>SPKZ01011183.1_pt1 | contig 13244 bp, 11 predicted proteins | sample 2456571 | NCBI WGS metagenome assembly SPKZ01 (sample SAMN11192286, study PRJNA482655) | marine metagenome | biome: ENVO:00000447; feature: ENVO:00000244|ENVO:00000211|ENVO:00000569|ENVO:00002023; material: ENVO:00002151; isolation source: ocean water from marine abyssalpelagic zone ...
AACAGGAACAGTTGTCACTAATTGTTGCTGATCTTTTTCAGGTAGTTGTTTGATAATATCTTTAATCGTTGTTAGTTGCTCGGAGTCAACTTCTTTTGTATTTTCAGCAGTGTTGAATTTATCCGGTAGGCTAATTAATTGTTCAATCGGTTGCAGTAATCGTTGAGCAACTTCTAATTCAACGTCTTTATCGACAATCGCCTCTTCGGCTATGACTGGCGTTACTTGATCGATAGAATTTTTTAGATCTTGCAGTTGTTGTAATAACTGTTCGCTGTTACTCAACGGCTTAATCATTTCTTCAAGCGTTGCCACCGTGGTTGCTGGTGATGGTTCAATAGTTTGCTCGACTAAGGTGAGCCGTTGCGAGTCTATTAGTACTTCATTTTTAATCGGGTTTAATTGAAGTTGTTCTAATGTTACTCCACGCCCAGCTTGTTGCTGAGTGGGATCATCAAATAACGGACGTACTTTATCACCTTGAAGTTTAAGCGCAGCTTGTTGTTTTAACTCTGAGAGTATTGACGTAGCAACGCTAGATATTGCCTCTTCAGTACTTGCATCGCTAACTGATTCAACCACATCAGTGCTAGCATTATTGAGTTTAAGCTCTTCACTAAACACATCATTAAATCGCACATCATCAACATCGCTGTCCGCGGTCTGTTCTGACCGAAAATTCCGATCATCAGCGGCAAATATTGCCGATGGCGGATTTACCGATGGCATACTGCTTGGCATCAATATACTGCTTAAACTTTCGCTCATCCGTTGCTCCAGAAGATTTTAGTGTGTGCGTTGATAAAATAAATAGTCAAATAATTCCTGCTTAAATGACTATCTGACGTCAGTTAAATTTATAATGCAAAGGTTATGCCTAGTTTTGTTTTTTATGATTATGATGAACGTTTTATCTTTCGATAATGGGCCATCATTGCAAATTCGTCTGACAATTTTTGTTGCTGTTTATCTTGAATCTCTTGATATTCTTGCTGCTGCTTGTTGATCAAAAAATTGATTGAATCAAGATACCTTAGAGACTGTTGCCATTGAACCTTTCGGGCATCGACCGCAAGTTGGGCCCGAACTATCACATCTAACTGCTGAGTAATTGAGCTATCAATTTTAGCTAAGAAACCTTGTAACAAACCCAATTTAGCCGCTGATAAACCTTGCTTTCCTTGTTCAATCATCTGCCGCATGTAATCAAGCTTATATTCTTCTAATGACGACTTTTGCTGTTGTAGCTGAGTCATTTGTTGCTGTGAAGCACTAAATGCTTGGAGTGCAGCTCGCTCTTTATTGGTCGCCATTTCTTTGACCATGATTAATTGTTTGAGATCAGCCATTCAATGCATCGCCTAATTGAGTTAATGCGACCAACGAATCATCATAAAGGTGAGTCTCTTTCATTGTTTGCTGACAAAAGGCTTCAATCACTTCATGAAATTGAATCGCTTTATCCACGCGAGGATCGGCACCAGCCACATAAGCACCGATCGCAATCAAATCTTTATTTTGTTGATATAGAGAATAAAATTGCTTGACCACTCTGGCATAGGATAAGTGCTGTTCACTCACCACCATAGGCATCACTCGTGAAATAGACGCTTCAACATCAATCGCTGGATAATGACCCGACTCGGCCAGTTTTCGAGATAGCACGATATGACCATCAAGAATCGCCCGGGAAGCATCCGCGATCGGATCCTGCAAGTCATCACCTTCCGTTAACACCGTATAAAATGCGGTTATTGACCCTTGACCTTCACTGCCATTACCCGCACGTTCAACTAACTGAGGTAATTTAGCAAACACCGAGGGTGGATAACCTTTTGTGGCTGGCGGCTCACCGATGGCTAATGCAATTTCACGTTGTGCTTGGGCAAAACGGGTCAATGAATCCATTAGCAATAAAACATCCATCCCTTGATCACGAAAATACTCAGCGATCGCCACCGATGTTTCACAGGCCTTTAAACGCATCAGCGGCGAAGTGTCGGCAGGGGCAGCAACAACAACCGAGCGTTTTCGGCCTTGTTCTCCCAAAATTTCTTCAATAAACTCTTTAACTTCACGGCCACGTTCACCGACTAAGCCAACCACAATGACATCAGCACTGGTGCCACGGGTCATCATGCCAAGTAATACACTTTTACCAACACCTGAGCCGGCAAATAATCCCATCCGTTGACCTTTACCAACGGTCAGCATGGTATTAATTGCTCTGATCCCAACATCAAGTGGTTGCTCTATTGGCCGTCGAGACAACGGATTAATTGGCTTTGCTTTACCACTTAAATGATGGTCGGTTTTTAGGGGCCCTAAACCATCAAGCGGCCGACCAACGCCATCAACCACTCGACCCAGTAATTCCATCCCCACCGGTATTCCTTTTTGCTGTGACAAGGGTCTAACCGTTGCACCAGGTAACACTCCCAGGACCTCCTCACTGGGCATTAAATAGAGAATGTCGTCAGAAAAACCAACCACTTCGGCACTGATTTCGCCATTAAGGGTTTCAACACTGCATTGACTGCCAATAGGTGCACGACAACCAACGGCCTCCATGGTTAAACCGACGACGCGCTTGAGTTTACCCGAAGTGACCGCTTGAAATTGATTAACATTTTTATGATAGGCAGAAAGCTTATTGGCCCAATTAGGCTCAATCGGTGATTCACTCATCGCTGTGCTGATTCTTCAATAGAGTTGGGGTCAATGTCAGGTTTTGGTTGTGAGTGGAAATCATCAAAAACTTGTTCAATTCTAGCGGCTAAATTTAACTGTACACTACTGGTATGTGATTCAATCTCACAGCTACCAATGGTCATAGCCGGATCAACTTCAATCGTAACATTACGTTTATCAAGTTGTTCTTGATCCCACAACTGTTCAATTGCCGCAATATCTTGTTCATTCAACCTGACATTAATCGGTTCTTTTTTTCCGATCAATCGTACACCTTCACTAACCGCTGTTACGATCGGTTGAGTACTTTGTTGCACTTCGGTATGAACAATTTTTACTGCAACATCTAATGCCAGTGCCACCAATGCCTGTTCTATGCTTTCTTCTTGGGCGGCCAACGGATTCTGAAACTGCTCAATCAGCTGGCTCAAAATGGTCAGCTGTGCATCGATTTTTACTTTCGTTTCATCATATGCCTGTTGTTGACCTTCATTTTTACCCTGATCTAATCCCTGTTGGTATCCTTCATCATGACCCGAAAGAATGCCTTTTTCTTGGCCACGACTGAATCCTTCGTCATAGCCTTCCTGTTGCGCCGTAGCTCGAATACTTTCTAATTCCTGAGCCGTGACCGTCGCCGGATCGACGACATCTTCAATAATCAATTCTGTTGAATTGTCGGAGTCTGCCACAGGCCGGGTTGGTTTCTGTTTGGTCACCGCCTCGGGAGTCATCCCGAAAGCATTGGTGGTTTTCTTCGTTACCGCCTCTGATACATCAGGGGCATACCAACGTTTAAGCAGCTCCAACTGTTCATCATTTGGTTTAAACACTCGATCTAACGCCATCAATATTCCCTTGATTTATGTGATTATAAGAACTCATCGCCGCCGCCGCCGCCGAGCTGAATTTCACCGGAATCAGATAAACGAGTAGCCACCGCAAGGATCTCTTTTTGTGCCGCTTCAACTTCACTGACTCGAATAGGTCCCATCGCTTCTAAATCATCCACCAGCATTTCTGACGCACGTTTAGACATATTCTTAAGGAACTTATCTTTAAGCGCCTCATCGGCACCTTTTAGTGCTTTCATCAGATCATCTTGCTGGACATCACGTAAAATAGCCTGAATGCCACGATCATCGACATCAATTAAGTTCTCGAATACGAACATCAGATCTTGAAGCTTCTGTGCCATTTCCTCATCGGTATCACGAATAGAATCCATCAATTGCCCTTCAACACTATTATCAAGATAGTTCATGATGTTAGCTGCTGATTTTAAGCCGCCCATTTTAGCGGCTTGTGCACCAGCTTGCCCGGCAAACTGTTTTTCCATAATATCATTAAGTTCTTGTAAGGCCGCCGGTTGTACTTCTTCTAAATTAGCGATTCGCATCATCAAATCTAGCCTCACTTTCTCACTAAATTGAGACATAATCTCTGCTGACTGCTCAGGATCTAAATACGACAGCACAATCGTTTGGATCTGCGGGTGCTCACTGACAATAATATTAGCCACTTGGCGCGCATCCATCCACTTAAGTGATTCAAGACCTTTAGCACTACCCCCTAAAATTATTTGATCAATAATATTGGACGCTTTATCTTCCCCTAATGCCTCAATCAACGCCTTACGAATAAAGTCTTCAGAGTTTAAACCAATCGCAGAAAGTTCCTGGATTTCATCCAAAAAAGCCCGTAAGACAGAATTAACCTTGGCTGGAGAAAAATCTGTAAGTCCCGCCATCGCCTGCCCCACGTATTGAACCTCTTTAGGTTCTAGTGCTTTCAAAATATTTGCCGCATCCCCTTCTTTTAAACTTAACAACAGAAATGCCGTTTTATCCAGTCCGCTTAAGGTACTAACGTCAAACTCTTCTTTAGGTTTCTCTTGCGCTACTTCTTCAGCCATGATTTTTTACTCTTCTCTTGGTTATTTTTCAGCATGCAGCCAATTTTTGATCACTTGAATCGATAAATCAGGCTCATTAGACACTAGCGCCCGCACCGCACGTAATAAATCATCATCCTTACGCAAATCAGGCAATTGAATCGAACCATCTTCAGCGTATGAATAATCACCATCGGATGCCGCTAGCATATCGACAGTATCGGATGCAAATTGATCGTCAAATTCAGATAAATCGCCAGTTATTGTGTCATCCTCAACGTCGACATCAGAACTAATTAAACGATTTAACATCGGTCGGACTAAAAACAGCAAGATAACGATAATAATTAACGCGCCCATTACCATTTTAATCACCCGAAGGAACCAAGGCTGTTCCCACATCGGCGGTTCAGGGATGTCTCCAAAATCCTCTTTAAAGAAAGACATAGTTACTACTTCTAACACATCGCCACGGGCAAGATTAAAACCAATACTCCCCTGTAATAAACGTCTTATATTGGCTAATTCAGCGGTTGTCCTTGGAGATAATATGGCTTCTCCTCCTTCAGCGCTTGGTGCCGAAATATAATCTAGGGCAACTGACACACTAATGCGTTTAATGATGCCCACTTGTTGTTGGATATGGCTAATGGTGGTGTCAAGCTCATAATTACGAGTCGCTTCTTTTTGAAACTGGCCATTTTTGGTTCTAATCGCACTACCAACGTCGCCAGTCGCATCTTCAGGAATATCAGACTCTAGCGGTGGTTGATTAGACAAAGCCCCAGCGATACCACTAATAATGTTACCGACATTACTATTTTCCATTGTGCGCTCGCTACGGATCGCCGGTAAATCAGGGTTAAACGTTTTTTTCGTTTCCTCAATCGCGGTAAAATCCATGGTGACATCAACTTGAGCGGTATAATTACCAATCCCAACAACGGGGATTAAAATTGAATCAATTTTTGTTAGGTATAAGTTTTCACGTTTCTTTTCTTGTTCGAATTCTTTGCGATGGCGAATACTTGAGGGATCTTCATTACCGGATTTTAATGAACGACCATTATGATCGGCAATGGACACCCGACCAGGTTCTAACGTTGGTACCGCCGAAGCGACAATATCAACAATGGCATCGACTTCTTCTTGGGTTAACGCGCGGCCACGATTTAAAGTCACAACGACGGTGGCACTGGCTTTCTTGTCACGACGTGAAAACACATTTTCTTTGGGAATAGCAAGTAACACTCGCGCCCTTTTTACATTCCTTAACTCAGAAATAGCCGCAGCTAACTGGCGTTCTCGACTATGTTTAATGCGCTCTCGTTCCATCCGTTGGCTAACGCCGAAGCCCATATCTTTAAGCAGAATTTCATCGCCATTAGTCGGTTCAGCAACCATGCCAGCACGAGTTAATGCCAATTTAATCTTTCGATAATCCTGCTCAGGCACCAAAATGGTATTGCCATTAATTTTATAATCTTCGAATTTATTTTGATCAAGAAAATCTAGCGTTTTAGTAAATTCACTGACATCCATTTCCCCTAATGGACGATATTCTGGCTCTTGAGTCCACAGTACCAACATCACCGAAATAGCCAAACAAATCGCAACGGCGACCACAATAACAATCTGACGAACAGTATCAGCCCCACCAACACCGGCAAACACTCCACCAGCGGGAGAGTCCTGTTCCGGTACGGAATTAGAGCCCACAATTGCAGAGGCTTCATCGTTAATGATCATGTCGGTTGATTGAGTTGCTTCAGCCACGACTTTATTCCTTTAATAAACTTAATTTAAATACTTTATTACTATACAGGCATATTCATAATTTCTTTATAAGCTTCGACAAATTTATTTCTAACTTCGACCGTTGCCGTAAAAGCAACATTGGCCTTTTGTGAAGCAATCATTACTTCTGATATGCTAACAGAGCGATCGCCCATCTCAATCGCCGTTTGTAGATTAGCGGAGTTTTTCTGAATAGCATTGACATTATCAACCGCCATTTTAAGCATACTGGAAAAATCAGCACCATTGGTCTTATTCACTTGCCCTGTTTCAAGCGATGATAACGACATGTTGGTTTTCGATATCATGCTTTGCATTTCGTTATGTAGCGATCCAGCGTTGATATTCATGATAGCTAAGCTCCGGCGATTATTTGACGATAATATTATCTAATCAGATTATGCAAAAATCTTGCCAATTTTCACACACAAAAAAAGCCTGAAAAATCAGGCTTTAATAATGTTATCTGCGTAATCTATACCGGTAATTCAATACCAAGGTCGCGCATTTTAGCTAACTTATAACGTAAGGTCCGTGGACTAATGCCTAATTTATCTGCAACATCTTTACGTGAGCCATGGCATAGCACTAAAGTGTCGAGAATAATTTGATTTTCCTGTTGTTTTAATTCATTACCTAACGCATCGATATTAAGTTCAGCATTCTCTGGTGCTGTGGGTGCAATCACAAATTCATCTAAGGTTTCAATAATCAAATCCGCCGTCGTAATCTGCTCACCATTACATAAAATTAACGCCCGTTGAACCACATTATCGAGTTCACGGACATTACCTGGCCAGCCATGATTTTTTAGCCGATGTTGGGCATCTAAACTCAAATTAATTTTTTTTGAGGTATGACGGGTAATTAAATACTCCGCTAGAGGTAAAATATCGCCGGGACGTTCTTTTAACTGCGGCCAAGTTAATGGGAATACATTGAGCCGATAATAAAGATCTTCTCGAAACTCTTTATTGGCTATCGCTGTGCGTAAATCTCGATTTGACGTAGCAAGCACTCGAACATCTAATTTAATTGTTTTTCTTGAGCCTAAGCGCTCAACTTCTTTTTCCTGCAACACCCGTAATAATTTAGCCTGTAAATTGACATCCATCTCAGTGATTTCATCGAGTAAAATAGTGCCGCCTTGCGCTTGTTCAAACTTACCAGGACAAGCTTGCAAGGCACCCGTAAATGCCCCCTTCTCATAGCCAAATAAGGTTGACTCAAGCATGTTTTCAGGAATGGCGGCACAATTAATCGCGACAAATGGTCCACTACTGCGACTAGAGTGATTATGAATATAGCGACTTAATACTTCCTTACCTGAGCCTGATGGACCATTAATCATTACTGATGCATCACTGGCCGCTACTTTTTTTGCCAGTTCAAGCAACTGAATCGATTTAGGATCGCCAACCACCGGATCGCTTAAATCCATCTGCTCAGGCGGTAAATATCGACTGACTAAATTTAGTAACACTTCCGGTGCAAAAGGTTTAGCCATGTAATCACAAGCACCTTCTTTCATCGCACTAACGGCATCGTCAATCGTCGCAAAAGCAGTCATCAATAGCATCGGTAATTCCGGCCATTTTAATTTAATGCTGCGTAACAACGCTAAACCAGACATTCCACCCATTTGGACATCTGATACCACTAGTTGCACGTTGGTTTTCTTTAAGGTCAGTAGCGCTTCTTCACCACTTTCACACTCGATGCATTCATAACCACCGAGTAGCAAAGTATCGACTAGTGCTTCTCGTAGCCCTGCGTCATCTTCAACCACTAATATTTTTTTGCTAGACATTATTAACCTCCAACGGCGTGTTGCATAATTATCGCCGCTTCTCGTTGTAGTGGAATAATCAAAGAAAATCTTGAACCTTGGCCTAATTTAGACATTAATTTCAATCGACCATTGTGAGATTTAGCCACCGACTGCACCACCGCCAATCCGAGTCCTGTTCCTTGACTTTTGGTGGTATAAAAGGGTTCAAATATTTTTTGTTGTAATGTCGGGGTGATCCCCGGACCGTTATCGATTAATGATATTTCAACTTCATTATCGCCATATTTTTGGGCGATCAAATGTAACAATAGCCCTTTAGGTTTGGCTTGAACCGCATTATGAATTAAATTATTAATCGCTCCTGACAACGCACTTCGATTGCCCAAGATAAGTAAGTCAGGATCAGGTAGAGTCACCATAATGTTAGCTTGATTTTGTATCATCATCGCTTCACACCCAGATTCCACTTCAGTCAGCAATTCTTGCAGTGACAACTCTGACACCACCGGATTATTATTAGTTTTGGCAAGCATCAGCATATCATTAACCTGCAATTCTAAATCTTTCAACCGAGCAATCAACTTGCCTTGAAATGATTCTCGAGCCTGTGGACTGATTTGCTTATTCGATAAATTAGAGGCATATAACAGAGCAGCCGATAAAGGAGTACGTACTTGATGCGCTAACGAGGCGACCATTTTACCTAATGCCGATAAACGCTGCATATGGGCCATGCTGTTTTGCATTTGCCGTGTCTCGGTTAAATCCGTTAATAGAATTAACTGGCCAGCTTCGGGCTCTAAAGAAGTGATCGCTATTTTTAAACGACGGCCATCCCTGAGTGATACCTCATGACCATCATCGGCGCGAGGTGCAAAAGAACGATTAATAACGTCTAACCAACGCTCGTTGAGTAATGGCTTACCAAGAAGAGAGATTGCTAAAGGGTTGGCTTCTTCAACAATGCCATTACCATTAATAATGATCAATCCTGAAGGCAAAATATCAACTAAATGAGCAAGCCGGCTACTAGAAATCTGCGGATCCTGCTGTTGAGAGTATGATGAAATTTTTGCTGCCATGGCAACCTCGTCAAAGTTTTGTCTATTAAAGCAATACTTTGACACATGCAGATACCATGCCAACAAATTTAGTTACTAATTACAGTACGATAGGGGTGATTCACCCTTCTTTTGACATGCCATATTTACGCATTTTCTCTACCAACGTCGTCCGACGCATCCCCAGAACTTCAGCAGCTCGCGACACCACACCATCCTGTTGTTCAATCGCCTGTCTGATAAGGTCAGTTTCTAGTTCAGAGAGCATTTCTTTAAGATTAACTCCTTCTGCTGGTAGTTCGGTTAGGACAGCGCGCTCAGGTAATTTAATCTCATCCTCACCACTGAAAATAGCAGCGAATGCTTCTTGTTCTTGTAACTCTTCTGGATAATCAGGTTGATACTCAGGGACATCAAGATGACGATACTTGACCGGTAAATCATTAATATCGACTAGGTTATTTGGATAAAGGATCACTAAACGTTCAACCAGGTTACTTAACTCTCGAACATTACCCGCCCAAGTATGCAACATTAATGACTCAATACAACGTTGCGTAAAACGAATACTGGTACTGTAAGCTGACTCCATTCGTGAAACGAGTTCTTGCAACAACAAAGGAACATCATTTTTACGATCACGTAGGGCTGGCATTTCGATCGGAAAAACATTCAAACGGTAATAAAGATCTTCTCTGAACTTTCCGTCGCTAATCATCGTTTCAAGATGTTGATGGGTTGCCGCCACGATACGGACGTCACAACGAATGGTTTTATTTCCACCGACCCGCTCAAACGTTCTCTCTTGTAACACTCGCAATAGTTTAACTTGCATTGGTTGTGGCATATCACCGATTTCATCGAGAAATAATGTCCCCCCTTCAGCGAGTTCGAAACGTCCCTTACGAGTAGTGAACGCGCCAGTAAAAGCGCCCTTCTCATGGCCAAACAACTCACTTTCTAATAGTTCAGGGGGAATGGCACCACAATTGATAGGAATGAAAGGCCCTTCTCGGCGTTTAGAATAATAATGAACATTACGAGCGACCACTTCCTTACCCGTCCCTGACTCACCTAATACCAACACGTTAGCATCCGTTAACGCCACTTGTTCAATCAGTAAACGAACATCTTGAATAGTGTCACTACGACCAACTAAGCTTCTAAACAGCATAGAGTGCGAGCCACCGACGGCTAAGGCGCCGGGACGCTTATTATAAAAATCTTGGCAGTTATGAAGTTCTTGAGTCACTTGAGCGTATTTGAACGGCTGCTCTATAATACCAACCAAATTAGCATTGAGATCGCTTGCACCACCTTGGCCAATGAATAAAAAGGGTTGAAGAGGAAATCCTTTACCGAATTCTAACGTTTGATCGGAAAGTGAACTATCTATAATAACACTTCGATAAACGATGCCATCTTGATTTTTCAACGCTTGGGCCAACATCACTAAATCACTAAAGCATTCGACAGACTCACCAATAAACTCTAACACTGTTATCAATTTTTGTCTTTGTTGTGAATCTATTCCACAAATCAAAATTGTATCTAAAACCTGCATTTTGACGCTATTACCTTTAGTATTTGAAAGAAAGTCCATTTCATTATAAAAACTATTAAAATAAACTATTTACTAGTTTTATATTATTCCTTTATTCTACCTGTCTTCGCAAAAATATAGCAATAGTCAATTTATTGACTATTGCTATAGCCTCTACCGAGGAAACAACAGCTCTATATTGGCAAGAATATTGCTTAACAATAACAGACGCTTACTATGTGTCAAAAAAGACTTCGATATAAAAACTATTATTAGTCAATAGTCAGTGTATTATTAGAATATTCAACACTAGAGCTCAAGGATTATATTATGACTCGTTTATCCATTAAAAAGTACCGTCAAACTAGTGTTAGCGGCGCAGCAGAAGATAGCCCATATCAATTAGTCTCAGAAATATTTAAGCAAGTTTTAGGCAGTATTGCAGCCGCCAAAGGCGCAATCAGCCAAAACAACATTGAAAAACGTAATGAATTACTCAATAAAGCGATTGTCCTTATTGGCGTACTGGAGGGCTCATTAGACTTTAAAAATGGTGGTGAAATCTCAGATAATTTGGCGGCATTGTATGAATATACAACTCATTTATTATTTCAAGCCAATTTAAATAATTCACAATCAGAGCTCGATGAAGCATTGCAGCTATTATTACCGATAAAATCAGCTTGGGAACAAATACCCTTAGATCAACAAACAAAGGTCAGTTTTAGCAACTAACAATATTTATACCAATCTGGCAAAAATGGGAAATATAATGGTCATTGAAAAATTAACTCAAATTATTAATCTATCAAACCAGTTAATGGTGGCTATTAACCTTGTTGGTCCAGACAATGAATCGACAGATGTACTCGATGACCTAAAAACCATTGAGCAAGCAAGGAAAGTTGCTTTTATGGCGTTATTTGAAGGATATAGTTTAGATGAATTACAGCTCCATTTGACCTTATTACAACAGGCTGTCGATTTAGATTTTCAACTGAAAGATTTGGCACTACAAAAAAAGGGCATAATGGCCAAGGCGGTTATTCAGCAAAAAAACAACACCAAAGCGACTAATGCTTATTTGAGTAAATAACCTGAATACCGGTTAAATAAGCATTAGTTCAAGAAGATCATTGAATAGTTATTATTTTATTTGGTCTTTCGGACCACACCAGGCATGTTACTAAGCTGAGCCATCATATAAGAACTGGTTGAAGTCATCTGGGCAACTAACAAGTCCATCGCATTATATTGTGATAATAACCGCGCTTCGTATTTTTTCATTTTCGAATCAAATGATATCATATCATCGTCGAGTCGTTCGAGTTGGGTTTGGTAGCCCTCGATGCGCGTTGCAATTAAACCGTCTTTTTTAGTATAGCTGTCGAGGACACTATGCAATGAAGCCGCAAAGCCTGGCTTATCTTCTGTGCCAATAAAAAACTGCTGAATCGCACCGGGATTTTTACTTAACGTTTCCTTTAACTCGCTGGCATCAAATGTTAATTTACCGTATTGATCCGACTCAACCCCAAGCTGTGATAGCGATAAGGAATTACTACCCTCACTATTAAAGGGCCGACTGAGCATCGTCCGTAGCTTATAAGTGACACCACGTAGCATCGAATCACCGACCATCGCGCCATTCGACTCGCTTTCATTGGTTTTTGCTTTGCCCAAGGTTTTCGCCAACTCATAATATTCATTATAAGCTTTAACAAAATTTCCAAGCTCCCGACTAACCATCGAGTTGTCTTCGCTAACTGACGCGTTCGATACATCATCATCAACACCATGGGCTTTTGTAGCGGTAATATCAACCCCGTCAATCGCCCCTTTAAATTCATTTGTGGCATTGGTAATGGTAATAACACCATCGATGGTAATAGAGGCATCGTTAGCAGATTTCAGCTGTTGTAAGTTAGAACTAATGGGCGGTGAAATCGTGGCCAATTCATCAACAGAGTCCAAAGCGGCAATATTTGTTAAGTCCACTACGGTGGCCGAACCAATCTTGCTTAAATCATTAACACTATCGGTGCCATCAGCTTGAGTCGCCGTAACAAAAATTTGATTGTCTTTGCCGGTTTCCTTGGCGGTCATGACTAGGCGTTGCTTACCGTTGTCTTCGGTAATGATCGTCGCTATCACATCATCATTATCGGTGGCTTTATTTATTTTATCGCGGATATCACTCAAAGTATCGGTGTCGCTGACCTCAATGTTGAAACCATTCTTGCCAGCAACCGCGTCTTTAGCCGTCGCAAAACTCAAGGTTCCGGTCCCTATTTTGGCGTCTTTCTCAAAGCTGGTGTTGGTCATCGCTTTATGGGCTTGGGCTAACTGATTAACCTTAACATCGTAACTGCCCACTTGCGCAGTTTTGTCAGAAGAGAGTGAAATAAAGTCATCGCTACCGGAGGTTTTTCGTAGTTGAAATTTCTCAATGTCTTTCAGTTTTTC
>SPKZ01009402.1_pt1 | contig 13243 bp, 13 predicted proteins | sample 2456571 | NCBI WGS metagenome assembly SPKZ01 (sample SAMN11192286, study PRJNA482655) | marine metagenome | biome: ENVO:00000447; feature: ENVO:00000244|ENVO:00000211|ENVO:00000569|ENVO:00002023; material: ENVO:00002151; isolation source: ocean water from marine abyssalpelagic zone ...
ACAACCCCGAACCACCCTGGCCGCCAACCGACGAGCACGCACCTCGGTCGCCGTATACCCCTCGTCCAGACTCCGTTACTCTTATCAGTATCGTTTGGAAGCGATTGTTCTATGAAATCTCCTGATCGTGGGCAATGGCCCTTCCGCTGGGACCTGCTGCTGCGCTACCGCTACATCGAGACCCTTGCTCTCTGGGAGGGACGCCTGACCACGCGGCATCTGTGCGAAACCTTTGGCATCGGTCGCCAGCAAGCCAGCAAAGACATCAACACCTACGCTCGTGAGGTTGGACCCGGAAACCTGGTCTACGACAAATACCTCAAAGGCTACAAGCCCACACCGGCATTCTCGCCCAAAGTGACACAGGGTCTGGCTGACGAATACCTGCACCTGATGGCAAGAAACAACGAGCTGATGAACGTATTCGAGTCCCTGTCGCTCGACGTCGCAAATATCGACGTGCTACGCGTGCCGGTTCGCGATGTGAGTCCAGAGACGCTGCGTCCCATCATGCAGGCCGCACGGCAACAGCGCCGCCTCGAAGTGGATTACGTTTCAATCAAGAACCCTGACCGGGAGGGGCGCATCATTGTGCCCCACACGCTGGTGTTTACCGGACTGCGGTGGCACGTGCGCGCCTGGTGCGAGAAAAACCAGGATTACCGGGATTTCGTACTCAGCCGTTTTCGTGGTGAACCCGACATCATGGACGACTCTCCTCACGGTGTTGACCAAGACACGGACTGGAACACCAAAGTCACCATTGATGTACGACCCCATCCTAAACTGACCGAACAGCAGCAGGCGGTCGTTGCTGCTGACTACGGCATGCAAGAAGGGTCCCTGCTAATCACCACCCGGGCCAAGTTAGTGCCCTATGCGCTTAAACTGCTGCACCTTGATCCTGCCGAACTGTTAAACGACCCCATCGCCCAACAAATTGTTGTTAACAACCGCGACGCTATAGAACCCTGGCTGTTCAGCTGAAGGCCCGGAGCAAACATGTCACAGTCACCCGACGATCCCGACCCCAACCGCTACGAAGAGGCTTACTCAGAGCAAAGCTTCAACGACAAGCTAAAACACTATGCCCTCACCGCGGGCCGCGAACTGGTCGAGAAGGCACTGTGGCTTTACTACGCACTACAGGAAGAAAAGGCACCGGCATGGGCCAAGGCCACCATTGTGGGTGCTTTGGGCTACTTCATCACACCACTGGACGCGATTGTCGATCTCACGCCCGGCGTGGGTTATGCAGACGACCTGGGTGTGCTGGCGCTGGCCGTTGCGGCGGTGGCTGCCTACATCAATGATGATGTCAAAGATAAAGCCCGTGGCCGCATGGCAACCTGGTTTGGCGAGGGTGAAGCAGACAGTTCTGCGCAGGAAGATCAGGAGCCAGGACGCGAATGATCCGCTAAAGCGCGCTTACTCAAACTGAGAAAAACAGCCGTGGCCAATCCGGAACTGGCAAACAACATACACATCACCATGATTTGATAGCGCGCTGCAATCAGCGGCGATACGCCGGACAATATTTGGCCCGTCATCATTCCGGGCAGCGATACCAGCCCTACCGCAAACAGTGAGTTAATCACCGGTATCATTGCGGTCTCAAAGGCTTTGATCCGGGCTGCTTCCCATGACACGCCGTGGCTGAGCTCTGAGAAAAAACGTTCTGCCGCCAGGCTGATGGAGGTCATGGCGTTAGCGAGTGCCATGCCCGCCAGTGGGATCATGTAATTCGGCAGATACCAGGGCTCTAAGCGCAGCACCACCTGCGTTACAAACAGCAGAGTTAGTCCACCGCCGACCAATACCCCCCCGAAGGCACAGCGAAGCAGGCGTCGCCGCTGCTGCGGCACCGTACGCAAGGAAATCCAGGCTGACGCTGCCACCATGGCGGCCAGCACTAATAAGATTAAGGCGCCGCTGCCGGCACCAAATATCCACGCCAACGCATACCCCGCCACCAGCAGTTGCAGCAGCATTCGCAACAGCGCATTGATCGCCTCACGCACTGACATGGACCAGCGCAACAGGAGAAACAACGTGAGTATCGCCGGCACCAGTGCCAGTGCGAGCTGAGAGAGATCCAGAGTAATCATGAGCAGACGTAATGCCTGTGCAGCGCGTGTCGTTATCCGCGGCTGGCGAAGGTATCGCAGGCGTCCAGACTGCCCTGCTCAAAGCCGGTTCGGAACCATCGCATGCGCTGCTCTGAGGTGCCATGAGTAAAGCTGTCTGGCACTACCCGACCGCCTGCATTGCGTTGCAGCGTGTCATCACCTATCGCCGACGCCGCGGTAATAGCTTCCTCAAAATCGCCGGACTCAAGAAAGTCGCCTTGCGCACTCGCATAGTGGCCCCAGATGCCAGCAAAACAATCTGCCTGCAGCTCCTGCCTGACTGACAAGGCATTAACCTGCGCTTGGGCAAGTCCCCTGCTCTGATCGCGAACGCGCTGGCTGATACCCAGGACAGTTTGAATGTGATGGCCGACCTCATGCGCGATAACGTAGGCTTGAGCGAAATCACCAGGCGCGCCAAAACGGCGGGAGAGTTCATCGAAGAAGTCGAGATCCAAATAAAGCTGTTGATCTGCAGGGCAGTAGAACGGACCTACGGCTGAAGATGCCGTCCCACAGGCGGAATGCACCTGCCCGCGGAATAGCACCAGCGTCGGCGGTGGATACTGGCGCCCCTCGGCAGCAAAAATTTGTCCCCAGGTGTCTTCGGTGTCCGCCAGGATAACCGCAGCAAACTCTGCCAATTCATCCTCAGCCTCGGTTGTGGTGGCGCTGCTACCGGCACCGGATGATTGAACCACACTGGTTCCGCCGCTCCCGAGCAACAGCGGTAATAAGTCGATACCCATCATGCGGCTACCCACTATGACCAATACGCCTACAGTGAGTATGGTGCGACCGGATTTCGTTCCTAGCAGGGCTGGAATCAGTCGAAGCAGCCCGGAGCTGCCACCGACACTGCCCATCGCAGGCTGCTGCGATCGCCTGTCCTGCACATAGTCACTGCGTCGACGTCCTTTCCAGCGCATGATGTTCCCCTCACGGTCTCAGTCACTTACAGTAACAGCTTAGTCGATGCGGGCGACCGGGATAAACCGTCGGCCTCTGCCTGTCGACAATAGTCGGGCGCGCAGCGTTATCAGTGAAAGGTAGGTGTATGAGCAAACAGCGAGAGGCCAGGTGCAATTGCGGCAAGCTTAGTGTTGAAGCACAAGGGGAGCCAGCCTGGGTATCAGCCTGTAGCTGCCAGGCATGCCAACGCCGCACCGGCGCCCCTTTTGGGGTGATGGCCTTTTTCCCGATGGAGCAACTCTCCATCGCCGGAGACGCCAAGCGCTGGAAAAGACCCTGCGATTCAACCAACGAAGCAGTTCACCACTTTTGCGCGAACTGTGGTTCAACCGTATATGTGGAGTCTGAGGCAACGCCCGGCATACTGGCCATCGCCGTCGGCTGCTTTACTGACCCGGATTTCCCGCAACCCCAGTTCGCTGCCTGGGGCGAGCATCGCCACAACTGGATAGCATTTCCAGAGAGCTGCCGCGAGGTTCAGGGTCAGGATTTTAGCTAGCCGCGCATAAGCCAACCTGCGTCGGGTTAACTTGGTACCTCTCTTTCCGCACAAACATCCTGCCTGTGCGATTGAAATGACGGCTGCGCCAACATGCCGCTGGTCAGCCGCCGCGGGGATCAACGAAACCGGTACCTGGCTTGCAAAGCTATCGTGCGCGGCCGCTCCGGCACGGCGTAGTAGCTGTTGGAGTTTGTAACCGGCAAGTCGTCTCTCCAGAGATATGTCTCTTCATCAGTCAGGTTCTTGCCTATCAGGGCCAATGACCACGTGTCATCGATACTGGCTAGGGCAATACGGACGTTAACGATAGTCGTCGCGTCGTGAGGGGTATTCGAATCAAGATCGAGCGCCGTGAAAAACTCATCGCTGTAGTTGATATCCAAGCTATTGATCAGCTCCATACTGCTCCCCAGAGGAACCACATACTGGGCGAACAGGCTGGCACTCCACTCCGGCGCGAATACCAGTGTCTCTCCGCTGAGATCCTGCCCGCCGGGCTGCCGTGGTGCAGTGATATTACTGCCGTCTTCAGTCAGGCAACCGGGATTGTTCGCCGGGTCCATGGATTGGGGGGTGGTACAGGTGGCACCGGTGAAGTCTTCATAGGAGGCGTCCAGGTAGCCGATTGCGCCACCAAGAGTCAGTCCCTCGGCCAACACTATGCGGCCATCCAGTTCCAAACCCTGACTAATCGCCTCGGCCGCATTACCTACACGGAAAACATCACCGACCAACGAACTGACCTGTAAGTTGTCGTACTCCATCCGAAAAGCAGCAAAATTCAATTCCGCTGCGCCCTCCAGCAAGCTCATCTTGGCACCCAGTTCATAGGCTAGAACCTCCTCGTCTTCGACCTCGAGTATCGATGGGTCGTTTCCGGGAACAGATCCTCCGAGGGGCTCGTTGGTAATTGGGTTCACGAGGCGAATCTCATAGCCAGCACCGCTATAGGACTCATCGAAACCGCCGCCCTTGAAACCGGTGCTGACACTGGCGTAAAGCATCGTGTCGTCGGTAACGTCCCACTGAACATTGGTGGAGTAAGTCACTTTGTCTTCATCGCGACTCAGGTCGGTAAAGCTGTGCTGGCGCAGGTCTGCAATCGAGTAGAAATTGGCGGGATCGGAATATACGAGAAGATTAGGATTAAATCCTGCCCTGACCTGTAAACCCTCAGAGTTAGTGGTTTTGTCGAGATCTTTTGTCTCTTCGTTGTAGCGTAATCCCAGCGTCAGGCGCAGGGCGTCATTAACATTCCAGGTCCCCTGGCCAAAGACTGCCCAGCTCTCGGCTTCCTGATCGAAAACACTGGGAACGCCGGGGTCCGGTGCATACAAGGCGGAGGTGCTTAAAGGGCCCGACTGCAGAAAATCCACGGTTTCCAAGCGCCGGCTGATATCCAGCTCATTGCGCTGGAAATAAGCGCCCGCAATCCAGTCGAAAGTCTCGCCGCCTGGTGATACAAGACGCAGTTCCTGGCTGTACTGTTCGAAGTCTTCCCAGCGTGTACGATGGAGAGAGGGTGCGGCGGCGACATCGGTATCGCCAGTCGATAGCAAGTCATAGGCCGAGTAGGACGTGATCGAAGTCAACGTAGCAAAATCCATATGCCAATCGATAGTTAGGGCTAGGACTTCCGTGTCGGTCGTTTTGCGGGTCCCAGCATCCCCTGCACCCTTATCGAAGTCCGAGACCACGGGAATCGGCACTACGCCAGCAAAGTTTTCCTGTCCGACGAAATCCGACTGATAAACAACCGTCTGCGTATTATCACTCTCGAAATCGCCGTACTCGTACTTGGCATTGATTTCCAAGTTGTCCGTGGCTTCCCAGCGCAGGCTGCCGCGGGCATACCAGTTGTCAAACTCAGGGCCGTCATCCCCGGTGGCAACGTTTTCCCACCAGCCATCGCCGGGCGCATCGTGTCGTACAGCGAGACGTCCAGACAATCCGTCTGTCAACGGACCGTTCAGAACCATGTTGTATTGTTGCCCACCGTATTCGAACTCGTACATCGCCTCGACCATGCTCTCGAACTCGTCGCTGGGCTTGTTGCTGGTGATATTGATTGCACCAGCAATCGTATTTTTGCCAAATAGAATCCCCTGAGGGCCCTTAAGAACTTCAACGCGCGCCAGATCCATGGTGGTTGGCACCGCCGCCAGTGGTCCGCGACCTGCATAGACGCCATCGATATACATACCTACTGACTGCTCGAAGCCCTGATTAGTGCCGGAGCCAATGCCGCGAATAAACAGGTTAGGCGTACCTGAGCCGGCGTTGACTGTCACGTTCGGCATGTATTGAGTGATCTCCTGGAGCGAAACGAAACCGAGATCATCAATTCTGTCGCCGCTCATGGTGGCAACGGAGATGGGTACGTCTTGCAGGCTCTCAGTCCGCATCTGTGCAGTCACAATAACTTCTTCCAGCACCAGAGCCTGAGCATTTACCTCGGTGGCGCCGGCTACGCTGAGGCTGGCAACCGCGGCAGCCAGCACAGTCTTACCAGGAGCATTGCGTCGGAGTCGTTCGTATGTAGCGTGCATAATCCAGTTTCCTTTTTGTGTTTATTGTTTAAATTTGTAAGAGCTATAGAGGCGCGCAACGGCTCCCTGCGATGGCGGCCTGCGACTGTGATGCATCACCGATGCCCGACGCGCGCAATAACATAACGCCGCGGGTAGTGGGCGATTGAATGACTTCACCGGAATATTCGGCGGGGTCAGCGTCGGGGCCGATCAGGGTTACCTCAACGCGAGTCCCGACCCGAAAGCGCTGCTCACGCTGGTTGCTGATCCCGGCGAAGTTATCGGTGTTCATCTGATAGAACTGCATGGACCAGTAGCGCTCTGGCACGGGGGCGCTAATCACTACCGGTCCCTGCTCGAGGTTGTACAGGCAACTGGCATAGAGAAGGTCCGGGCTTGGGCGTACCACCCAGCGAGAGTTTTCGTTGGGCCGCGGAGTCAGGTTCATCTGATTAGGCGCTCGTGCTTCTGCGAATTTTTGGTAAAGGCGCTCCATCACCAGGTGCGGTACCAGCATGGCCAGCGCGTACTGCCCCAGCCAGCCGCACACTAAAATTGCTGCTATCCAGCGCAACCAGCTCATGAGCAGCCCTCCTGCGTAACCACAGGCAGTGGTGCCGACCCAGGGTTCTGCAAGTAGGCCTCGCCGGGCGTGTACAGCCGCAGCAATAAGTCGAAGTCGTGATGGTAGACTTTTCAGATGCAGGTGCACCGGACGGTCCCACCGGTAGCCAGTTGCCATTCTCCTCCGTGGCGCTAACGTGAATAACCCAGCGGCCATCCTCGCCGCGGTTAATGTTGTCGTTGTTGAAGGAATAGCGCTTCTGCTCATTGGGGATCAGGAAGTAGTCCCACCCGTAGGCCGTGATACTCCACCAGTTGGCGTCGTAGTCGCCGCCTTCAATGCGGTAGCGGCAGTCCAGGTTCAGAGGCTCCCCGGCCACTGAACTAATGGTGTAATACATGGAGTCTTCGCGGGTAGAAGCCAACAAGCCACCAATGGCAACCACCGCCCTGACAATGACGTCAGCATCTGCGGCACCAATGCTCTCGCTGGTGCGCCAGTCGCCATTTTTCAGGAAGGAGTTCCCCAGCCCAGCTTTAATGGTCACCAGCAGGAGAAGAGCGGAAAAGGCCAGGCTCAGCAGCACTGCCAATGGCCAGCGTAGGGTGCGTAGAGTGATGATTGTGATGACCCCCGTATTATTTTTTACTAATGGAATTGGTGCTGATTCAGCGCAATTTCCTCGGCCATGGTATTGTTCCGTTGCGGGTCAAACTTGATATATCGCGCAATGATTGGTGCCTCGAAAGTAACTTTCCCATGATCAAAAACACGCCGAGTCGAGCGTTCGCGGGAGTGGCGAACCTGGTTGAGAGCTATGGGCATGACCCGGAATGCATAGCCCGTCGTGTGGGCCTAACGCCGTCCGCACTGTACAGGCCGGATCTTTTTATCGAGGGAGGCGTATTCAATGATTACCTCGAGGAAGCGGCGTCTGTCTGCGGTGATCGATTCTTTTCCCTGAAGCTGGCGCCAATACAGGGTTGGCATTTATTGGGTCCGGTGTGGCAGTTGATTCGCCGGGCGAAAACGGTTGGCGAGGTGTTGCGCACCATTGCCGCGCACCTGGAGTCCCACGCAAGCACTATATCTTCCCCATTGATCGAGGATGAGCGGGGAATGTCCATATCCCTCGAAGCGAGATGGGACCCGAAGTGGGGGCGAGGCCTGAATACCAGCCGAGTTCAGGTCGTGGAACTGGCGTGTGCGATCTTCATGCATGAGATGCGGCGCTTGCTGGGCAACAACTGGCGTGCAGAGCAGGTACAGTTCCGCCACTCTGCTCCCGAAAATCCAAGACCTCTGTACAAGGTCTTTGGGGACAAACTCAGTTTCAATCAGGACGCCAACGCAATCCGCATCAGCAAGGCAGATTCTGAGCGCACCATTACGGTTGTGGCGGATAGACCAACATTTGCACAACCCTATGCGACATCTGACGATGTAGAGTGGAATATACCGTTCGTATTGGAAGTCGATCGTGCTATTCGTCTGTCGCTGAACAGAGAGGAAGCGTCAGTAGATCGCGTGGCGGACTCACTAGGTCTCAGTCCGCGCACGCTGCAACACAAGTTAAAACAGGGCGGCACCACCTATCAGAGCCTATTCGATATCGCGCGTATTGACCTCGCCCTGGAGTACCTAAATGACTCCGATCTCAATATGTTGGCCATTAGTGAGCGCCTGGGCTTTACCGATGCGGCGGCGTTTTCGAGATTCTTTAAAAAACACTTGAAGATGTCGCCGCGGCAATACTCCAAACGCCTCCATCAGGGATCGACACCATCGTCTAAATCCCAGTAAGGCGGCGTTGGATGGAGCCCGATCCGCCCGGTAAGTTGGGGAGAGTTTGAGGTGTAGATGCACTGATGAACGCCAACACCCAAGCCGTACCCGGGCTCCATAGTTCAACGCACTAAGAACAACCTAGATCGGAACGGTTTCTGGCTACTTTTCACACTAACCTATAGCCTCAGTCATGCTTGCCCATCGGCACGTTTTTATCAGTACGACAAGCAACATCTCCTATGCTTGTTATCACATTCAGAGGTTCTTCTTACGACGTCGCTTGGGCCCATCACGCATAGTGGTTTTAGGGTAGCGCGGCAGTTTCCCGGTTTTCAGGTAACGATGGATGGTCTCCTGGGAGCGGATGCGCACAACCTTCTTGCGTACTGAAACACGCACATTATCCTGCTCTGCATTCAGCACTCGGGCCTTCACATTGTCATGCCATTGCTGATCCAAGATCGCCTGCATCACATCCTGCGCATCCTCATCGAATATGGGACACAGCGCTTCCACCCGATAATCCAGATTGCGCGTCATAAGATCCGCCGACCCAATGAAATAGCGAGGGTTACCTTTATTGTGGAAAACAAAGGCCCGCGGGTGTTCCAGATAACGATCCACAATACTGACCGCGCTAATATTGTCTGAGATACCTTTGACGCCTGGTTTCAGGGAGCACATACCGCGAACAATGAGCTTCACGTCAACGCCGGCATCACTGGCCTCATACAACTTCATGGTCAGCTGTCGATCAACCAGGTTATTGCACTTGAGCACCATCTCGGCGTGATAGCCATCGCGGGCGTTGGCGATTTCCTGGTCAATCAACTCAATCAGACCGCTGCGGGAGCTGTGTGGTGAAACCAGCAGCAGCTTGTAATTGGGCCGACGGTAAGGGTACTTGAGGAACTCAAAGATGCTGGCTACATCTTTTCCAATATTCTGGTCACGGGTCAGCAGAGTAAAGTCCGTGTAGAGTCGCGCTGTTTTTTCGTTGAAGTTGCCCGTGCCCAAATGGCTGTAATAGCGAATGCCTTTCTCTTCACGCCGCTCTATCAAGAGCAGCTTGCTGTGTACCTTGAGTCCCGGTATGCCGAAGATTACCTCGATGCCCGCTTCGGTCAGTCGCTGAGCCCAACTAATGTTGGCGGCTTCGTCAAAACGCGCCGCCAGCTCAACCACGGCCATCACGCGCTTGCCATTGGCTGCCGCATTCAACAGGGCATCCACAATGCGCGAGTCCGAGGCGACCCGGTAAAGGCAGATACGAATGGTTAACACCTGGGGATCCAGCGCCGCCGTTTTCAGTAAATCGACGATGTAGTCGAAGGGGTGATAGGGGTAATACAAAAAGACATCGCGTTCGCGAATCGTATCGAAAAGACTGCGCCCCTGCTCAAGGCGCTCAATCCTGATGGGCGGCAGAGGTTTAAACTCGAGGTACTTGGGCCCCACATTGGGGAATCCGATGAAATCCTTAGAGTTGTGATAGCGCCCGCCCGGAATCAGGCTATCGTACTTGCCAAAGCCAAAACGCGTTCGCAAGTAGCTCAGCAAACGCTCCGGCATTTTTTCGTCGTAGACAAACCTGACAGCATCGGCTTTGCGACGCTGCTTCAAACTGGTAGCCATCTTCTCAATCAGGCTCTCAGTAATACTGGCGTCCAATTCCAATTCTGCGTCTCGGGAGAACTTGAAGCAGTAAGCAGACGCCTCGTCGATAGGCACAACACCCCGGAAAACCTGGGGCAGACAGGCGCGAATCACGTTGTCCAACGCCATGAATACGCGTCCACCCTTCCCCTTACGCTTTGGAATCTCTACAAATCGATCCAGGTGATCGGTGGGCAGTTCCACCAGCGCGTAGAAATAATCGTCACCCGAGAGAATATCCACTGCCAGATAAAGCGACTCGTCAGTGAGTACCGGAATGGCCTGCCCGTCCCGCAGGAGGATTGGCTCCAACTCCGGCAATACTTTGTGGGTAAAATAGCTCTGCACAAACGCCGCCTGGCCCTCATCCAGCTGACGCTCGTTCACCATGTAGATCTTTCGCTGACGAAGTGCCCGCAGTACATCGTCATAGATGCGCTCGAAATCCCGCTGAAGCGCAACAACTTCGCTTTGAATATCCACCAGGAGGTCTTTCGCGCGCTGGCGCTGGGCACCGCTGCTAACGGAGATCAGCCTTCTCACCTCCGCTACCCGCACTCGAAAGAACTCATCCATGTTGTTGGAGAAAATGCCGAGATAGCGCAGTCGCTGTATCACGGGCGTCTGGGGGTCTGCCGCCTCCTGAAGCACTCTGGAATTAAACGACAGCCAGCTGAGCTCACGAGGGATGAACAGGCTGTCATCCAGATCGGCGAGCCGTTTCTTTAAGGGGTTTGACATGGACGCTCCGCGCGGATCACTGATCGATCAGGTAACAACCGCTAACGATATTACACATTGATGAACAGAATAAGACAGTTCGCGCACTACGGTATTGGAACAGAGCGCCTTTTCGCGGGCAAAAAAAACCCGGCCATTGGCCGGGTAAAGGTAGGGATGTTTCCTACAGGGGTTCGTCGTTGGCAGCCAGGAGTTCAAAGTGGGCAAGTACCTTGCCGAACTCAACAGCTACCGCTTTCATACGCTGTTTGACCAAATCGGTTTCGCCCGATTCCTCTGTCTGCACCCCCAAGGCGGTAACGCCTTGCTCAACCAGTGCCACCAGTGTGGTCAATTCAAATTCCGTGAACTCCAGGGCAACACAATGGCTGCCGGCATCTGAAGTTAATGCCAGTGTTTTCATCACTTAGATCTCCTTTAGCCGAACGGTTGCTGAGCTCCCCTAAAAAAGGCCCTGTCACTCCCGAACTGTGCGGGCAGGGCCAAGGTAGGGAACTTCTCCGCATGGAGCCTGTATCGGCATCAAGCTGCTTGCTGATGCTCGAATGCGTCCGGGTACGCGTTGCGCACCGCTTCAAAACTGTAGTCCTCCATTGCCAGCTCTTTGAGCGCAGGCGATACGTCCTCACCGTTGCGCGACTCAAGTCGCTTGGCCAGGGCCACAAACACGCCCAGACGATTGACCATTTGCCAGGTGCCAGTGGCGCGAGTGCGCTTGCCTCTCAGGTGGCTCAATGCCTCTTCGTAGGCATAAATTGCTCGCACTGCGGCAAACTCGGCCTCACTGCCTGTGTCATGCTGTGCAGCGCGCAGATCCACAGCTCTGCGATACGCCTGGGTCGCCAGCTCAGGATGCCCTTTGCGCACGGCATTGCGCGCAAACACGTAACACTTTTCGGGCTCGTTAATTCTCAGTACCAGTTCGTGCATGGCTATCTCCTACCTGTTAATCGCGCTTCGCGCGTTTCTCGGAGCAGTTGTCTGCTCTCCTCGCTGTCAGGTGAAAGATTACGGACATTGTCTGATTCGCCACATGGCAGTGCGCGACAAGTGCATGGCCGCTGGCGACAAAACACACCAACACAACCTAGACGCGCTTTAAATATATGCTCTATCTATATGTTTTAAATCAAAAAAAGCCCGCGACCATGAAATGGCAGCGGGCCAAGTTAGCCGTATGTTTCGGGGCAGAAACATCGGCCAGGGGACGTGTGGCTCGCGCGGGCGCGCGTGCCTCTTTCAACATAGTCGACTCTAGGGAAAGTGCAAATTTTGCACGAAAAATGACCAGCAATGAGCCACTAAAAGGTGTGACGACACTCGTCGCAGACCCACCCACTGGCCCACCGACGATAGCGCTTGTGGGTGATGAGAATGTCTAATACGAGTGCACAAACAAGTACAGTGCCTGCTGCCACAAGCCAGGGGATCAATTGGTACCACCCCAGCGACCAGAGTACGACGGCCGGCAGGCTCACCACCAAGAACAGCACTATCCCGAGCAGGAACAGGGATTTAGGCGGCCTCGCCCCATCGTGTTCAAGGCTGTACCAGTCAAAAGTGGCAGCTGGCAGTTCGTTTCGCATCACAGAGCGGAACAAAGCCCCGCGCCGCGCAATGCGCTCCGACCCGCAAGCTGGGCAATGACTCATCGCACGGCACCTGCGAGGTACCATCGAGCACCTGCCTGAAACACTTTACCTTCAGACATTAAATCTTCGAGGGCCCGCTCAATCAGGCCGGTGTGGTACACACCCGGGCTGTCTGGCGCCCAATCACTGAGAAAGTCAGCGATCTCATCGCTGGTTGCGCCCCGCCTATGGGCCACTCTCATAGCCAAGCACACCATAGAGCGGATCATGTTCATTACTTTGTCGGTAACGGTCAGTAGCGGATGGTTCATCACAATGCCTCCAGTTGTGGACGTGGGCACTGTAATTGCGCTGGCGGTGTTTTGTGATGACCCCCTACGCCAACCTGATGGCCGGCGGCGCCAACGCGTCAGTCAGATCAATCGGACTGCTGTTCCTCGCGGTACTCTACCGGCGCCTTTCCAGTCCATCGCTTGAAGGCACGCGAGAAGGTACTGGGCTCGGAAAAGCCCAGCATATAGGCCACTTCCAGAACTGATCGCGTGGGTTGCTTGAGGTACTTCTGAGCCAATTGCAGGCGCGTATCCTGAAGCAGGTCCATGAAACTGGTGCCCTCCTCCTTCAGCTTTCGCTGCAAGGTGCGATTGCTCAGGCTTAGGTCACTGGCTATCTGCTCCTGACTTGGCGGGCCATCAGGCAGTCGATTGACGATCTCGTTTACCACTTTCCGGGTAGTACTATGGGTCAGGAAGCTATCGAGATACGCC
>SPKZ01020444.1_pt1 | contig 13242 bp, 17 predicted proteins | sample 2456571 | NCBI WGS metagenome assembly SPKZ01 (sample SAMN11192286, study PRJNA482655) | marine metagenome | biome: ENVO:00000447; feature: ENVO:00000244|ENVO:00000211|ENVO:00000569|ENVO:00002023; material: ENVO:00002151; isolation source: ocean water from marine abyssalpelagic zone ...
CGGTTCTTGAAGTGAACAACCCCGTAGATGCCCTGGCCTCCGTTCGGGTTGGTGACATCGCTCTCGGTGACGCGCAGCCACGGATTGTCATAGATCTCCCTGGTCTCGTGAGTGGTCCAGGGATTCTCGTCGGGCGGGGTTTTCATGATCTGAGAACGGGACGGTAACAAAACGGTAACACGCTGCCGGCACGATGTGTTTGTCAGGTGAGGGAAAGGAGTTCCGAAACCTGCGACATGAACTCAAATCATATCACTATCATGAAAATAAATCATAATAATCGTGTCGGTATTCGAAACAGAGCTTTCACGCTTATCGAACTGTTAACAGTAATGGCGATCATCGCGATCCTCGGCGGTGTCGGGTTTCCTGCGATCCAGTCAGCCCTGCTCCAGGGCAAGATGGCGGCGGCGACATCAAATGCCCGTAGCATCGGGCTGAGTCTGCGAACCTACGCGACGGACAACGAGGGACTGTTCCCTTCCGGTGAAAATGTCTACGAAGAAGAGATCACCACTTCGAATGATGCGTTTCGCAGCCTGATTCCGGATTACGTTGCAGACGAAAGAATTTTTGCAGTGCCGCGATCGGCCTGGGGGAGGGAAGCGGACAATCGCTTCGAAGATCCAGCCGAGATCCTGGAGGGCGGTGAAAATCATTTTGCCTACGTTAGTGGCCTCACTGATACGAGCCGCCCGAACTTTCCGCTGGTAGTTGACGGCACTGATGGAAATGGAACCTACATTGATTCCCTCGGAAGTAAGGGGGGATGCTGGGAGGGCAGGAAGGCCGTGGTCGCGTTTGTGGGAGGACATGCCAAGCTGGTGACCCTGAGGGGGCGTGGATCGGATGCCCGTTATATTCCACGGGACGGCTACGAAGATGAGAATGCGCTCGATGTGGGATACATGGGTGAAAATGTCCGACTGCTCGAGCCCACTGAAGGCTGAAAATGATTCTCAGCTTTTGGTGACTATGTTATACCTGTTGTTGTGAAATCAGGACTGTGGCTCAGTCAGCGGCAAGTGAGATGGCTCATTGTGCTGCTGGCTTTGCTGCCCCTGATTCCGAGCGTTCTGCTGGTCCAGTTGATGGTGCAGAACGCAATGCGGGATCGCGACGGGGCAGTGGCAGAGATCACCTCGATCTACCGGGGGCAGCTTAGCCTTATCGTGGAGCGTTTTTCCCTGGAGCAGCCCGAGCGGGGTGGTGTCGAACTCTATGACTACATGCGTCGGGTTTTCGGGGAGGAAGTGAAACTTGCGGTGACGGATCCGAACGGCAATCCGGTGGACGCGTCGGAGGTGGCTCAGTCGAGGGATGCCATTATTTACCAGATTACCGACGGTGAGTATGCCGGGTGGTCGATTTCGCTGGATGGTGTGCCGGTTTTTCCGGATCACATCGAGGAGGAAAAGCGGCAGACGCTCTGGCACGCCGCGGTGATTATGGGCGGAGTGGTTCTCGCTGCCGGAGGGGTTTGGTTCACGGTACACCGCCGCTTGCGGGTAGATGCGATTCGCAGCGATCTGCTGACGACTATTTCTCATGAGATTAAGACGCCGGTGGCGGCCATGAAGGTCTTGATTGAAACGCTGGAGGACGGTCAGCTCGATGAGAAAGCAACGGAGGAATACCTCGGACTGCTCGAGAAAGAGAATGAGAGGGTCAGGGAACTGGCTGATCAGTTTCTGACCTTCAGCCGCCTCGAAAAGGGGCAGGTCTCGATTCAGAAAGTGGAGAGCCGGGTGCCGCGCTTGATCGAGGAACAAGTGGAACTGTTTCGTCCCCAGTTTGAGCGTATGGGCGGCTCAGTCTCTTGGAGCTGTCTCGACGATGTGGTCGTGGTGACGGATCCACAGGCGTTGAAGGTGGTCCTCGCAAATTTGTTGAACAATGCCCTGAAATACGGAGGCTCGCCACCGAAGGCGGAGGTTTCGGTCGAGGCGACCGGGCGGCAGGTGATGATTTCGGTAACAGATGGCGGTGAAGGAATTCGCCAGCGGGACCGCCGGGTTATTTTTCAGCGCTTCTTTCGCGGGGATGCGCGATTGAACCAGGGGAAAGCCGGAGTCGGCCTGGGCCTGGCTATTTGCCGCCGGTTTATGAAATTACTTCGCGGAGCGGTTTACGTGGATCCTGCCTGGACGGGGCCGGGGGCGAGGTTTGTCGTTTCGCTTCCCGCCCGGACCTGAGAAATAGACGATGCATCGAGTGCTAATAGTTGAAGATGATCCCACCCTCCTTCGGGGAGTAACGGATAACTTTGCCGCCAAAGGCTACGGGGTGGACAACGCCATGGACGGTGAGTCAGCCATTGAGAAGGCGTTGCGCGACCGGCCTGACCTGATTGTTCTGGATGTGATGTTGCCGAAAGTCAACGGCTACGAGGTGTGCCGCTACCTGCGGCAGGAAGGCTTTTCACATCCCATCATTTTCCTGACTGCCAAGGGCGAGGAGTCGGATATTCTGCTGGGCCTCGGGCTGGGTGGTGACGACTACCTGGCAAAGCCTTTCAGCGTTCGGGAGCTGTTGGCGCGGGCGGAGGCAGTCTTGCGGCGACAGAATGCGGTGGCAGCGAATTCCGGGGACAGCAATGCGTTCGGAGGTTTCCGGCTCGACCCCGGGGCGCGACGGTTGCTGGATTTGGAGGGAGAGCCTCTCAAGCTCTCTCCGAAGGAATACGAGCTGCTTCATTTCTTTCTCCAGCACCGTGGCGAGGCACTGAGCCGCGAGCGGATCATGGACGAAGTCTGGGGCTATGGCTCCCGGGTGACGCTTCGGAGTGTGGACCGCTTTGTCACCAGCCTGCGAAAGGTGATCGAGTCTCACCAGGGCGAGTTTATTGAGACGATTCGCGAATACGGCTACCGATTTCGCCGTGACGGCGGTGAGACGGGCGCCAAACCGGCCTGAGAGCGCCCCGGTTTGGGCCGGATTTCCGCTTGCCTAGGCGGTTTTTTGCCCCTTAATTGCCGCCCCCCGCAGGAAAGCGGGCCTTTTTACTATGGGTAAGCAGCATAATAAAGTCGAGAAGCGTCGCCGCCGCGCCAACTATGTGAAGCGCAAGAAGGATGCGGTGAAGGCTAAGATCGCACTCAGCAAGAAGTCCGCTTCTAAGAAAGCTCCGGCCAAGAAAGCCGCCGCCAAGGCCGAAGATGTCGAGGAGGTGAAGGACGCAGCTGCTGAAGAAGCCCCCGCCAAGAAGGCCCCGGCAAAGAAGAAGGCTGCAGCCAAGAAGACTGCGACCAAGAAAGCCGCTGCCAAGAAGAAAGCTGCGACTAAGAAGACAGCCAAGAAGAAGGATGCTCCTGAGAAGGAGGAAGGCGAAGGCTGATCGATTCCAGCTTTGCTTCCAACGGAGTTCGGTTGATGAATTGGACTCCTTCAAAACCATCAGAAATGACGGCGCGTGATGAGTGAATCCCGGCCGTCATTTTTATTGGTGGACGGGAATAATATCATTCACGCCTGGCCCGAGTTGCTGAAACGGCACCGGAAGCATCCGGGGAGCGCTCATCGCGAGTTGATCCAAGCGCTGAGCGATTATCGCGACTGGTCGGAGGACCGCGTCGTCGTCGTATTCGACGGTCGCGGCAACACCGTGGATGAAGAGAGGCAGGAGGGCGGATTGCAAATTTTCTACACCAGTGGCAGCCAGACTGCCGATGACGTGATCGAACGTCTCGCTATCAAGTACGCCAAGGTCTATGAGATCACGGTCGCGACTGACGATCGAGCTGAGCAGGATATCGTGGTGGGAGCCGGAGGCGAGGCGCTTTCATCGGCAGGCCTGAAGGAGAAAATCGAACGCGCGGTTCAGGACCGCGACCGCTGGATTGACCGGCATCGAAATCGTTAGTCAGCTGACTGGGTATGTGGCTGTTAGGATTGCGGTAGCGGTTGCCCTGGTGATATTCACCTCTGGCGGGATGATCAGTATGTCGGAGTCTACGTGGCGTCGCTTTCTCCTGGGAGAATGAGAGGGCGCTACAGCGCTGCCGTGGGCCTGACCTGGAACCTCTGGCACGCCGCCGCACCGAGCCTGGGGCTCTTGCTCTACGAAAACGCTCCGGATGTGTTGTGGTATGGAAGCCTCGTTGCCGGGTGCGCTTCGGCGTTGATGCTATTGAAGTTGGTGAAGGGTGAGCGTTGAAACGCGGAACTGTCGTGATATACCGGCAGTAACGCGTCTTGCGTTTGCCGCTTTCAGCCGCTAATCTTCCAACTGATGAGTGCGGGCAGTTCAGAACGACTCTGGCGAAGTGAAGCGGCGGCGGTGGCCCGCCGGGTGAATACCGGTTGGTGGCTCGAACGCTTCAATCTGCTTCTTGCAGTGGGGCTGATTCTCTTTGCCGTGGCCGTGCTTTGCCTGCGAACCCTGATTCCCGACTGGATGGAAACGTTCGGGCCTTTTGTGATTCTGGGTGGCCTGGTTGCCGGCACAGCGCTCTGGGCCTTTTTCTGGAGCAAAGGACGTTTCATCGGAAAGGATGAAGCACTGGTTCGGCTCGATGACCGGCTCAATCTGAATAATCAGCTCAGTGCTGCGAATCGCGAAGTGGGCGACTGGCCCGAGCATCGTGCTTCGAAGAGTGACGAGATCGGCCTGAAATGGCGATGGGAAGTAGCGATTCTTCCAGGGGTGCTTGCGGGCCTGATGGTCGTCGCGGCCTGGTTTGTTCCGGTCCTCGAATTGAAAGGGAAAGAGGAGTTGGTGACTCACGAGCCCAATGCCTGGGGCCAGATGGAGGAGTGGTTGGCAACGTTGGAAGAGGAGGAGCTGATTGATCCCGACAGCATTGAGGCAATTGAAGACAAGATTGAAGATCTTCGGGATCAGCCTGAGGAAGAGTGGTTTGGTCATGCCAGCCTCGAAGCGACAGATACTTTGAAGGAAAGTCTCGGACGAGACATTCAGGATTTATCCAAGGATCTCGGAACTATTGAGCGCGACCTCGAAGCCCTGCGTTCCTTTTCCACCGAGCTGAGTGAAGCCGGTAAAGAAATGCTTCTCCGCGAGATGGAGGATGCGATGAAGAATCTCGCCATGAACGGGATGGAGATTAACAGCGAGTTGGCCAAACAGCTCGGCCAGATCGATCCCTCACAAGTCAGCCAGGAGATGATGAAGAATCTGACGGCTGAACAAATGCAGCAGTTGCAGGAAGGGCTTGGCCAAAAATGCGAGGCGCTGGGCAGCATGGATGGACTTCCACCCATGGCCGAAGGAGGGTTGTGACGATCCAGCTTAGGCCTTGGTCTAGGCCTGCAGCCCGGTCAGGGCAGCATTTCCAGAGGAAGAGGGGACGCACCGTTGTTCTTCGGTGACGAGGATGATCTCGGGACCAACAATATCGAGAAGGTGACCAACGAAGATTTATCACGCGCATCGATGGGGGATCTTCTCGGCGTCGGCGAAACCGAGCACGAAGAGGACAAGGGTGCGTCCGGCCCTCAGGCGGGTGGTGCGGTCACTTCGCAAGGACGTGGAGGTGACGCGGTTTGGCGCGAATCACTGGTGCCGGAAGAGCAGGCTCTCTTGAAGCGCTACTTCAAGACAGAGAGTTGAGGATCCATCCGATCACGAGGATCTGGGGAACGGTAATAGCTGGAAGAAGCAAAGCGATCTTCCAGGAGCGGGTCGTTTCGCGAAGGGCCATGATCTCGGTATAGTCGGTGGCAACGCCGGCCATAAGGAAGGTGAATCCGTTTCCGGGAGCCCCGGCGCGATTAATGAGGTCGGCAGCGATGGGGCTGGAACCTTCGGAGCAGACTTCGATCACGGTGGCCGCGATCAGGGTCAGGCCAAGGCCGAGGACCGAGGGGCCGAACCAATTGGCAAATATGTCAGGGTGAAGGAGGACTCGTAGCAGTCCCGCAAGCACGGTGCCGAAGAGAATCCAACGGATGATCATTCTCGATTCCTGAAGTGCAGAGGCAAACCATTTTCCCCAGCCGGAAGGCTTCGCAAGGAGAGGGCCGATTTGCTCCCGAAAACCGGGTTCGGGTTCGTCGTCGTTCTCGAGATCAAGGCGATAGGGATTCGGAGGAACGATAGACTTTTTCTCAAGCAGATTGAAGAGAAAGCCGCTCACAAAAGCAATTACGGCAGAAAGCCCAATGAACAGTAGAGTCCATTTCCATCCGATCAGTCCGATGAGAATAAATGTCAGGCTGAGGGAGTTCCATGGGCTGGCAATCAAAAATGCCATGGTCTGTCCGAGGCTGAGACCCCGCCGGTAAAGTTGCATCCCGATGATGAGGATGCCGTGGCTGCACATGTCGAAGAGCAGCCCCGCAGCGATGGAGCGGCTTAGTCCGGAAAAGTTGCTGCGATCGCCGAGCCATTGTCGCACCCGCCGCTGAGGCACGTATTGCAGGAAGCCAACGGCAATGATGCCGAGGAGGAGGCCCCACCACATCAATTCCATGAATTCACGAATCGCGTGAGTGAACTCGCTCAGTGTGGTGTCGTCGTGGGGAATGAAATAGGAAGCAACATAAGCGGGAATGACGAGCAACAGAGAACCATAGAGAATCCAGTCGGGACGCGACGGCTTCTCGTGACAGCATGGACCCTCTTCTTCTTGAGGTTCCGGCTCGGGTTCTGAACAGCAACTGGACATGCTTTTCGGGACTTTACGCTAAGATGACACTCTGGGACACAGGCACCTTACGTTGCGTTGAATGAAATGCCGTTGCGGGGGCGGTCTGGTCGGGTAAACTGCGCCCGCATGCATCGCGAGTCCCTCATACAGTTAATTGATCGCTATGTCGAACGTCATCCCGGCGAAGCCGACACGGGTCGACGGGTTAAGGATTTTGTGGAGCGGAACTCGGATTGCTTCAAACGATCCCTTGAAGAGGGCCATATCACCGGCTCAGCCTGGATTGTAGATGCCTCAGGTAAGCGCACCCTCCTCACGCATCACGCGAAACTGAATCTCTGGCTGCAACCGGGCGGACATGCCGATGGGAAATCGGATGTTTTATCCGTCGCCATGCAGGAATGTCTCGAGGAAACGGGGCTGAAGGATTTGAAGGCCGTGACTTCGGAGATCTTCGATCTCGATGTTCATGGAATCCCTGAGCGAAAGGGTGAGCCCTCACATTTCCACTACGACATTCGATTCCTGGTCCAGGCTGGCGAGGATGAAGAATATATCGTGACGGATGAATCCCACGACCTCGCCTGGGTCGATATGGAGTCCCTCGAGGACTACACCCTCGAGTGGTCGATGCGCCGGATGCGCGATAAAGCGATCCGGCGCTTCAGCTGATTCCGGAAGTTACTTCCGGACTGCGTAGAGGTGGTCGTCCGTCCGGATGTAAAGCGTGCCGTCAGCTGGCACAATGCTGGAGCGAATATTGACGCTCTGGGACGATCCGAACATGGTGGTGTGGAGGAGGGCTCCTCCGTTGTCACCGGCGCTATAGACGAAGACTTCACCGAGATGGCTGATGAAGTAGATTTTTCCGTCCACTGCAGTCGGGGAGGATTCGATTTTGGTTTTGCCGTCGATGCGCCTGCTCCAGACAACCTTTCCGGTTGCGGGGTGCAGGCAGGTGATGAACTTGTTGCGACCGTTGACTACGTAGAAGTAGCCTTCATAGAATAGCGGTGAGGGAACATCCGAGGTGACCTCTTTGCCCTCTGAGGTCCAGGTATTGCCAGACCCGGAAATGTCGCCGGCACCACCAGCTTTAATCGCATAAACGGGAGCCCCTTTCGGCGCGCAGATGAGGATGGTGCCTTCGCCGAAAGTGGCAGTGGGAACGAGGCGCCAGTGGCCGATTTTCTCTTCGTTGTAAGTGCCCCAGCGCCACAGTTCTTCTCCGGTTTCCGGGTTGTGTCCGGTGAGACAGTCAGCTCCGACAATGAGCAGCTCGTCGCGGTTGTCGACCGTGATCGGGATCGGCGTGCTGAAGGCTTCTTTGGCTTCCATGACCGCATCGTTTTCGCGAATGTGCTTCCACTTGGTTTTGCCGGTGGCTGGATCCATCGCCAGAAGATACGAATCGATGGGTCCGTCGGTATTGCCGTAGCCGTTCACGGGCTCGTTGCGCTGCAGGACCTGGAGATAGAGGGTGTCGTGAGCGAGTTGAGGCGTGCTGGAGAAAGTCCACTGCATGGCGAATTGGCCGTAGTCGTCCTCGATGTTGCGATGCCAGACCTGGTTGCCGTCGAAGTCGAAGGCAGCGAGGTCGCCGGACCCGGTGAAAAAGTAAACCAGTTTCCCGTCTGTCACAGCGGAAGCGCCCGCCGTATTGGTGCGCTCGTCGCGCATCGCTTCATCGCTGAATTCCTTGGACCAGACGATCTTGCCGGTCTTGGCATCGATACGGATAGCGAGAATGGCGCTGTTGTCAGCGTTGGCGGAAGTCAGGAAAACAGCGTCCCCCCATACGACAGGAGTCGAACCGCCGGCACCGGGGAGTTGAGTTTTCCAGGCCGCATCTTCCTTGGTGAACTCGGCAGGATAACTGGCCTTCTCTGAGGAGGATCCGTCGAAGTTGGGACCTCGCCAGTTCGGCCAGTTGTCGGCCACAGCTGAGAGTGTGAATGAGACAAGGCCGGCCATGGCGGCTGCGAATGTGAGCTGGGAGGTTTTCTTCATGAGTTGAAAGAAATTGGTGGCCTTTAGATTGGGTAGGCTGCTAGTCTCTGTCAAGCCACCGAAGTGGCACGGACGGGCCAATCTTTGTGAGGATTTTATGAAACAACTGCTGGTGATTCGACACGGCAAGTCGAGCTGGGACATGAATGGGCTTTCGGATCACGATCGCCCGCTTAACGAGAGGGGTTTGCGCGATGCGCCCCGAATGGCGGCAGCATTGAAAGAGAATGGCCTCGTTCCCGGTCATATTGCCTCCAGCACCGCGGTTCGCGCGGCAACGACAGCCAGAATGCTGGCGGAAGGCCTCGGCTATCCGGAAGATCAAATCGCTTTTGACCGATCCATTTACCTCGCTTCACCGCTGGAGATGTTGCGGGTCATCCAGCAGTTTGATGAATCAGTCGAGACGGCGCTTATATTCGGGCACAATCCGGGTATGCATGAGCTGGTTAACCAGTTCGCATCCAGCGACTGGATCGATTCGTTTCCTACCCTGGCGGTTGGCTGGCTCAAACTGGACATTGAATTCTGGGGCGAGGCGGACTTTGGCTGTGGATCGCTCGAAGCGATGATGACACCTCGACTGCTTGATTAATTTGCAACTAAACTATTCGCGATCATGACCGATACGCCTCCTCCCCTCGAGAACCCGAATCAAGTCAACCAACCCCAAGCCGACAGTGGCGGTGGTGGGGGTAAGTGCGCTGCAGGTTGCGGTATCGGTTGCCTCATCGTCGTGATTCTCTGCGTCGTTCTCGGTATTGGTGGCTACTTCTGGGTGAAGGGCAAAGTGACGGAAGGCGTTGAACTCTTCACGTCTGACCTCCCGGTCGAGATTGTAGCTCCCCAGGCTCCCCAGGAGCAGGTCGACGCGATCATCGGTCGTTTTGATGAGTTCGGTGCTGCGATGGAAGCTGGCGATGCCAGCGAGCCCCTGGTCCTGACGGGTGAGGAACTCAACCTCCTCATGCACAACCACGAGAACTTCGAGGACTTTGGGCAAATGACCTCGGTGGAAATTGAAGGTGACTTACTGCGCGCGCAGGTAAGTATCGATCTCGAGGCGCTGCAGGTGCCCATCAATTTCATCGCTGAGCAGTTCGAAGGGCGCTTCTTCAACGGAACCGGCGGGTTCAGTCTCAACATGGGAGGAGGGCGTCCGGCCCTCTATCTGGAGGAACTGGAAGTGAACGGCACGGTTGTTCCGGAGATATATACCCAGGAGTTGAGCCAAGAGAATCTGTTCCGGGATATCCAGGACAGTCCTGAAATGGAGGAGTTTTTCAACAAGCTCTCCGACCTGAAGATCGAAGACGGGAAGCTGATCATCGTGCCGAAGTAGGCGCGGTGGTCACATTTTCTCGTAGGTGCCTTCGTCCCGTTTCTCGAGGACGGTGAAGCCGGCTTTCTTGGCGTCGCTGACGGAAAGCGGTTTGGTGATCTTAGGAGAATTGATGCCTTTGGAAACGAGTTTTTTCACAGGAGTCCGGCAGAGTGGGCATTTCTCCAAGGCCGGTCGGGTCACCGGACGGCGGAGTTCAAAGCCTTTACTGCAGATTCGGCAGCCTTTGTCCGTTTCCACTGCGATGTATTCGTAAATCGGCATCGACTAAACTATCCGGTCGAGGCAGTGGCTTTGCAACTCAATTGGGACCGGGAGATCCCGGCACAAAAAAAGCGAAGCCGTAGCTTCGCTTTTCTGAAATAAACCGGGATTCGGTTTGAGGCCTTAAAATCTGACTACCAGGAGGACTTGGTCACTCCGGGGATCATGCCGTGGGATGCCAGCTCACGGAAGGTGATACGGGACATCTTGAAGCGGCGAAGGTATCCGCGGCGACGGCCAGTCACTTCGCAACGGTTGACGAGACGAGTCGGGCTCGCGTCGCGAGGCAGCATCGTAAGGCCGGTGTAGTCCTTTTCTTCTTTCAGCTTAGCACGAAGCTTCGCGTACTTCTGGACAGTGCGCGCTTTACGATTGTTTCTGGAGATCCAACTCTTTTTGGCCATGGGGTGGGGAATTTACGCGTTCTGAGAGGAATTCAAGCGGAAATTCAAGAAATGCAGAGGTTTCAGCGCCATTTCAGCTCTCCTCGGCCGCCTGAAACGCCTGGTATCAGGCGGCCTTATGGAAATCCGCAGCAATTCGGGTAAATCAGCGGACGACACGTGCACCGCCGCCGCTCATGATTTTTTCCACCTCGGCGAGCGAGGCCATCGTGGTATCACCCGGAGTCGTCATGGCGAGAGCGCCGTGAGCTGCCCCGTAGTTGATCGCTTTGGCGGGATCATTGTGTTCGAGAAATCCGTAGGCAAAGCCAGAGGCGAAGCTGTCTCCGCCGCCGACCCGGTCGAGAATCTCAAGTTTTGGAAAAGGTACTGCTTCGTAGAATTCGCCGTCGTGCCAGCAGATCGCGCCCCAGTCGTTGACTGTGGCGGTGTGGACTTCGCGAAGCGTCGTGGCGGTGGCCTTGAAGTTCGGGAATTCCTTGACCGCGGTTTCGATCATGCGCTTGAAGTTGCTCACGTCGATGCCGCGAATGTTCTCATCAACCCCCTCGACGTCGAAACCGAGGCTGGCGGTAAAGTCTTCCTCGTTACCGATCATGACGTCGACGTATTTCGCGATCTCGCGGTTCACCTCCTGGGCCTTCTCAAGGCCGCCGATCGCGCTCCAGAGAGACGGCCGGTAGTTGAGGTCATAGCTGACAATGGTTCCGTGCTTCTGGGCGGCTTTGCAGGCTTCAATGGTCACTTCGGCGGCGGATTCACTGAGAGCAGCGAAAATACCGCCGGTGTGGAACCAGCGAGCGCCGTGATTGCCGAAAATGTCCTCCCAGTCGATGTCTCCGGGCTTGAGCTGACTGGCAGCGGTATTGGCCCGGTCCGGGCAGCCGACAGCACCGCGAATACCGAAACCGCGCTCAGTGAAGTTGAGGCCATTGCGGACTTCGCGGCCGATGCCGTCATAGTCGCGCCAGTGAATGAAGCGTGTGTCTACACCACCTTGAAAGATGAAGTCTTCGATCAGTCTTCCAACGGGATTGTCGGCAAAGGCAGTGACGCAGGCGGAGCGCAGCCCGAAACAGCGGCGGAGGCCTCGAGTGACGTTGTATTCGCCTCCGCCCTCCCAAGCGTGAAAGGTGCGCGATGTGTGAATGCGGCCTTCGCCAGGGTCAAGGCGAAGCATGATTTCGCCCAGGGAGACAGCGTCGTAAGCGACGTCAGAGGCTGATTTGATTTGTAACATGATTCCAGAGGGGATGAGGGTGCGGTTTATAATTTATTGGCCTGAATGAAATCGGAATCACCATTCAGGAAATTAATGAGGTTGTGAGTGGCGCGCAGAGCCTGCCGTTCCACGCTCTCGTAAGTACGGGAGGCAATGTGGCTGGTGATGATACAGTTCGGAGCGGAAAACAGTTTGTGATCGGCCGCAGGAGGCTCTTCGTCGAGCACATCGGCCCCGTAGCCGGCGGCTTTTCCGGATTCGAGAGCTGCTGCAATGTCTTCAGTATCAACCAGTTCACCACGGGCGCAGTTGAGAACGATGACGTCGTCCTGCATTTCGGCGATCTTTTGAGCATTAATCATGCCGCGTGTGTTTTCGTCGAGAAAGCAGTGAAGACTGACCACGTTGGAATTGATCAATACTTCGTCCATGGAGGCGCAACGCGTCACATCGTGCTGCTCGGCGAACGCTTCATCAAAGTAGGGATCGAAGGCGATGACCTTCATTCCGAAGGCACGGGCACGAGAGGCGACTTCTTTTCCGATTCGGCCGAGGCCGATGATGCCCATGGTTTTTCCAAGAATTTCGTGCCCAACGGGTTTCTTCCATCCGGCTTGCCATTTCCCGGCAGTCACGTCGACAGCATTTTCCTGGATCTTCTTCGAGAGGCTGAGGAGAAGGCCAAACGTGTGTTCGGCAACGGTGGTATGGTTCACACCCGGCGTGTTGAGAACCGCCAGCTCCTGCTCGGTGGCATAGGCGACATCGATTTTGTCGAGGCCGATACCGTATTTGCTGATGACCTTGAGACGAGGCAAAGATTTGTCGATCACGGCGCGGGTGATGGCGTCGTCGCCACAGAGGAAGGCGTCAAATTCGCCGGAGAGATCGAGCATTTCGGATTCCGGCAGAGGTCCGCGTTCGCGAACAATATCGAATCCTTGTGATTCCAGCAGCTCGTGATGGGGGCCAGGGGTGTCCTGGTAGCTGGTGGTGCTGAGCAAAATTCGGGTTGTCATAGGCAGGCCGAACGGTTAGCGAGATGTGGCGTACGAGCAAGAAACAAATTGCGCAGTAATGCGACAATTTACGCAGATTGAATTATTTACGCAGATGCCCGACGAGATACAGCGTGATCTGGGACTCCAACCGATCGATCAACTCATGGAGGAATGGGGGCTTGATAACCACGAGCTGGTTGAGGTGAGCACCGAACAGCTGACCCACAAGCAGGTTCAGAAAGCTCGCAAGGGGCGTCGTGTCACGATCAACATTCAGCGCAAGATTCTTAACGCTGTCAGGAAAGTGGCCGAGGATAAGGAACTTGATCCTAACCTGACCATCGCCGATCTGTTTAACTACCGAGCCTGATAAGTTATGCAGATCTCC
>SPKZ01017328.1_pt1 | contig 13238 bp, 10 predicted proteins | sample 2456571 | NCBI WGS metagenome assembly SPKZ01 (sample SAMN11192286, study PRJNA482655) | marine metagenome | biome: ENVO:00000447; feature: ENVO:00000244|ENVO:00000211|ENVO:00000569|ENVO:00002023; material: ENVO:00002151; isolation source: ocean water from marine abyssalpelagic zone ...
GTATATATACATTTTTATACTCTTGAATATGATGAGGGCGGAAAAATAAGCGTGCTAAACACGGTTATTTTGATAATGCACATAATATTTTAGCTTCATTCAGCGGTTCATCACCCTAATTAAAATAGAGGAATATATGACAATACAACTTCAAGATCCTAGTCTTTTTAAAACTCAGGCATTTATCTGTGGTCAGTGGATCGATAGTGATAAAGGTGAAACATTTTCAGTCTACAACCCTGCAACAGGAAAAATATTAGCTGAGGTCGCCAGTGTTGGGTTAAACGAAACTCGTCGCGCAATTAACGGTGCGCAAACAGCAATGGCTAATTGGCGAGAGCTTCCAGCTAAAACTCGCTGTGATATTTTAGAGCGCTGGTACCACTTAGTGCTCGAAAATGTCGAAGATCTTGCGCTATTAATGACAGCTGAACAAGGTAAGCCGTTGTTTGAGTCTCGTGGTGAGATTGCTTATGGGGCTTCCTTTATTAAGTGGTTTGCAGAAGAAGGCAAGCGCGTCTATGGCGATATCATTCCTGCTATAAGTGATCGACGTAGCATTGCTATTAAACAGCCTATAGGGGTTGTTGCAGCAATTACACCATGGAATTTTCCCAATGCGATGATAGCACGAAAAGTGGCTCCTGCGCTTGCGGTTGGTTGTGCCGTGGTACTAAAACCGGCAGCAGAAACACCTCTCTCAGCTTTAGCTTTGGTCGAATTGGCAAACAGGGCAGGTTTGCCGCCTGGGTTATTTAACGTATTGCCAACAAGCGATGCAGCGACGGTTGGCTCTGAAATGACCTCAAATCCAATCGTTAAAAAGCTTACCTTCACTGGCTCAACACAAGTAGGTAAGCTTTTGATTAAACAATGTGCCGACACGGTAAAACGCACCTCGATGGAGCTGGGAGGAAATGCACCAATAATTATTTTCGATGATGCAGATCTCGAGATAGCGGTCGCTGGCGCACTGGTATCAAAATATCGTAACTCCGGTCAAACCTGTATTTGTGCGAATAGGATTATCGTACAAGAAGGAATTTATGATGCTTTTGTCGAAAAGTTTGTCGCAGAAGTAAATAAATTCAATATCGGCAATGGTATGGACGATAATTCAAGTCACGGACCTGTGATCACTCCAAAGGCAGCCATCGAAATTCATTCGAAGGTTCAAAGTGCCATAGCAGAGGGGGCTTCTGTTGCAACGGGTGGCAATTTCAGTGAACTGGGCGAGTGTTTTTATCAACCGACAGTGCTAACCAATGTAAGCGATAAAATGCGAGTTTTCCGAGAGGAAATTTTTGGCCCTGTTGCGCCTATTTTTAAATTTACTACTGAAAAAGAAGCGATATCGATGGCCAATGACACCCAGTTTGGCTTAGCTGCATATTTTTACACTGAGCATATGGGTCGATGCTGGCGCGTATCAGAAGCGCTGGAATATGGGATGATTGGTGTTAATGAAACGGAGATAAGTTCTGAAGTTATTCCATTTGGCGGTGTTAAAGAATCAGGGCAGGGTCGAGAAGGTTCTAAGTATGGTCTGGACGACTATTTGGAAATAAAATATATCTGCATCGGCGGTCTGCAACGCTAATAATCTGTTTACACTGAAATAAAAGGAACCATATATCAACAAAAAAAGGCATCCATCAATGATGGATGCATTGGCTTATGGGGTGTTTTTTTCTTAGAAAGAGTACTTCGCAGAAAACTGAAGACGACTCATATCACCGGTATTACCGTTGCTTTTCTCAAGTTTACCATAGATATATTCACCACCTAAAGTCAGCTTAGGCATTGGCGAAAAGAGCAAATTTACGTGAATACTTTGTGATTTAGCATTGTAAACACCTGCCGCTGCATCGGCGTCAACATCATAAATTGCATACCCTAAAGTAGAACGAGTAGTATCACTCCAAAAATGGCGGTAGCCGATGTTGGCAGCGGTTTGATCAATAGTCGCTAGCGCGTTGTTTCCATCCACATAAGCATCAGCATTTAATGCTAGTCCAAGGTATCGACCCAAGCCTTTACCCGAAGTAATCGTAAAACGAATATCATCCTTACCCGCAGCATTTATGCGACCAGAGATACTAATACCACCAGCACCTTCTGAAGAATCAATGTTCAAGCCAGCATCTTTGTACTTCAGCTGACGCATAATACCAGTAACAGAAACATTACCCCAATCACCTTTGAAGTTATACTTGGCGATTAAATCAGGAATACTGCTGTCATTAGTTTTAACATGGCCAACAGTGGTCTCTGGATTTTCAAGTGATATTGATAGTGGCCCGTTGGTATAACGAACCTGCATTTGACGGGTATCGATCATGCCTTCTGAAAGCGCAAAAAAATCTAATGTTTCAGCGATAGCAGAGCCATTAAGCGCATTAGTCCACGTTTGACCAAATTTCCATTTACCATATGAAATTACCGCGTGTCGTAAATCAACACCACTTCGATTAGTCGTTACTTCACCATTTGAGGCATCAGCCCCTGGACCAAAATCCATTTCAATAAATCCGGTGATTTTTTCACCATTGGCAAGTACCGTTGAAGTGCCAATATTGAAACGAGATTGCTTCGCATGAGAATTGAATTTAACCCCCTCGCTAGTGTTTACTAAGCCAGCTGCACGCGTTGGTACTAAGGCTGGAATATAGAAGTCATCAATTGCTTTAACAGGTGGAATACCGTCATTGTACTCGGTGAACATAGCATCGACTTTAATAAAACCATGAAAGCCAATCGTTGTTTTACCTATTTCAATTTCTTGAGCTTGTATCGATGTTGCGCCTGATAATGCGATGAGGGTGACAAGGGATAGTGTATTCTTTTTCATGTTTTTCCTTTATTTAGATATTATTAGTTTTATAAATTTCATGGGGTATAAACTCTGGACGCCTGAAAGCAAAACGACTAAAAGTTAGCGTTGTACAATATTTTAAAATATACTTTACATGTTAACCTTATTTATTATATAACGCGTTAAGCAAAAGTCGATATGTTTATTTATATTTTTACTGTGGTTAGGGTTTACTTATCTATGACATTTTAAAATGTAAAAATAGAATTATGTATTACTATCTTATTTGATGTTATGTATGATATTTATTGATTTTATTTAAATAACAGAGTGTTTAACATATCAACTAAACTTATTTTTTATAGATGAATATTAGAGAAGAGTCATTTTAATAAAGGATTTATGATCTGTTTTATTTATGTTTTTTATTTAACGTGTTAATTAATGCGGTGGGTGAACAGTTAAAAACTAGCTCTCAGTAAGTATTGATTATATACCGCGGCCAAACCGTCGATGCTTTGGCAAAATCTCCACCGATTAAGCGAGCCACCGATAATATGTAGCCAGTGGCGACGGAGTTTTTTTATGATGGATAGGGCTTGTTGGCATAAATTGATGGGGGTTATGTGCTTTAGAGGGTTAATACTATGCTACTTTTAAAAGGCAGTAGTGATGAATTTTATTACTGAAATTATTAAAAATAGTTATAATCATTATGGAAAATGCAACCGATGATCCCCAGTATTGCTGAGCCTAAGGTAATTAAAATAATATTTCTTAACTCAAAACTGATTTATCTCATATAAGACTGAAAATGATAGGATTTATTCATTATTTAGGGTCTCCTGTTTAGGTATCGTTTAAACAGGAAAGTTATCATGAATAAAAACTAGCAGTGAATTAACTGCTAAGTCCGCCTAAGCATATATTTTTTCATCAAAAAGGCATAGTTCATTATTATTTAACCCGTTGCAGGATTAATTACCTTCGCATTATATTTGGATGCTACCGAACATTTTCCATTAAGGTAACTATTTGACTTTAATAATGTCGTATCAATTCGGTTTTTATGAATCGTCTTCTTCCAACGTTTTAATTAGATCATCTAATAGTTCGTAAAGTAACTCTAACTTTCTTACGCCATATTTTTCTTCTATCGCCACATATCTTTCAACAGATTTTGGCGCTACTTTAGCAAATAACTCTAGGCCAAGTTCGGTCAAAAGTATTATTGAACGGCGTTGATCACTATCAACAACTTGACGTTCAATTAGCTTTCTTTTATCTAAATGATTAATAATTCGGGAAAGACTTGGCATAAGTAAATGACAACGTTGTGCCAAGGTACTCATGTCAAGGCCACTTTCATGCTCCAAAGCTCGAATCACTCGCCACTGTTGTGCTGTTAAATCATGTGCCTTGAGTGATGGAATAAATTTTTTCATCACTGCTTCCCTTGTTTGTAATAAGGTCATCGGCAGCGAGCGTTTGAAACTACGGAGTGTTTTTGTCATAACTATAAAGCTTCGTCCTTAACACCATTAACTAGGGTACCAACACCCTCAACATTTATTTCAACAATATCACCAGGAACCAAATATCGTGGTGGTTCAAAACGGGCGCCAGCACCATTTGGTGTTCCTGTTGCGATAACATCACCCGGTTTTAAATGGAAAAATTTTGAAAAATAGCTAATGATATATTTAAAAGGGAACATCATACTCGCAGTAGTATCATCTTGTCTAATTTCACCGTTAACATGAGTGGTTATACGCATGTTTTCAAATTGCTCAGCGGTAAATTCATCCGCACTTACCATCCAAGGACCAATTGAACCTGACTGGATAAAGTTTTTACCTTGAGTAACGTTAAACTTAGCATGGCGTACCCAATCACGAAGCGTACCTTCGTTCATTATAGTTATCCCAGCAATATGATCATAGGCATCTTCTTCAGCAATGCGGCGGCCTTCTTTACCAATGATAATGACAATTTCGCCTTCATAATCTAATTTATCAGATTCTGGAGGACGAATAAGTGGTTTGTCATGACTGGTAAATGAATCTGGCGTACGCATAAATAAGCTTGGAAACTTAGGCGCTTCAGAGCCATCTTTATATTCTGCATTGCGGTTCGCATAGTTAACGCCAACACAAGCTATTTTTCCTGGGTTGCTGATCGGTGGCAAAAATTCGATCTCTGCTACTTTATAATCAATTTCTAGAGCGTTGGCGAGTTTTTTCATGGCATCAAGCTTGTCGTTCTGTAGTACTTCTAATAGGCTACTGCCAACTAAGTTACCTAAATCAATAACTCCTTCGTCGGTGATAACACCCCATGACTCTTTTCCTGCATGATTAAACGTTAAAAATCTCATATCATCTTCCTATATTAATAATGTTAAAATGTTTGTATATATATAACACGTTAACTATATTTGCACAATAAATTGCTTACTAAATAATACGTCACGGCTATAGAATTATTAATTCTAGGCTCTAGTAAAATAGTGCAATAATCATCATCTAAATTTGAATTTATTTTCTTAGCTATATTTATTAATTTTGGCTCACCTTTCTTGAACAGTACTAAAGTTAAAGGTGTATAAAGAAAAAAGCCGGAGAATAAATCAATTACAATTTTTCACCTGCTAAGCATCTTAATGTTAGCGTTTTCGATAATGTTAACTAACTTATACCCGCTCCACTTGAAGATGCTCGTTTCAGGAAATCTGAGCGATTTATAATCAAGTGGAGCGGGTATATATCATTTAAAAGTTATACGTAACTGTCGCTAAGAATGTTCTACCTGGAGCATAGTAGCTAGTAGCACCTAAAACACCGAGATCAAGCGTATAAGCTTTGTACACAACATCGAAAATGTTTTTAGACTTTAAACTTATACTCCAACTTTCAGTATCATAAGAAAAGCTAAGGTTTGAAATATTATAGCCATGTTGCTTTGTACCGGGGCCATTGGTGACTTCTAAGAATTGTTCACCATAAAATGCGCCATCAAATTGAATAACAAAATTTGCTTCTCCAATTTCAGTATAGTGGCGAGCTAAATAGTTACCAGAAATTGCTGGGGCACTAGGGAATTCAGCATCCAGGATAGGAACACCACCGGCTTCTACCGCTTCAACTTTTGAATTAATAATAGATAGGCCAAACATGACATCTAGATTGTCAGTAACAGAGCTTACTAATTCAAACTCAGCACCCGCTGATTTAGCGTCTGAGTTGCCTACTTGTGGGTTAGGTGAAGTTTGACCTGGAGGAACAGAGACAAATGTTTGATAATCATCATAGTCATAATAGAAAACAGTAGCATTTAAACGAGTAGAATCCGTTATACTTGCTTTAAAGCCCGCTTCATAAGAGTTTAATATTTCAGGGTCGTGAACGAATCTATCTGGAGATACACCAGAAGATAGCGTCCAGTTACCGCCTTTAATACCTCTATTCCATGAAACAAAGCCCATTACATCTTCATTAAATTGATGTGCTAGTGATAAACGAGCAGCATAATCACTATAGTCTATGGTATCTTCTGTGAAAAAGTTCAGTAAGCCAGCTTCCGCAACGCCCGTATTTGCAGTAGCACCATATAGTACAGGGTCACTTTGATCGTCAGAAGTAAAGAAAGCACGCCAGGTAATTTCTTTTTCATCTTTTGAATAGCGAAGACCAGCCGTTAAGGTTGTTTGTTCAGTTAAGCTGTAATCAATTTGTCCAAAAATAGATGAGTTTTCAACCGACTCAACAAAAGGCCTGCTTGAAAAACCATCGAATGGGTTGTCATCACCAACAACAGGCTTGCTAATCACCCCTGCATCAGCTAGTGCAAAAGATAAATCAATGTTTGGCGCACCCAAAGTGGTTGTTTTGCCATCAAGTTCAAAATCCATATAGAAAGCACCCACTTGCCACTTTAACGCGCCATTAATACCTGATAAACGAAGTTCTTGTGAAAATTGTGAGATATCGGCATCTTGGCTAAGTACAACAATAGGGTCAGGAAATGCATCACCATCTTCTAGGTATGTTTTATCCATAGACATATAATTGGTAATAGAAACAAGCTCTACATCATCAAAATCTTTGACAAATTTTGCCGTGTAATTCTGTGTTTCTCTGTTTAGAAAGCCTCGTGTGTCATTTTGATGCTTATGCACATCACCAGAAGCTACTCCACCGGTTACAATAGCACGACCATGAGTGTCTACAGCACAAAAACCATCAGCATCGAGAGGACAGTTTTCAAAAGCATATCCACCAGTAGGCACATCGTCATCTTTTGCGTATTTAGCAATAAATGTACCTGTTAGCGTATCTGAAAAGTCTACTTCAACAGTGGCTCTCATACCGTAACCGTCAGCACCACCAATTGCGCGAGGGTCTACCGTTGGAATACTCGTATCTGCTTCAATATAACCATCGGCTGTTTCATGACGAAAAGCAAAACGGCCACGAACATTGTCGGCTAATTCGCCACCAATAGCACCTTCAAGAATTTGTCTATTAAATGAACCTAACCCTAACTCTATATAACCATTGGTGTAATCATCGTGTGCCCCCGCACTAATATAATGTACTAAGCCACCTGTGGCGTTTCTTCCGAATAATGTTCCTTGAGGTCCACGTAATACTTCAATCCTTTCAATATCAAACATTTGTCCAGAGATAGCATTCATGCTGGAGATATATGATTCATCTTGGTAAACAGCAATAGGCCCTTCTAGATTATCAAGAAAGCTATTTTGTGAAATACCTCTTAAATTAAAGATAGTAAGTTGAGGTGAAAACGCATTGACTTGAAAACCAGGGATTTGTTGAGTAATTTCAGTTGTATCACTTAAGCCTAATGCATCTAGTTGACCACCACTTAATGCTGATACTGAAATTGGGACAGTTTGGATAGATTCAGAACGTTTAGTTGCAGTAATTTGAATTACTTCAAGTATACTTTTCTCTTTCTTTGTTTCCTCTGCTGCATATAATGGGGCTACTATTGAAGTAGCTAGCGTAATAGCAATTATTGTTGATAGTTTGTTTTTTCTCATATTATTTATTTCCTGTTTATGTTTTTACTTATGCTTTAGTACTTTTATTAATACATTTAAAACTAAATATCTAAGTATTCTTCTGTTAAAAAGATCTTCCCCTCATCCTTAGTTAACACGTTAACAATATTCAAAGTCTCTTCATATCAACCAAAAGGTTGAAATTCGTATTTACAGGGGAAGTAATTGTTGAGCCCGTCTTTGTTTAATACTTAACAACATTCAAAGTGTTTTTATATTAATTAAGAGGTTAATTTATTGAAAGTCTCTATGTCTATGTCTATGTCTTTGGCTCAGATCAAATTCACAATCGAATGGATTATTGTATAGTACTTATGGCCAGGGATAGGATGTCGAGGTACTTATATTTTTACAGCGTCCAGTACATGGGGGGGGGACGTATCAAAATGTGTCAGAAAAGTAGCGTTCATAGAAAGTAGCAAGCTTATATTATGCCTTGCTCCAGACACTGCTTTTAGAAAAGGTTAATTTACTCATGTAATGAACTTTCTGTGGGTTTATTGGTGATCATTTTATAATAAATTCTTGACATGTATAGCTCATTGTATTTAACATGTTAAATAAGTTGATTCTTTCGATTTAGAAAGAACAAAATAATTTTATATAGATAACTTGGAGCGGCTAATGTCTGAATTTGAACAAAACCTTAGTAGAGCAAAGCAATATTTAACGCGATTTAAAGATGCCCCTTTAGGGCAATTCGTTGGTGGTGAGTTTTATACTAATGAAAAGACTTTCACTAACTTAACGCCAGTGGATAATACTTCTATTGGTGAGGTCTCAGAAGGTACTGAGATGGATATGGATAAAGCATGTGAAGCAGCAAAAAAAGCCTTTCCTGCTTGGCGTGATATGCCAGGTGCAGAGCGAAAAAGAATACTGCACCACTTTGCAGATAAAATTGTTGAGCGTGCTGATGAGATTGCTTTAGTTGAATCAATGGATTGTGGTCAACCTATCCGCTTTATGAAACAAGCCGCTATACGTGGTGCAGCAAACTTTAGGTTTTTTGCCGATAAAGCACCTGAAGCGGCTAATGGTTTGTCACTTCATCAAGAAGATCACACTAACTTTACCGTACGTTCACCTATTGGTCCTGTAGGCATTATAACGCCTTGGAACACGCCATTTATGTTGGCAACATGGAAAATAGCGCCAGCCTTAGCGTCAGGCTGTACTATTGTTCATAAGCCAGCTGAGAAAACACCATTAAGTGCAATGCTTATGGCTGAAATCGCAAAAGATGCCGGTATTCCTGATGGTGTATGGAATACCATTAATGGCTATGGTGCAACGGTTGGTAAACGTTTAACTGAACATCCGGCGATTAAAGCTGTTGCCTTAGTGGGTGATTCTGCTACAGGTCGTCGCATTATGCGTCAAGGTGCCGATACCTTAAAACGTGTGCATTTTGAATTAGGTGGCAAAAATCCTGTTATTGTATTTGATGATGCTAACTTTGACCGCGCATTAGATGCCGTGGTATTTATGATTTATAGCCTTAATGGCCAACGTTGTACTTCTTCTAGTCGTTTATTAATTCAAAATGGCATTAAAGATAAGTTCTTAACGGCATTAGCAAAGCGTGTCGGTAATTTAAAAGTAGGGCATCCACTAGATCCTAATACTGAAGTTGGACCGCTAGCTCACCAAGAGCATTTTGATAAAGTAATGAGTTACATGGCTATTGCCAAAGAAGACGGAGCAACCATTAAAGTGGGTGGTACTAATCGTGCTGATCTCGGTAATGGTTGTTATGTTGCGCCAACCTTATTCACCGATGCTGATAGTACTATGCGTATTGCCCAAGAAGAAATTTTTGGCCCCGTGCTAACAACGATTGGTTTTGATACTGAAGAAGAAGCGATTACCATTGCTAATGATACAGATTACGGCTTGTCAGGCTATATCTGGACCGAAAATACCGGCCGTGCAATGCGCATGGCTAAGCGTGTTGAGTCGGGTATGTTGTGGATTAACTCAGAAAACAACCGTAACTTACCGTCACCATTTGGTGGTGTTAAGTCGTCAGGTATCGGTCGCGACGGTGGTGATTGGAGTTTCGATTTCTACATGGAAACAAAAAATGTTTGTATTGCACATGGCACGCATAAAGTTCCAGTTTTAGGTGCATCTTAAATTATTATTAGGAGAGTTGAATAATGGGTAAACTTGCATTTGCTGCCAAAATAACACATGTGCCATCTATGTATTTATCAGAAATGGATGGCGAACATAAAGGTTGTCGTGAAGCGGCGATTAACGGTCATAAAGAAATATCACGCCGTTGTCGAGAGTTAGGCGTGGATACCATTGTAGTATTTGATACGCACTGGTTGGTTAACTCGGGTTATCATATTAATAACGCACCGCATTTTGAAGGCGTTTATACCAGTAATGAGTTACCACATTTTATCAAAAACATGCCCTTTAGCTATGATGGCAATGTTGAATTGGGTGATTTAATTGCTAAAGCCGCAACAGATGCGGGCGTGCCAACTAGAGCTCATTCGGATACCACCTTAGGCATGGAATACGGTACTTTAGTGCCAATGCGCTACATGAATGCAGATAAACAGTTTAAAGTGGTCTCTATTTCCGCCATGTGTCAGGTTCATAATTTAGACGATAGTGCTAAATTGGGTGCCGCATTAAGAAAGGCCATTGAAGAAGATTATGATGGTACTGTGGCTATTTTTGCTTCCGGTTCATTATCACATCGTTTTGCTCAAAATGGTGTTTCAGAGCAATATTTACATAAAGTATGGTCGCCGTTGTTAGAAAACATCGATCACCGTGTTGTTGAAATGTGGCAACAAGGTGAATGGAAAGAGTTCGTGGAAATGTTACCTGAATATGCCTTAAAATGTCATGGTGAAGGTTTTATGCACGATACAGCGATGTTGCTTGGCGCTTTAGGTTGGGATGAATACAAGGGTAAAGTTGAAGTGGTTACCCCTTATTTTGGTAGCTCAGGTACCGGCCAAATTAATGCAATTTTCCCCGTTGAATAAGGTAGATACTTTGTTATGCCACATTTTATTTTAGAACACTCTGGAAACCTAACTAACGAGTCACTTGACTTAGATGGCTTGTTTAGCCGTTTAATTGATGAAGCCGTTGGTACTGGAATTTTTCCACTAGCGGGTATTCGCTGTCGAGCACATAACTGTGAATATTTTAGAGTTGCCGATGGCACCCCTAGCTTTGGTTTTGTTCACTTACATGTACGTATTGGCTCAGGCCGAAGTGAAGAACAAAAAGCCAGCGCAGCAAAAATGTTGTTTGGTGTGTTAACCGAGCATCTATCTGCACTTTATGAAAGCCAAGGGCTAGCTATTTCATTTGAGCTAACTGAATTACCGGTTCATAAATTTAATCAAAACAACCTTCGCGATTACTTGTAAAGTAGTCTGGCGAAGTCAAAATACTAAAGGAAATAATGCATATTCAACTCATTACTTCCTTTGGTATAACAAGTATTTTAGAGGATTTTTAGCATGCTTAGTGAAGACATTATTGAACAAGCAGCAATAGCGCACTTAGAAGCAGAAGTGAATAGTAAGCCGGTTTCACCCTTATCAATAAAGCATCCAGAAATGACGTTAGCCGATGGCTACGCTATTCAAAAAAGTTGGGTGAGTAAAAAAATAGCCCAAGGACAAAAAGTTGTCGGCTATAAAATTGGCTATACCTCACGTGCAATGCAAAAAGCATTAAACATTAATGAGCCTGATTTTGGTGTGCTGTTAGATAGCATGGTTTATAACGACGGTGCTCAAATTGATGTATCAAAATTTTGTGATCCACGCATTGAAGTTGAGCTAGCCTTTGTTTTAAAAGATCGCCTTGAAGGTGAGAACGTTACTATTTTTGATGTGTTAAATGCCACAGATTATGTAGTGCCTACCTTAGAAATTATTGACGCAAGAACACACCGTAAAGATCCTGAAACCGGTTACACCCGAAAAGTTATGGACACGGTTGCTGACAATGCCGGTAATGCCGCCATTATTATCGGCGGACGACCCATTAAACCCTTAGAAATGGATTTACGTTGGTGTGGTGGTATTTTGAATATTAATGGTGTGGTTGAAGAAACGGGCTTAGCTGCCGCCGTACTTAATCACCCTGCTAATGGTATTTGTTGGGTAGCTAAACGTTTTGCTCCCCATGGTGTTTGTTTAGAGCCAGGTCAAATTATATTGTCAGGTTCTTTTACTGCACCTGTGCCAGTAAAAAAAGGGGATACCGTTAATGCCGATTATGGTCCGTTAGGCACAATTTCTTGTCATTTTATTTAGGCCTTTTTATTTAAGAGAATATAATCATGAAATTACCACAAAATAAATTTAAAAAGGCGTTAAAGTCCAATAAAACACAATTTGGTTTATGGATGGGGCTACCGGATAGCATTTGTGCTGAAATTGGTGCCGGTGCTGGTTTTGACTGGCTGTTAATTGATGCTGAACATGCTCCTTATGATTTACGTGGCATTCAAAGCCATTTACAGGCGATAGCCCCCTATGACGTGCCTGCACTCGTTAGACCGCCAGAGGGTACCACTGCCATTATTAAACAGTTACTCGATATTGGCGCACAAACCTTACTTATTCCTATGGTTAATACCGCAGATCAGGCACGTCAATTAGTGCAAGACTCGCTCTATCCACCGCAAGGTATTCGTGGTTTAGGTACCTCTATGGCCCGTGCTGCTCATTGGAATGGTGTTGAAGGCTACTTACAAAAAGCCAATGATGAAATTTGCTTAATAGTACAAGCAGAAACTAAGCAAGCCATTGATAATTTAGCTGAGATCGTCGCAGTTGACGGTGTTCATGGTGTGTTTATTGGGCCATCCGATTTATCCGCCTCTATGGGCTACGTCGGTAATCCTGGGCATCCAGAAGTGGTTGCTGCAGTAGAAAAGGGCATTGAAACCATTGTTAAAGCGGGTAAAGCCGCTGGTGTATTAGCGGTTGATAAAGTATTGGCTGAAGGTTATGCCGCTAAAGGTGCTAGCTTTGTTGGTGTTGGTGTTGATGCTAGCCTACTGGCAACCTCAGTGCGTAATTTAGCGAATCAGTTTTGTAGTGCTGACAAGGATAGTGAGTTAACTGCGGGTTATTAATTACTAGTAGCAAATAGATAACACCTTTTAATTTATAGATTTAATCTGATAAAAACTCGGTCGTAAGCGACCGAGTTCTAAATATGTCCAGCTGAGATTAATGTATTTATTTGGCTCTGTTCCATAATACTGTTGTCTACCCGTAAGCAGCTATCAGAATTTGCTGTTTATCTAGCTTTGCGTTGCTTTCTCTAAACCAAGCGAGA
>SPKZ01000367.1_pt1 | contig 13227 bp, 11 predicted proteins | sample 2456571 | NCBI WGS metagenome assembly SPKZ01 (sample SAMN11192286, study PRJNA482655) | marine metagenome | biome: ENVO:00000447; feature: ENVO:00000244|ENVO:00000211|ENVO:00000569|ENVO:00002023; material: ENVO:00002151; isolation source: ocean water from marine abyssalpelagic zone ...
CGAGTGCAAAACCTTTATCGCGGCCTTCTTGCCGACCACCAAGTGCTCGGCCTCGTACACCGTTCCGAATGCGCCTTTCCCGAGTACGCTCAGCAGCGCGTATTTGCCGTCCAATATGATGGGCTCTTGGGAACTCGACGCGGGGATCATCTCCCCCATCTGAACGGCCACCGACAGCAGGACATGAACCGTACCGATCTGAAAAGTGAGAATGAGCCGGGCTAGGGCCGGGGCCGAGCGCCGCCCTTGCCGGGGGATGGCCTATTTGGGTTGGTACGGCGTCTGAGACAGAGCCGGCCGATTTTGCCCGGCGTTCGGGTCTTGCTCTACAACCGCGAGCTACGGCAGCCGGCGGTGCCGGAATCGACGCTACTCAAGCCGTCGCTACTCGAGCAAGCGATCAAGCTCGCGCCCGATTTCGTTGGGTTGAAATATCTTGCCGTCGAGTTCGTAGGTCGGTGTCTTCGATATCTTGGCTCGGTGTTTGGCCGCGAGAGCTTCGGCATGGCCGTAGCTCTCCGGTTTCGCCATGCACTGGAGCAGGGCGTCGCCGTCCATGTTCAAGACCCGCGCGGCGACCTTGAGATCTACCGACCCTTTCAGCTTGAACACATTGCGCAGCAGCCAGTCGTCCATTTGCCAATACTTGTCCTGCGCCTTGGCGCACTGGGCCGCTCTTACGTACTGACAGACGGGGGAGCCGACTTTGCGACAGCTGCTCATGGGCGCGTGGTGGCGAACCAATCGCAGTTCGTCTTGATGTTTCATGACGCGTACGCGCGTCAGTGCGGCCCCCGTTGCGCAGTGCCCGCATTTGTAATCGACGTGTTCGTGCACGGTGACTTTGGCCTCGGTGGCGCCGATCCATTCGTCGCCGTCAGCGGTAGTACCGTGATCCAACGCAAGCGAGCCGTCCCACCCGGTCAGTACCCAGTAGCGAGGGAGAAACATCGCGCAAAACAATAGCGGTAGGGCAACGAAGCCCACGGCGGTTGCTAGCTGCTCGCGGCTGAGCGTCAGATCCAACTCGCCCGCGGTCTTGGCTTTCCAGGCGAGTCCGAAAGCCGCGAAGCACATCAGGTGTACCCCTTCGCAGAGTAGGCACATGCTCTTGATGTACAGGATCTCTTCCGCGATCAACAATAGCGACGCGGCGCTGGCGACGCCCGTGAGCCACACTAGAGCTGCCCAGCGTTTGCTGGCGGCCACTGCCATGGCGATAAATCCGACGGTGCCCCACAGCGGCATGGGAACGCCCAGGACGGCAGCGAAGCGGGAGGTCGCAACGGTGGCGCAATCGAAACCGGGCGACACTTTGCAGAAGGAGCTTGCGCCCGGACGTAAATACGCGGTGACGTGCACCCACTCGAGCACCCCGCACACAACGACGCCCAGCACGCAGCAGTAGATGACGAACTCGCGGAAGGTCGCGGGATCGTCGTCCTCGTGGGGGGCATCATCGACCTCCGGGGAGGTTGGGGGCGCGCTATCGCCGGGTGCCTCTGGCGCTGCGTCGGGGAGCTCTTCGTCGGTCACGAGCTGCGTATTATCACGAAATGTACTCGCTGCTACCCGATCCGGACCCCTCCGCCTAGACGGTCGCGGCAGCGCCTCCGCCGGCGCCATCGGCTTAGGCTCGCCAACAACGCGGCGGTCGTGTCCGGTCAGGATTCGCCGCTTACAAACGCAAAACGCCGCCGGGCTGTCCCGACGGCGTTCTGACTACTGAGACCCCGAAGGGTCAGTCGATCAACCGGCGGGGGCGATGGCTCCCATGAAGGACGCCGTGGCCGTTGCGCTGGCGGTCAGCTCGGTGCCAGCGGTTCCCAGCGTGCTAATGACAACTTCGAGCTCGATGGGCACGCAGTTGAGCACCTTGTACGAGGCACCCAGGTCGTCGCCTAGGTCCATCTCGAGCGCGGCGGTGGCGACAGCGCCACCAGCGGCGCTGACCAATCCGGTCGCAGCCCCTTGCAGCTTGAGTAGCTTGGCTTCCAGAGCCGCGAGTGAAGCGACGTTGGCTTCGAAGCCCGTTAGCCAAGCGCTGAACTCAGCCTGCGCGTTGACATCAGCATTGGCGCTCGCGTTGGCGGCGAAGGTGTAGGTGATCTCCAAAGAGGGCGGGGTGCACTCAGCGTTGATGTCGGCCGAGGCGTTGACCTGGGCTTCGCATTCTGCCGAAACAGAGGGCGGGGTGACCTCGCCGCTGCAGCTGCCTTCGCAAGACACGGTGGCTTCTGCGGAAGCGCTGGCTGTACACTCGGCCTTCGCTCCGCCTTCGCACTTGATGTCCGGTCCCGTAAAGGTGCAGGAGCCTTCGCACTTGCCCGAACACTCGGCGTCGGCCTTGCCCTCGGTCTTGCATTCGCCTTGGCACATGCCGTCGCATTTGCCGCCGGCATCGGTGCTGCCACTGCAGGTACCGTCGCAAACGCCGTCGCAGCTGGCGGCAGCTGTTAGCTCGACGCTACAGGTGCCTTCGCAGGTGCCGCCTGTACAGTCGAAGCCCGGAGCGGTACCCGTACAGGAAACCTCGGCTTCTGTCGAACACTCGACGGAGCCGTCCGCGGCTACTTCCGCTTCACAACCACCGGAACACTCGGCGGTCACTGAGCCGGGCTCGGCTTCTACGTCACAGCTGGCTGCGGCATCGGCCACAACACTGGCTTGAATGGAGCACTGGGGCGGGGAGAAATCCACGCCGATGCCGCCTTCCAAGCCGAACTTGTTGCTCAGCGCTGCATCGAATCCGCCACTGAAGTCGGCGCCTGCACCGCCTTCTAGGTCTACCGAGTTCGCGATGGCTGCGAGTTCGGCGTTGATGGACGCGACGATGCCCTCGGCCTGGGCGCTAAAGTCTACTGCGGCTCCGAAGAAGCCGTCGATGGACGCGACCCCGGAGATCGACGGGTTACCCGCCGCTACGCCTTCGACGGCGCAGCTAAAGCCACAAGCGTCGGCAGCTTTATCTAGAGCTTCACAACCGGTGGTCATGACCATTCCGCCTGCGAGCATGGGAATTGACAGGAAGGTCAAACCTCTAAGTTTTTTATTCATTCTAAGCACTCCTTCTTTCCATTGGCGCCAGGCTGGAGCCAGGACGGTGATGGGACGTGAGAAATCTCGTAAGGATACAAAAGCGTTTTGCCTTGTTTCGATTACCCCTCAAGAGAGCCCGAGCGATCACCTCATGCGGTCGTTCGAGCGAAGCGGAGTGTATCCACGATTGCGGCGCTTTGTCAGCGTTCTGGCTGGAATTCAGCCGGATGGACGGCGGCGTGATGCCGTGCGGCCGAACGACCTGGCTTTAAGGAATATTGGAGAGGTGACGCCAAAGCTCAGGGAAGCGCTGGGCTTTTTCTACATCAGGTATTGGGCAGCGTGTTCTGCGCCTAAATCTTTCCGCGCGTAGCGATAACTCGGATGGGCGGAGAATTTCCCGGCGCCAAGTGAATAAGCCCAAGCGGTCTCGAGCCTGCCTGGGCGCGGCCTGGTGCGCGGGGCCGCAAATTCTTATTGAAGTCGAGCCGCTGTTAACGCACGGGCCAGCAGCTCTGTCGTTCGCGAGCGCCCCCGATCCCAGTTTGCGGGCTATCGCAAACGAACTCGATCACGGTGTCGACGTAGTCCAGACCATCCAAGCACTTCATTTCGAGGTTGCCCGGTGTCAGTGGGCAGCCGCCGCCAAGACACGAGAAGGGCTCGGTCTCTGGGCAACTGCAAACGACTCGTTTGTCGAGGCAGTGGCGCTCGCCGCTAAACGAGTTGCGCACGCAGTAACCTCCCGGGCATTCGTCGTCGGTGGTGCAGGGGTCGCAGCCGAGGCCCTCTCCTTGGCAGGCCCCGAATCGATGCGAACAAGTGGGCAAGCCGAGCTCTTCGTCCCAGACGCCGCATACCGAAGCATTTCCCCAAGGGCAGGCAGCCAAGTCGGGATCACATAAGACAGTGCAGATTTTGTCCCCCGCCAAGTTGAGCGCACAGATCTGGTTCGGCACCGCCAGGCAATCGTTGTCGCTCTCGCAGGGGGAGCAAAAGTCCCGCTGAACACAAACGCTGAAGTGAAGCAGCATGGGCCCACACTGGTAATCTTGCCCGTCGCCGATCCTATCGTCCGGCACACAGTTCGGGTGCTCGGGATCTCCCGGGAAGCTACAGATATCTGATGAGCAGGGGGGGCGACCGTCGTGGGTTAGCGTGCATTCGAAACCCGCCGGGCACTCCAGGTCACTCTGGCAATCGAATTGGGTGCAGTAAGAATCGAGATCTCCTGCGCGCGCGCCGAAACATCCGAAGCCGGCCTCGTTGTCGCAGGACTCGAATACACACTGGCTACCGTATTGACCGGGAGCTCGCGGAAAGCCATCCGCTTCGCAGGCGCCGAGGGTGTTGCCCTCTACGTCCTGGTTTGTTGCCGTGCACACGCCCAAAGAGCTGCAGTCGGCGTGAGTTTCGCACGCGATGTCACAGATCTGATCCACGCAACGGAGGTGCAGCGCTTGGTTGCAGTCCGTACTGATCGAGCAAGAGTCGTCGCGTAGGAAGCCCACGTCCATGCCCATGCTCGGACTCTCACCGATGCAGTACTTGCCAGGCTGCCCATTGTCGGTGTTGGCGCTGGTGCAGGCTTGCCCCGCGTAACATTCTCCGTCGAAGCTGCACGGCATTCGACATTGATTGCCCACACAACGGTAGCCTGAAACGCACTCCGATTCGTCGCAGAGCTCCTGGCACTGACCGTTTTCACCGAGCACCCCGCCGCACTCACCGTCGCTGCAGCCGCCAGTGCTGACTGCTACGAGGCCGAGCGCTAGCAAACACAAGACGAGCCATTGTCGGGCGGTAGAGCGGGTCATCCGGGGCAGCTTAGCGGATCCCGGCCGATCTCTAGCCACTCTTGTGGTGTCAGTTGACCGGTGGCTGGCTGTCGCGCAGAGTGAGGTGATGCGCTGCTCGGTTCTCGTTACCACGCTGATTTGTGTAGCAGTGCTGTTCGCCTGTGGGGAGCCGCTTGATGGCGAGCCGTTCGACCGAGGAGAGGGCTCGTCGGAGAGCCGAGTGGACTACTTCGAACGCTATCCCGATGCTCCCTACGGAAACTCCGTGGGCGCGGTCATCGAAGATATGGACTTTCTGGGCTGGCACAATGCGAGCGCTGAGGGTTTTGATTCAGCGCGAGTTCGCCGTATCAGTCTTCGCGAGTTCCACGATCCGGATGGCAGTCTCGGCATCAAGCTTATCATGATCAATGTCGCCGCCAGCTGGTGTGCCGCCTGCCAGATTGAGTACGAGCGCTTCGACGAGGACGGTAGCTACGCTTATTACCGCGAGCGTGGAGTGGAGTTTGTCGGCACACTGTACGAGGGCCCAGCCGGGGCTCCTGCCAGTTTTGAAGATTTAGAGCACTGGGGTGAAACTTTTGAGGTAGCCTTCCCGTTTGTCTTGGACCCGGGCTTTCAAATGGGCAGTTACTTCAACCGCGCCGCCACCCCCATGAACATGTTGGTTGACGCCAAGACCATGCACATTCTCCGAATCGAGGAGGGCTGGAGTGTCGAAGAAGACAGCTCGTACTGGAATTTGGTGGAATATGAACTCAGCTTGCGACAATGAGCCGTCTGTAGACAGCGTTACCCTTCGATCAACCCAAGGCGACGGGCGCGTCCCTCGTACAGCGAGCCGACGGCGACGCACTCCCCGGCGCCTGCGGTCCGGCACGGTTGCGCTGGCCCTGGCCCTGGCGTTGGGCGTTTTCCCGGCGTGCGCACCGAGCGCGTCGCCTCCTGCTAACAGCGCGGACGGAGTTTCGACAGGGACCGCACCGGAGACGACCCCGGCATCAACTGGCGAGGCCGGTGGAGCGGTCGCGGCGGACTTCGAATTGGTGGGTCTCGATGGCGAAGCGATTCGCCTGACGGACTTGAAGGGCCAGGTCGTCCTGCTCGATTTTTGGGCGACGTGGTGTGACCCCTGTCTGGGGGCGCTGCCTCACATCGAGGAGCTCTACGAAAAACACAAGGACGCTGGATTCGTGGTCCTAGGGATCTCCACGGACGGCCCCGAATCTGTCTCCCAAGTACGACGGGTTGTGCGTCGTTTAGGTCTCAAATTCCCAATCCTGTTGGATTCCGAGAGCGAAGTGAACGCGCTCTACAATCCGAAAACGAGTTTGCCGTTCAGCGCGCTGGTCAATCGGGACGGTCGCATCGTGCTTCGCCAAGAGTCCTACACTCCGGGCAGCCAAGATAAGCTAGAGGCGGCGATTGAGTCGGCGCTCGCTGCTGGCTCCGCCAAGTAGAGCTCTGGCCAAGTAGAGTAGACCTCTCGCGGTTCAGCGTGCGGGCTAAAAGATAACGCCGAGGTACAGCCGTAGGATCTGCGCAGCGGACGTGTCCGGCGGGGCGCCGTTCGGGTAGCCCATGCCGGCGAGGGGGAACAACACGCCGTACTCCAACTTGGAGTAGAAACCGCCGTACTCGTCTGGGTCGTCGTTGTTGGCGCCGTCTTTACTCTGGAAGAACAAGGCGGCATCAATTTCGAGGCCGAGGTCGCGGTCGTTGCCTGGCGACTGCATGTATTCGCTGGCACGACTCCAGATGACGCCGACCTGTCCGCCGAGCCGTTGCCCGGAGGCCTCGCGCATGAAGTCGTAGTCCAGACTGGGCTTGAAGTAGTAGGTGCCTTGCACTCGCTGCAGCAAGTTGCGATGCAAGAGCAGATCGACGCGGTAGCTCGGGTGAAAGCGGAAGGTCGAAATGGTGTCGTCGTTGATTTGGGTTTCGTTCGGGCCCGGCGCCAGATCACCCGCGGTGTTGGGATCGTGAGCGTCGGGGTCGCCGCTGGACCACCCGAAGTTGAATCGGAGGCGCAAGCGATCTTCGACGAGCTTCTGCTCGAACTCCGTAACCAGTCCGTACTGGCGAAGTTTGCGCTCAGTGGTCGAGGTGGCCCCGAAGTCTCCGCCATTGTCGGCGGTCATCTCCGTGCTGCCGATGGTCCCGTAAACCATGGCTAGTTCGGACTCGAAGCGGAATTTCTTGTACAGAACCTGGAGCCAGAGGTCGGGTACCCACATGTTGGCATCGCGTCGGGCGAATGAGTTCGAAGCGTCCGCTCCGGTCAGATCCGGCGTGTTGGCGCTGACGCTATCGAGCATCTGACGGCGGTAGGAGAGGTTCAACCCGCCGTTGACGATGACATTGCCGCGGGTCAAGAAGAGCTTCTCCAGCTCTTGGCTCTTTTGGCGAAGGAGAATCAGTGTGTACTGATCGACGTCGTCGCCCTGGGCGCGGTCGTAAGCCGGGTTGCCGGTAGTCGCGGAAGACTTCGTCAGTCCCTCGTTCGGGAAGTCCCAGGCGCCGGCGATGGTGAGATCCAGCGGCTTGAGCGTGCTGGCGAACATCAAGCGGTCGATGGTGGACTGCGCGTCGTCATCGTGACCGTCGCCGGCGTTCATGACCATGCCGAGACCCCAGTGGTTGGGCATGCGACCGAAGCGCAGCTGCCCCACCGGCGTGGAGTATTCACCCCAGACGCGTTTTACGCGAATGCTGTCTTCGACGCTGTTTTGCCCGGCGCTTGGGGGCACGGCCGTGTTGTCTAGCAATCCGATGGGCGTGTAGCCGCTACGGGCCAAGGATTCGTAACCACCGCTTGCGGACGGACCAAAGGCGCTGCCCTCGGGGGTCGAACCCAGTACAACGTTGTCGAGAATGTCGATCTGACTGACGACGCGAAGGTTGTCGGAGACGTGCACTTCGGGATTCAAGCGGAAGCGCATATTCGCGCCCGCTGTAGTTTCGCCGTCGCAGGGCACCAGTCCGCTCTCGCTGTCTACCGGACCGTTGGAGTCGCTCTCTTCCCGATTGCAGAGCTGGTTGGCACCGAAAGAAGTGTTGCTGTCTACAGCATAGAAAGAGTCAGCCGGGCGTGGCCAGATAGAGCCGTCCGGTGAATCTGCGCGACCGAGATAGAAGTTGTTGAACATCTCCCAGCGTAGTCGGAAGTAGCCGTGGAACTCGAAGATGGGGCGGGCGTGGGTCCACCACTCTTCAGCGTAGACCGCCGCCTTGCCCTGGGCCGTGTCGGAGTCAGCGCCGCCCTTCGACGCCGCAGCTGCCTTATCTCCGTTGCTGCTCGCAGTGGGGGAACTTGCCACAGGCGGGGGAGTTGAAGCAGGGGTGCCCGAAACGGGGGCGGTCGGCATGGGTTCGGCTGACGCCGCCGCAGCTGGCGTGGCAGTTCCTGTTTTGTCTGGGTTCGGGACCGCGGGAGCCTCAGTGGGCACCGCATTGCCTGGGGGAGCCGCTGGTGCGGGTTCCGCCGGCGGCGCATCGGCAGGAGCTGTCGCCGGCTTCGCCGCCTCTGCCCGTGGTGCCGGCTCGGCGGTGGGGGGGGGGACGGGTTGCGCCTTGACGCTGCCCACGGTGAAGAGCCCCCAACTGGTGGCAGCGAGGATCAGTGCAAGATTCTTATTCATGAGCAGTGTAGTCAGGTCTCGTCGGACGCCACCTTCGGCGGGCCGGGTGTCGCACGGCTCAGGAAAGACTGTCAACGATGCTCGGGCCTTATGCCCAGCCAGCTGGCCGGCTGGTGGCGGGTCTCGGCAATTCTGGACCGCGTTGCAGCCCCGCTCCACCGCTGGTTTGCGGGCGAAGGGCCAGTTGGGACTAGCTGCCCTCCGGCGAGTCCAGTGCGAGAGGAAGCCCGTCGCGTTCGGGGCCTTGACGGTCAGGCAGGGGGGGCCTGTCCCTGTTTGGTGGGGTCGAGATACCAAAACTGATCTATTAGGAACGCTGGATCTATTAGGAAAGCTATGGGCTTTGGGTTGCGTCATGAGTACCGTATGTGTGCTTCATTTCAGTAGCTCTGGCTTTGTCGCTTCTTTTGCTTGAGAGATTGCTCCTTCATGTCGATTCGTATGTTCACGCTTCCCGTACCTTGCTGTTCCACGATCGCACCGCGCTGTTTGTTAGCTGCGCTAGTCGGCGCGGCGACGTTGCTACCGGCTCCAGTTTCTGCGCAGGAAGACGCCATCGATGGCGCGTTTTCGACTCAGCGTTTCAACCCCGCGCCCGGCCCGAAAAACTTCCTCTCGACCCGCGGAGCGCGCACCGAAGGCAAGATGAGCTGGAGCGCCGGGGCGCTGGTGAACTACTCAAGCAAGCCCTTCGTCATTCGAAGCTGCGTTGACGCCAGCGATTGCGATAGCGCGGGCAGCATGCAAGACATCAACGTTGTCGAGAATCTCGTGACCGCTGATCTGATGGGCTCCCTCACGCCGATTCCGCGATTGCAGCTAGGTATGCGATTGCCGCTCACCTACGTTGAGGGGGACGGCTTCGACAACAGCACGAACACGGCGAACTTCGAAAACGGCATCGACAGCGTGGGCCTCGGTGACATCGAGTTGGAAGGCAAGTACCGCCTCCACGGGCAGCCTGAGGACACTGTCGTGATCGGTGTTGCCGGCTTTTTCCGAGCGCCCATGGGGAACATCACCTCTGAGGGTAACTTCATTGGTGACAGTACGGTCTCCGGGGGCATCCGCGGCATCTTTGACGGTCAAGAGGGGCCGGTGCACTTCGGCCTGAACCTCAGCGGCATGTTTCGCGGCGCCGGTCGAGTGGGCACCACTGATGTGGGCACTGAGTTCCGTTACAATGCAGCCGGCGGCTACGACGTGAGCCCGCTCGTCGAGGTCATCGGCGAGGTGTACGGCAGCACCAACTTTACCGCCGCGAACGGAGCCAACTCGATGGAGTTCCTCGCGGCTGGCGTCATCACCCCGCTGGAGTCCGCGATGTCCTATCGCGTGGGCGCCGGCTCTGGCGTGATCCAGGGCGTGGGCGTGCCGGTTTATCGCGTCATCGCCGGAGTGAACTACTCCGTAGAGGGCGGGGACGCGGACGGAGACGGTATTGGCGACGATGTCGATGCCTGCCCGCGGGCAGCAGAAGACCGCGACGGTTTTGAGGACTCCGATGGTTGTCCTGACCCGGACAATGACGGCGATACTATTCTCGATCGTGACGACAAGTGTCCTGACAATCCGGAAGATCCCGACCAGTTTGAGGACCTCGATGGTTGTCCTGAGGCGGACAACGATAAGGATGGCATCGACGACGAACACGATCGCTGTCCTCTCGAGCCTGAGACGGTCAACAACTACAAGGACGAAGACGGTTGTCCCGACGTTCCGGATACGGACTCGGACGGCGTCCCCGACTCGAAAGACAAGTGTCCCAAGGAGCCCGAAGACACGGATGGCTTCGAGGATACGGACGGTTGCCCGGACCCGGACAACGACCAAGACGGTATCCCCGACGACGCCGATGAGTGTGTCGACGAGCCAGAGACCAAGAACGATTTCGAGGACGCCGATGGCTGTCCTGACGAAGCGCCGCAGTAAGGCGGACGTTCAGACTATCAACGGCGTGGGCGGCGCCGGAGATGTCGCCGCCGCCGACAGTTCGGGGCACTCCGCTACCCACAATAGGTGACAGTCCGTCGGGATCGCTACGGACTGTCTGACGTTATTGGTGGGACTGTCCGAGGCGGAGCGACGACGGGCTCCTCTGCAGGGGAGCTGGATGCATTGCGGGCGCGGATGGGAAAGGACCCCCTCTTTCTCGCTCAATAACCGGGGTTGCGGTCCCGACCAGGGCAGCCGGCGCGCTTCGGCTGGGAGCTGAGGCGATAGTGTAGGTGAAGCGGAGTGTACCGCGCCGATGTATGTTTTTGCACGAGCTGGACCTCGAAGACTTGATCAGCGGGTTGTTTTCGGGGAGCTTGGAAGACACACCCTCCGAGTTACGTATACACGTGTCGATGAAGCGCTTTTTTGCCTGGGCAATGGCCTGCTGTTTTTTGTTAGGCAGTTTGTCCGCGACCGCGCGACCGGGTGTTCGAAGTCTGATCAAACAACTCGAGGACGGCCCGGACTTTCGTGTCCGATTGCAAGCGGCGCTTCGCTTAGGAAAAACACGCCGGTCGACTAGCCAGGTTCGCAACGCATTGATCGAGGCGCTTTCGGATCACCATGCTGCTGTACGTGCTGCTGCCGCGGCTGCCCTGAAAGTACTGGGTGACGCGCGCGCAATACCGGCGCTCATTGAGCACCGCAAAGACAGTTCTCCGTCCGTACGTTCGCAGGTTAAGGCCAGCATTAAGGCCTTGCGCGAAAAGAAGAAGGACGGAGCCAAAGGAGTACCGCCTCGGGTGATGGTTCGACTGGGCAAGATCCGGATCACATCGGGGAAGCGAGTCAATCTCCTGCGACGTGCGGTAGAAAGGGTCAGCAAACGTCAGTTCGGAGATCTCCCGGGCGTAAAAGTGATGGCTTCGAAGCGCCGCCGCTCTGCCTCACACGCGGATTTGCCAGTGGTGCTTGTCACCGGTCGGCTTAGCCGGCTGAAACAATCGAGGCAGGGTCGTTCCGTTGTTTACTCCGCGCGCATTGAGTACGTGATGCATCAGATGCCTGGTCAAAATATCGTCGGAAAGATTAGCGGGAGCGCGAGCGCCCACGGTTCGGCGGCTGAGATGGGTAGCCGAGAAAAAATGGAGGAGCTCCAGCAAGCCGCGTTGGAAGCTGCCATCCACAGTGCGCTTCGTAATGCGCCCCAGGCGCTGGCAGCGGCTACTCGCTGAGCGAAGCTCGCTGAGCGAAGCTCGCTGGGCGAACTCGCTGAGCGAAGCAGTGGAGGTCGCTCGGGTCCGCGCGGGTTTTTTCCCCAGAGAGCCCGTTTCCCAGCGAGCTTCGGTTAGACTACGCGCCGCATGGCTCCGCGCGTTCTGTTGATCTCGAAACCGGTTGTTCCTCCCTACCACGATGGCTCAAAATGCCTTGTGCGGGAGATCAGTACGAACCTGCGATCGGTCGCGGCGACAGTGATGGTCACTCGCGGGGACCGAAACCCCGTGGAGCTGCAAGGGTCGCCAGGGTTCTTGTCGCCCTCAACGCTCGCCGTTTATCGGGGGGAAAGCGGGTTCACTCCGGCGCTTATGGACAATGCGCAGGTGGCCGCGTCGCTGCTGTTCGGGCGCGGGATCGATCTGTGGCACTTTGTGTTCGCACCGAACCCACGCACGAGCCAGGTGGGACGGTTCCTGAGGCGAGTGCGGGGCATCCCCGTCGTGCAAACCGTAGCTTCTGCACCGCAGAACTTGGAGCGCATTGACGAACTGTTGTTTGGAGATGTCGTTGTCGCCCAAAGTCGAGATACGGAAACTCGAATTGTCGAGGCTTGCGAACGCCGGCGGGTCACGCCACCGCGCCTGCAGGTAATCCCGCCCCCCGTGGCGGCGGTACCGACCCCTGACGCCGAGGAGGTGAGGGCGTTGGGTGAGCAGTTGGGCATTCCCGTGGGCGCGCCGACGCTAGTCTATCCCGGGGACCTGGAAATCAGTTGCGGCGCGGAAAAGTTCGCCTCGCTGATCGAGCCGGTTCACGTTCTACTACCGGACACTCATTTCGTATTCGCTTGCCGAATGAAGACAGCAGCCGCCGGAGCGATTCAACAAGACTTGCAAGCGCGCTTTCCCGGCTCGTACGTGCATTTTGCAGGTGAGCTGCCGAGCTTGCCCGTGCTGTACGGCCTGACGACGGCGGTACTGTTCCCAGTAGACGACCTGACCAACAAGGTGGACCTCCCGATCGCGCTCCTCGAAGCCATGAGCCTAGGGGTGCCTGTGCTAGCCGCTAGCCGGGGGCCGCTCCAGGATTTGCATGGGTCGGAGAGACTTCCCTTGGACCCGTTGGACGGATGGGCCCATGCGGCCCATCGCTTAGTTACTGATGTAGGACATGCTCAACAGGCGGCCGAGGCCGGACGAGTGGCGGTGGGACGATATTTTTCGGCCGAGCGCGTCGCGGCTAGTTACGAGAGTTTGTACGTCGATCTTGCTGTCAGGGCTGGTTAGTGCCGGTTGGCAGGCACTGGAGGCGGAACATTCGTCAGCCCTGACATGTAGGGTGCGCGATACTATCCAGTGGCAGGGTCTATCCGCCAAGCTGACACGGGGCGTTTCGCTTAGGCAGGCCGGGCAAAACGCCCCAGTCATACGGGGCGTTTTGCTCAGACACCGGCGGCAGCCCAGAGCGGTGCCTATTGAAGCTCGTTTTATGGTGTCTTTCGGTTTTTCAGACCGGGTGCTAGCGTGTACAGTTGATCTATGGCGGACGACGTCTTTGGCATCGTTGGCAGCGTTCAGGCGGGGTCATTC
>SPKZ01020116.1_pt1 | contig 13219 bp, 13 predicted proteins | sample 2456571 | NCBI WGS metagenome assembly SPKZ01 (sample SAMN11192286, study PRJNA482655) | marine metagenome | biome: ENVO:00000447; feature: ENVO:00000244|ENVO:00000211|ENVO:00000569|ENVO:00002023; material: ENVO:00002151; isolation source: ocean water from marine abyssalpelagic zone ...
GACGATCTGGCCCGCAAGTGATACGGGATTAATCAGGGTCCGCAACGAGGTATCCAGGGTTGAAGGCGCTATTATGCGGGTCTTTTTTGAGGCCACCGGAAAGAGATCTCCAGAAGATCTTGAGGGGATGCAGGTAATACAAGCGGGTGGCGCATGCGGCGACTGGCCTATTGAGTTCGCTAAGTACTTTGGCCGGGTGTTGACGCTGGAGCCGGACCCGATAAATTTTCACTGCCTTGTTAAAAACATCTACCGCTCTGGCTCCAGCAAGAAAATCACTGCTTTAAACGCGGCATTGTCGGACAGGCAGGGGGATCGCGTCGTAATGGCACGATCTACCAGGGAAAGAAATAATTGCGGGGCAGGATTCGTTACCCCGGCAGGTGCCGTCGGCGGAGACGTTGCGACGATGACGCTTGACACCGTATCCCGCATGCAAGCCGGCTACCGGGTAGGGATCATACAGCTAGACATTGAGGGGCACGAGCTGAAGGCGCTGCAGGGTGCTGTCAGCCTACTTAGAAACCATCGGCCCGTTGTGGTTATTGAGCAGAAGCGGCTAGAGCACACGTTCGGAAAGCGGCTAGAGCGCACGTTCGGGAAGCCTGACGCAGCCGCCGGCTGGCTTGTGAAGAATCACGGATATTGCATTAAGGAGATTGTAGGAAACGATTATATTCTGGCCCCGGAAACCGCCGCATGGCTGCACCGCGACGACGTGCTTCGCGAGACCTTCAGCTTTCGAAGCGGGGCGGCATAGATGGACGACATAGAAAACCAGGAGCACATACACATTTGGTGCGTACTAAACGGCGACAAATACAGCGAGATGGACGTGGCAACACTGGCCGACATGGTCTTGCGAAACATTTCGGCGCCGCATAGCTTCCACTGCCTCACGGACCGCGATCTTGACATTCACGGCGTGCACTGTGTGAACACAGTCCGAGAGGGCATCGACTTTGGAACAGGTTGGTGGACGAAGCTATTTCTACCGCACTTCTCTACGGGGTACTGCATTTACCTAGATCTCGATGTCGCAATTGTCGGAGACCTCGCCGGGCTGGTCGATCTGAATTCCGGATACAGAACGCTACCGGCAGCGCCACGAAACTGGGCGCAGAGCGGCCACGATGGCATTCAAAGCAGCGTCCTGGCGTGGCATAGTGAATTCTCGTGGTCTGCCGACGATTTTTATCCGGATAGGATCTTGAGGCCTACCAGCGGTAACTGCGGGCTATATGAGGATATAGACGGCGAGCTACTGCACGGCGATCAGTGTTTTTTAACGAAAAGGTACGGAAACCCAGGCCAGCCTGGAGGGATGAACAATTTCATCGAGATGTCTGGGGTTTATAGCTACAAATACCACTGTAGAGGATCAGAGGACAACGCACCGCCTGACGACGCCATAGTGGTGGCATTCCACGGCCTGCCAAAGCCGGACGATGTTCGCGACAGGTGGGTTATCGAGGCAAGAAACGGCGAGGTTAAGCACTAATGGCCACGCGGCAGACCGTTGCTATACACGCCAACAGGTCGATGCAGCACCAAGTTAAATTTGCCCTAGCTATTCAGTCTGGCCTTGCAAAGCAGGGGCTGGCCCCATTTATCACTGACGTAGACGGCGAGGCGGACATACACGTATGTATCGGGCCGCACTACGCGCTACGCCAACACGTAAAAAAGCCACGGGTTCTATACATTGACAGGGCCTACTGGGGAGACCCGGAAAGCGTATCGATACACTGGCTAATTGACGGAGAGAAGCACAGGTCGCGTCACGACGAAAAGAGGGCGCACCCGGAGTTAGCGGAATACAAGAGCGGCGACCGCGTCATATATCTGCTGGACCACGGCGAGAAATCTGCGCCAATCCCTGACCCATTTGGCGCGGGGATGACGATAAGACACCACCCGGCCAACAGGCGCACAAGCGAAAGCCTTGATGCTGCGCTAGAACGGCACGAGTGGGCTGTAGGCGGACGCACAACAGCACTGGTAAGCGCTGCCATATCTGGCCTAAGGGTTGACACCTTGGACGTGGGCAGCCCTGTTTATGAAATCCGGGGCGGCGGAGACCGAGTTCCGTGGATCAATAATATGGCTTGGCACAACTGGAGCCTCGAAGAAATAAAAAGCGGAGATTTTTATAATGTCTTTAAACGTAACGAGGGCACCTAGCGACACAATAGTTACCCTATCCGAGGCGCGGACCCAGTGCCGGATCACAAGCACGGCGCACGATGGCCTTTTGTTGCGCCTTATAGACGCAGCATCAAGCTACATCGAAACTCTCACTGGGCTTGCTCTTACCGATAGGGGCATCGAGTATTCGACCAATACAGAATCATCACTAGACCCGATAGAAATACCGGTAAAGCCGATAATTTCAGTGGATTCAGTCACATACACCGACCCAAACGGAACGCCGCAAAGTATGACGGCTGACGTAGACTACTACGCAGACATAGGCGGGTCGGCGTCTAGGCTGTGCCCGGCACCTGTATGGCCCACTACCAACGGAAGCCCCGTTGCGATCACGGTGGCCATGACGGCGGGGTATCAGTCTATTGCTGACGGCTCGACGGGTGCCTGCCCCGAGGCGCTTAGGCACGCCGTGCTTGTTATGGTTAAGGATCTGTTTGATAACGGTGCAAGCGGGGTGTCTGGGACGCAGTATAACGAGGTTAGTTACACTGTAGAGGCACTGGTTTCGCCATATCGACGCAGGTACGCATAATGAACTTGAATGAAATTATTGAAATATACTCTCTATCGACAGAGCAGGACGAATACGGGACAATTTCTGGCGAAAGAACTCTGATTTCCACAGTTTACGCCAGGGTATCGCCAATATCCGGAAGGGAGATAGGCGCAGGGGATCAGGTCGAAGGCGCGGCAAATTATAGATTTACCGTGCATCAATCAAATGAGTTCGATCACGCTGACGTTATCGTGTGGCGAGGCACTGACTATAACATACGATTTGTGGCAAACAACGGCGAATTCGAGCGATATATGCGTATAGACGCAGAGCGCGGGGTAGCCATATGACGACAAGGCGAAGGAAAAGAGAGCCGGGCTGGCAAAACACCCGCAGGCTAAGGAAGCTATTCAGAAGGCTTCCGGAGGAATCACAAAAGAAGGTTTCCGCCAGAATGTCTGCCTACGGCGACAGGCTTACAGTGGATGCTAAAATGAGCGCCCGTGCAATGGACATAATCGACTCGGGCGACATGATAAACTCTATCGCATATAAGGTAAGGGACAAGGGTTCTACGCTTGTCGTCGGTCCGGGCGCAGAAGGCACCGCGTGGCAGAAATCGCCATGGGATAACGTAAGCAGGCGGGCTATGCGAATGAGCATCAAGCAAAAAAGGCTGAAAATGCAATTCTTTAAAGCATACTGGGCGGAGTTTGGCACAAAGTACAGGCCAGAGGGGCGGCCATTTATGGGCATCACCTGGGACTCTAACGAGTCATGGATAATAAGAGATATCAGGGGTCTTATGGATAAGGTTATAAAGAAAGCATCGGGGGGTTCGTGATGGCAGATCCCACGCTTGCGCTGCACAAGGCCGTTTTTGCATGGCTTTCCAGCAATGCCGGGGTTCCTGTATATGACGGCGTCCCGGACAATACGCCATATCCATACGTCGTTATGGAGGACATGGACGCAAATAATACAGACCTACTTAATACAAGGCTCGACAGCAGAACCATATATATATCTATATGGTCACGCGGGGGCGGGTCAGCAGAATCCCTTGGTATTATCGAAAATATCGACAATATCAATGGTAAAAGGCTTTCTCTTGATACTGGGCGCATTGCGCTCATGCGAGTAGAAAGGAAAAGGACGGATAGGCAGCGAGATAACCGCACATATCGCGGGCAGGTTGCACTACGTATAATCACAACGCACTAAGGAAAACACTATGAGCGATAACATTGCAGCGGGTGCAGGCACAAAGATCTACATCGGAACTACTGCCAGCGCATCCAATCAAGCAGAATATGAAAGCGACACGTATACCCTTGTCGAGCAGACCGAAGCTATCGGAACATTCGGCGACAGTTCCGCAGAGGTAACCTTTGTTGGCTTGGAAAACTCACGAGTAGTAAAGAAGAAGGGAAGCCGCGACGCGGGCAACTTGTCCGTTACCATGGCCCTCAGCCTTACTGCGCTAACATCTTCACCGCTTGGCGGTCAGGGCGTAATGCTTGCGGCTGCAGAAGATAGCAGCTCGGCAGACTACAATTTCAAGGTCGAGTACAACGACGGGGATAATTCGACAAGTCCCGAAGGCACCCCTTCAATACGCTATTTCTCCGGTCAGGTAGCAACGTTCCAGGAGTCTGTAGAGGGAGCCGACGAAATCATCATGGCAACCTGCGAAGTTAGGGTAAATACTGGTTATGTAAGAGTTGGCGCGTCATAGCTGTGGTATAATGTCTAGCACAAGGGGCGCACCGCGCCCCATTAACAGAGGGACATAGTAATGCCAAAGGATAAAAGCAGCGTCATAACGTTTGGGCAGGTTAAAATCAAGCTTGACGGCGATACGCTAACACTTAAACCGACGCTATCCGCGCTATTGGCTATAGAGGATGATTTTGGCGGCCTCGCGTCGGCGGTTCAGTCTCTTGGTGCGTTCAATATACGCGCCGTGGCATGTGTTATCGCAGCGGGCGCCGGTGTTGACATCAGCAGGGAAGAAGATGCAACCAAAATGCAAAAATCTATATTCAACTACGGAATAGCGGACGCAGCAGCAATCGCTGTAGAGTTTACCACGTCCCTCCTTAACCCTACGGGGGCAGAAAAGACAAAGCCGGGAAAGTAGAAGGGGACACAATGTCCATTCCTGACAGGGTTTTTCATTACGCCACGGGATGGCTTGGCTGGAGCGCGAATGATGCTCTTAATACGCCAATGCCGCAAATATTCCACGCGCTTAATGCAAGGATAGAATTCCTTGAAAAAACAAACCCCTTTGGGTCAGGAAAAAAGGAGAATCTGTCAAAGAAAACGCGAAATGATCTTTCAGCGCTCGCTCTAATACGGTCAGAAATGGCCAGCAAGAATAACAAAGGATAGTCAACATGGCCGACACCGTAGAGAATCTGCTGATAAGATTCGACGCCAATACAGAAAGCTTGCGCCGTGAGCTAAAGAGGGCCGACACCCTTGTGGCCGGGTCCAGCAAAAGGATCGACAAAAGCATGTCCATAGTGGACACGTCTTTTAAAAGGAACGCGCAACAAGCCAAGCTAATGGGAGCCGCAATAGTTGGCTCCACCGCGCTTGCCGCACGGGCAATAATAGGTTACTCCGACTCATACAAAAACCTGCGCGGCCAATTAATGGTTGTTACCGACGGCCAAGAAGAACTAAACCGGGTCTGGCAGGGGTCACTATCGATAGCAAACGAGACCGGGGCATCACTAAACGCGGCGGCGTCGCTGTATCAACGGCTAGCACTCGCGACAACTGACGCGGGGCTTAGTGCTGAGCGGCTTCTGGGCATAACGGAAACCCTGAACAAGGCTACCGTTGTTTCCGGCGCGTCATCACAAGAAGCCGAAGCGGCATTGATCCAACTGGGCCAGGGTCTCGCGGAAGGCGCGCTCCGGGGTGAGGAACTGAATTCAGTCTTGAGTCAGACCCCATATGTAGCCGGGCTTATAGCAAAAGAGATGCGCGTAGCCACCGGTGCGCTTAGAAAGCTTGCATCCGAAGGCAAGATAACAACAGAAATAGTTATTTCAGCGCTCGAAAATCAGGCCGAATCTGTCGATGAAGCCTTTTCTCAGATGCCCATCACCGTAGAAAGGGCAACCAACAGAGTCAAAAACCTTTTGGCCGACGCATTTGGCCGTGCCGACACTTCTGGAATAACTGATACCATTGTCGAGCTGGGAGACATGCTTGAAGACCCCAAAATAACGCAGGGGTTGACAGACATCGCTGACGCAGTTATATCGCTGACAACGGCACTGGTGAAGGCAGCAGCGGCGATCCCGGAGTTTACAAGATCCATTGGCGAGGGTCTTGCGCAGATGGCGGGATTTGCTGGCGGCGCAAACTCTATTGACGGGCTGGCCAGGGAAGCGGACGAAATAATATCGAAGCTTGATTTTTTAAGGAAGCAGGGCCAGACAAGCGGCGGGACGTGGGACGGGCTAATAAAAGACCTGACCGAGGTGAACAAGAAGCTGGCGACGATGGAGACTCTTTTCGGGGAGTCAGAGAAGACCGCCAAGAAGCTAAGCAAAACCACTGATGATCTATCTAGCGAGGTGGTCACAGCAGCCAAAAAGACAATATCGTCCGGAAAAGAGTCCTTAAAAATATCAAAGGCGCAGGTAGATTCAAAAGAGGATCTACTGAAGGCCATTGACTCAGAAATATCCGCAGTTCTTGAGGCAGAAAGACAGCGAGAGCAAAGGATATACGACGTAACAAAGCGGATTGACGAGCAGGCAGCGGCACTTGGAAGAAGCGCCGAGATGCAGGCCGGATTCAATGCACTGGCAGCGGCTGGCCTTACCCTTGAGGACGAGCGCGGAACAAAGCTATTTAGATCTGCAACGGCGGCTCACAGAGCAGCAGAGGCTCAGAGCGATTTGCAGAGGCAAGCCGCCACTACCGGGCTTGAGTGGCAGGCCGCAGCACAGAACATTGCCAGGGCGCTTGATGATCTTGTTGATGGGTCTAACGGCGCATTTTCGGAGATGGGCGACCACTTCGCCAACGTTCTTAGTGATATGTCCAAGGCCGGCGCTTCTGCCGACTTGTTTAGCCTTCAGTCCGTGAAAGATTTTGGCTCCGCGCTTGCTCAAGTTGGGGCGACGTGGGCCGCTAATACCCTTTTTGACAGGGAGACAAGCGGACTCGGCAGCGCAGCAGGCACCGCCATAGGTGGGGTTTTTGGCGGGCCAGCAGGGTCTGCCGTGGGGTCATTTCTTGGTGAGGGACTAGAATCAACGCTCTTTGGCCAGGATAACGACGGAAACAACGCGGGCGGTGCAAACTTTGATCTGGCCACAAGGCTGATAGACTCCGCCACTTGGGGTTCAAGTGGCAGCCAGGCGAGCGCAAATACTGCTCAGCAGCTTGCCGAGTCTCTAGTCGAGTTCTCCAGGCTGCTCGGCGGGTCTAGTCTGGCAGGTAATATAACCGTCGGGGCAAACGATGGCATAAAATACGGGAATGTATCATTTGGGGAGAACAGGGAGGACTTTTTCCAGGCTGCATTCGATGATGTTATATCTGGCGCTACCGCCCTCGATGACGCGTTGAAAGATTTGCTGTTAGGCTTCGAGGGAACGAGCGCCGAAATAGCCGATTTCTCTAAGGTTATGCTTAGCATAGCCAGCGGATCGGTGGTAGACCCTGTCGAGAACGCAATCGGAGACTTTCTTGACGCGCAATCGTCACTAACCGAGAGATACAGGCCGCTTGCAGACGCGGTACGGGACAGCCTTGACGCGTTTGACGGTTCGGCAGAAGCTGCAGGCAGGCTTAATAGCGCAATATCAGCGTCTAAGCAGTCGGCATACGAGGCGGCGACTGCAATACTTGGCCTTTCGGACTCCATATCGAAGATGGTAGGCGATCAGCTCGATTTCTTTGTTAAGGATCTCCTGACGGAAGAACAACTACAGGCATCACTGGAGAAGGACAGGCGTGAGGCGCTTTCTGAGTTAAAGCGCGGAGACATTGGCGCGGACAGGGTAGAGGAACTTGTCAAGGAATTTATTGATGCAAGCAACGACCTTTGGCGCAGCTTTAGCGACGACCAGAAGAAGAACAGGCAGGGCGAGTTCATAAACGCGACGACCGCAGTTGAAACCGCTGCCCAGTCAATACTAGGCATGTCCCTTAGCGAAATAAGGGACTCGGAATCGGATATAAATGCAAGGATAGCGTCAGAGATAACTAACGCAGGCGTTACGCTACAGGATGCCGCCAGCGATCTGGGTTCGCATGTTGGCAGATTTGGGCAATACGTGCAGCAGCTTGCAACATCAGGTATCACTATCAACATTCAAGGCAATGAGAGCGAGTTACTATAATGGCTGATTATTGGGTGGACCCGGTAAGTGGGAGCAACGGGAACGCGGGCAGCGAGGCATCGCCGTGGAAAAGCGCGGAATATGCGGCGGGGCAGGTATCGGCAGGCGACACCGTTTATTTGAAGTCGGGAACGTACACCAATACGGAATGGTTTGCGGGCGACGTGGGTCTTGGCGGTTCTTCCGCAGTTTCTGGCACGCCTGGAAACCTCGTAACGTTCAAGGCGGACACCGGCGCAAGTGTGGTTATTAACACCACAAGCACCGCGCGGTTTTATGGCATTGATTACTGGAGATTCGAGGATATAGAACTGCACAAAGACACGGAAACAATGCAGTTTGGCGAGAATAACGACAACGTGCATCAAAGTTTTACCGCTGCGGAATGCCTTTGTTCGCACTGGGAATTTGATAACATACGTGGAAGCGGCCTAAGAGGGTCGCAGGCCACCCCGTTCAGGATGCGCGGCCTTGCCGATACCGCATTTAACAATATTGTTATGAGCAACATCCGCGACGGCGTGCAGGGGGCCGGGAGCGGCGGTAATATATTTTTGCTGGGCACAAACTCCAAGAATATAACGCTAACAAATAGCACATTCACAGACATAGGAAACGATGTATTTCAAGTAAGCAACCTTGCAAAGGATCTCGGCACCTGCCTGATAGAGAACGTCGAATGCAAAATAACGCGCCCGTACTGGCACCTTGACGATGAGGGAAACCAAAGCTCTCCCCAATATGCTGGCGGGTTTTATAGCACTGGTGAGAACGGACTCGATTTCAAGTCGCTAGGGACTGACGTTTCAAACGGGACTGTTACCATAAGGGGCTGTACATTTGAGGGATACAGGCCGGGCAATGACCCGCAAGACGTAAGCGGTGGCAATGGTCCGGGTCTGGTGTTCTCGATAAACAACACGCTCGGTTGCAATATTACCGTCGAGGACTGCGATTTTATAAACAACACAATCGGGCTTCGCATAGCCGGAAACACCTGCACCGCGTCGGTCACCACAAACAGGTTTCACAGTGTGTCCGACTCGGACAGAAGCTACCCGGCGCAGGGTGACAGCGCCGTGATGTCGCCCACCGTAAATCAGGGGTCTACACCGTGCATGGTCAGCATTGCGACGCCGGGCAGCGTAACGATAGAAGACAATACATTTTGGCAGGCTGACGACGGGGAAACGCCATTAAAATATATCGCATGGATTGAGGATAACGCCACTAACGTAAAGTTTAACGGCAACCTTGTGTATGTCGAGCATAATTCCCCTGAAGAATCAACGGAGTGGATGATCGAGTCCGGTGGCAGCATAACGTCAGACCACCCGAACAGGTACTTCGGGATAGCGCCTGACGCATCATTTGCGCATGCTGGAGACGATTTAACAGATCCGGTAATGGACGGGCTGACGTGGGAGCCGTCAAGCAGGGCCACGCCGGGGTCAACAACAAGCAACACGGCAAATGATTACTACGGGGACGCATGGCTTAGCCCTAAAAGCTTCGGCGCGGTGCAGTCTGTAGCCAACGTGTCGCCGCAAAGCCCGGAGCCTAGCCCCAGCCCGTCGCCTAGCCCGGATGGCGTTACCGACATCACCGACCGCGCCCTGTCAGAAAGAACAAGGGTTTCTCGGGAATCCAATCTGAGAATGAATAGATCGGATAACGGCGAGGTCCGCTATGTCGATTTTGGTGCAACGCCGACATGGCGTATAGATGCTGTTTTCGAGGGGCTTTCCGACTCCGAAAGGGATTCGCTCGTCGAGACCATTGCGGGCGGGGCGGCTGGCGGAATCCGTGTTGACCTTGGTACAAGTAACTATACCGGATTCTTGGTGCCGGGCACACTGGCATGGTCCAGGAGTTCCGGACTAAACTCTGTTGCAATTACTCTAGTGGGGGCGAATAAGGATGAGTAGAGGGCTAGACGAAACCCAGAGGGCCGCGCTTGATAGGCAGGCCACTGCGCCATACTTTCTGGTAAAGATAGCGCTTTCAAACGATGTATACATATCAAGCACTGACGCCATATCGTGGGACGGCCACAACTGGGCCGCTGAGTCGATGTTTGTCAGCTACGTGCAAGATGGCCCCACCATATCAATATACAATGGTGACCTCGCTCTCGGCCACGCGCTGCTGTCAAGCGACACCGCTGGGGCAGCAGTTGATGTATGGCAGGGCGACAGGAACGACACAGCGCACCCAAATCCGTTCCATATGTTTAGCGGGCTTATGGATCGTGTTACGATAGCTGAGCGCATTGTAATTAGAACGCTTGCCACAAAGCCCACGAGAACACCAAGGCTATACGTAAACGAGCCTTTATTTAACCACCTACCCCGTCGCGGCACTCGTTTTGAGACCCCGAACGGGCCGATAGTTTTGGGGTAAACCATGCCTAGAGATAGTGGCGGAGAATATTACACGATAGGCGGAATCAAGGTATATCGCCGGGCATACAGGGGCAACACGCTGGCGCCCGCGTCTACCCTTGACACGCAGACAAGCACGGAGGAACAGCAGCGCAATATCCCGGCAGAATCACAGGTAATACCGCTTGCCTATGGAAAATGCCAGATAGGCGCAAGATGGTTTGCGATGACCTACGATGCAACGTCCAACACTTGGACACTTGGCGGGCTGTTTTGCCTTGGAGAAATAGGCGGTTATGAGAGGCTGCTTGTAAACGGGGTGGACGCGCTCGGTTCTCCGGAGATTGACGGGCTAACAATAAACTACTACACAGGAACAACCACCCAAACGGCTGACCCCATATTGGCAACGTACTTCCCTGGGTATACCGACACACTGGTACACACACAGCAGGGCGAGAGCATTGGTATAGCCTACGTCGCATTAAACTATAGTGACGATCTGTATTCGACCTTCCCGGAGGTTATAGCGGAAATAGACGCAAAGAAGGTCTATAGCCCATCAACGGGGACGGTTATATTTTCAGAGAATCCAGCGCTACACCTTAACGACTTTGAAACATCGGCGCTGTATGGTCGGGGCAGAATCGGCACAGACAGCAACCTTACGGCGCTTATGGACGCATGTAACGCGACCGCCGACACGTCGCCACAAGAGCCGCTGCGCGTATCTGGTGCCGTATTTGACACTCCGCAGTCGATGTCTGACATAGAATCAGTGCTTGCAACATACGCATCGACGTGGGTCCTTGACAGGGGAGAGCACGTATTTTACACCCCTGACAGGCCATCCTCCCCAGTAATGTCTGTGGATGAGTCGGACATTGTCGAGGGGACGTTTTCAATTACTCGCGGCGGGCTTGGCAGCGTTCCGACCGTCGTCGGCGTTTCCTATACCGATACCACTGCGGACAAGTGGCGCTCTGTTGTGTCAGATCTGGCGAAGGCTCCAGGAGTCGATGCTGGGACTGTTGACTGGCGCGAGTCAAGAATTAATCTTGAGGGCGTCAAGCGGCACTCGCAGGCTTACAGGGAGGCGGTGGAGCGACTAAACAAGGGCATACTACAGGACGTAAGCATTAGCTTTACAATGTTTGACAAGGGGCTAGAGCTAGAGGCGGGCGACGTGATAAACGTTTCCCACCCCGTACTAGGATCCCCTAACGTAATACAGGCGAGACTAACGTCCGACCCAGTGGAGCCTGAGCCAGGGCGTCTCAATATAACGTGCCAGGAGTACGACGAAAACGCGTATAGTTCTGATGTTGCGGAATTCACCCCTGGAGACGATGGAAACTCCGGAAATGGCGGTAAGCCGTCACCGCCTGAAGGGGTGGCGGTTGAATCGGTGCCGTATAAAACCATTGACGGCTTTTGGTCTGCGAGGCTGAATGTATCATGGGGCAGGCCGTCCGATGGGTCGGTGGTAACGCATTACTATGTCAGGGTAGAGAAGTCCGACGAATCTCCAGTGGTCCCGGTGTGGGATGCGACGGTTGCATCCATATATAACGATGTTTCTACGGGTCCTCTGGAGGAAAATGCCAGCTATACCGTGTACGTTTATGCGGTCAATTCCGTTATAAACAGCCTTCCGGTGGTCTCTGCTGCAACGCTTATCCCGAATGCCACCCCACCGGGTGACGTTTCCGGGCTGTCCGTTGTTGTTACAGGGTCCACGCTAACGGCGCACTGGGACGCATCAAGCGATGCTGTCAAGTACCGCGTTCGCTATTGGCCCACGTCTGGCGGAAGCTGGGGCACTGGCACGGAGCTTGACGAGGTTTACGGCCTTAGTACGGCAACCAATAGCATCGACCAGGGAAGCCCGGCAACAACAAGCTTTACGCTTGGCGTGCGTGCCGTCGACAGTGTCGGAAATGTGACATCAGCAGAAACACAGGCTTTTGTGTGGACCGGGTCAACCGACGGAATATCGATATTTTATCAGGGTCAAAGCACTGACGGAATACCGACATCCAACGCACCAGACGATCTATGGTACGACACCGACTCAGATAACAGGCCGTATAGGGCGATTATTGCCGGTGCGGACGAAATAAAGGCGGGTGAGTGGGAGCCGGAAAACGACGACCTGCAAAACAAGGTTGACCTTGCATACGTTGAAGTCGTGACGTCAACCCAGACAGCCGATTTTGCGGCATCTGTCCAACACAGGTATCCCGTCAGCACTGCCGGGGGGGCTGTAGAAATGCAGCTACCGGCAAACCCGCAGCCAGGAAGCAGGGTGCTATTTTTTGACGTTCCAGGCTTGTTTGATGTCGATAGGCTGATTATACGGCAGGACTCGGGCAGCCCGCCGGAACTAATCATGGGGCTTGATGAAGATCTAGAGGTCGACGTGCGCTACTTTGCGGGAACGTTACAATTTATTGACACTTCCACTGGATGGGTTTTAGCATGAGTTTATTATCAACTTTCCTGCCTCGCGGCATGGTCCCAGTTTCCTCTGTTATCCTGACCGAGGACCAAACGCTGAGTTATGGCACGGACCTGCTAGCCGCAATCATACTTGTTGGCGCAGGCGGCTCGGGCGGCAGCGTCACGATGTCGAGCACCACAAAGAGAAAATCATACGCCACAGGCGGCAACGGTGGAGCCGTGGCTATACAGCTGATGCGGCTTTCTGCAAATACTGACTACGCATTTACCATTGGATCTGGCGGTGC
>SPKZ01024360.1_pt1 | contig 13218 bp, 17 predicted proteins | sample 2456571 | NCBI WGS metagenome assembly SPKZ01 (sample SAMN11192286, study PRJNA482655) | marine metagenome | biome: ENVO:00000447; feature: ENVO:00000244|ENVO:00000211|ENVO:00000569|ENVO:00002023; material: ENVO:00002151; isolation source: ocean water from marine abyssalpelagic zone ...
ACGACGCCAAACCCAGAGCGTAGTCTATTGCTCAATCTTATTGAGCCCATCAGTTTTTTGGGTTGCATCGTCTAACCGCAATTCAGAACTTCGTCCGTGATCGTTCCTGTGCTGCCATCATATTTGACCGAGAAATCGGGACAGGAACCTGGACCAGCGGGTGCGTATAAAACTCCGTCATCGAGAAATCTGTCCTCACCAAAGACTCTGTAGTTTGGGTCTTCTTCTTGGAAAGTTCCTCGCGCCAATACGCATTCGATTTTGGGGAGGTGACCGTTTCCTGAAAGATCCATCGTATATGGTGCGAAGACGGTTAGTGTCTTCTCTATTGTTCCATCTGGCTCTGTTGGAACGAACGTTGCGCCCTGCTCGATGAGTTGCAATCGACCGCTTGTGGCAATGACTCCTTTGCGGGCTACGACTTGCTCAATAAAACATTGCGCCCACACGCCCGTATCGACGCGCTCAATATCACCCTCCACTTTCAGTTTCAGCTTCAAAGCAATGGGCTGCTCCGCATTTGCGGAGCCTACGAGAGTTAGGCAGATAAGGCTAGAAATAGTGATCAAACGCAACATGAGACACTCCTTTGAACTTAGACTTTAAATCCTGGAGAGAATCTCTAATGGCACCGGAAGATTATTTTATGCGTCATTTGACGTATGGACTTACGATCATGCACTTACCTCACTTTTCATATTTGTCTGCATGTATCGCACCGATCATGGGCGGCTTTTCGTTTTTACGTTGGGCAATGGGTGAGGAGCCCGTACGGATCAAGGCGCAGGCGATCGATGCTCAGATCAGATTGGAGTTGGTAAATGGATACACGTCAGGGTTGATTGCGATGGGGCGTCCGCAGAAGTTTCCTTCCGTTTTCGGAACGGAAATCACATTCTCTGCTTCTCGAAAATCTTCGATCTGCGCCATAGAAGAGGGGAGACCAAGACTGAGGCCAGCCAATGCGAGCAAAGGGAATATTTTTTTCTGGAGATCCTCATGCGCCTTCAATCCTAATAAAATTGTAACGCAGGATTTGAGATTATTCGGGGCGACGCGAATGAATCAAGAAATCAGAGATTGTTTTTCGGACTCGCGCGGTTGTTGATGAATCGAGGGATACGCACCTGTGTGCTACGCATTGCACACCAGTCAGCCATAAAAGCATAAGCGGATTTATTGCACATAATGTAGATTATCGAATAAATAGATGTGCGACACCCGTCATTCCTAACTGTTCAGACTTATCGTAATTGTTGCACATGGCTTATCTCGATTTGCGGTGCTTGGCGCACCTCGTGATCGACAACTTCCCCCCTCTTCTCATTCGTGCGTTCGTTTAATCGCTCATTAAGAAATGAAAGCGCCGCAGAGAGTATCTTTTCGGCGCTCTTCGTTAGGTGTTGGTGCGTTGCAGCCCCTTACGCTCGAAAAGAAGGATGCAGATCCGCGGTGCGGCGTGCAAGTTATCTCGCTCGCAGACGGGTCAGTTGCGCATTGGATTAGGTTCGATGGTGCAATCCAGGAATTCTTCGATGTTTGCTTGCTGCCGGGTGTCAAAGATGCGCTGACGATTGGTCCGCAAACCGCAGAGTTCAATTCCTTCATTTCCATTGAGCCAGGTCTGCCACCGCCCGAAAACGCTGAAGCGCTTGCAGATACGGAAAAGCCAGATGTGAAAGTCGGCGCGGAAGAGGCTGAGCCAAAGCCTAAGACAGCTTCAAAGGCGCCGGCGAAACCTACAAAGGCCAACGCACCCGCAGATGCCCCCAAGCCGAAGGTTAAGGCTGTTACGCAAAAGGCACCGGCTAAACCTCAAAGGGACCCCGCAAAGATATAGGCCTCAAATTTAGTGAGAGGCGTTTTCCAAGGTGTCTTCGGGCAGAGGGAAACGCCTTTCATAGCCTCCTCAACGAGGATCGGTCATATACCGCGAAGCCTCAGGCGATTGCATCGTCTGTTGCAGCCTGTTTTAACACCCAGATGAAGACCGCGCGGCTTAGCCTGAGAATTGATCTACCGAATGGGACCCGTTTCGGTCCCGGTAAAGCCGCTTTACTGACGGCGCTTCGAGAGGACGGATCCATCAAAGCAGCGGCAACCCGGCTCGGAATGTCTTACCCGCGCGCTTTGAAGCTAATCGAGCAAATGAATTCGAGTTTCGCAGCTCCATTGGTCGAAACACAACATGGCGGCTCCGATGGCGGCGGCACTCGGGTTACAGATCTTGGGCAAGAGGTTTTGGATCTGTACACAGCAATATGTGACGCATCGGCGGCGGCCAGCACGGATCAGTTCCACACATTGCTCAAACATATTCGCGATTAGGCTAGCCTCGATCTAAATCGTGGTTTACATCGCTTCTATGGCTGCAATGTTGATGACCGGCGAACACGCACAGGACGTTCTCGAACGGCTTGTCGCCTGGTTGGATGCCGATGAGGAGTGCGCCTTAGTCGTCGTTGTAGAGACCCAAGGCGGCGCGGTTCGTGCGCCAGGGGCTCTGCTCGCAGTCGGTTCCGAGGCAACGATTGGTTACATTTCAGGCGGTTGCATCGACGCGGATGTTGCGTTTCAGGCGCGCCAAGCCTGTATGGATAAGCAGCCTCGGCGCGTGCGATACGGCGCCGGATCACCTTTTGTCGATCTTACCCTACCCTGTGGCGGTGCGATTGTGGTGCAAATCTTACCCAAACCAGATGCCGAGCTCATCCGGAAGGCGCATCAGATTCTGGTGGGCCGTCAGCCGCTCTTATTAGAAGTTTCAGAAACATCAGGTCTCACGCTTCGCGAGTCTCGTGTCGAAGTAGATGATAGCGCGTGCGTATTTCAGTACGCGCCTAAACTTCGTCTCCGCATTGCGGGACGAGGCGCTGACGCCCTAGCTTTAGCAAAGATGAGTGATGCGGCAGGGTATGAAACACGCGTTCAACTGCTCGACGAAGACGATATCATTGCAGCACAAGGCGCTGGTCTTAAACATGTCCAAGCATTGACCACGGCAAGCGAATTGTTGCCCTCAAACGATGATCCCTGGAGCGCATTCGTTCTCCTATTTCATGATCAAGATTGGGAAGTTCCACTGCTCAAACAAGCCTTAGAAGGATCCGCCTTTTATATCGGCGCGGTTGGCAGTCGCACGACGCATCAAAAACGCTGCGCAGAACTTCAGAGGGCAAACTGCTCGGACCAACAGATAAAACGCGTTCGCGGACCAATCGGATTGGTTCCATCGCTGAGAGATGCCTCTTTTCTCGCAATTTCGGCTTTGGCGGAGATCATTGAAGCCTTTCCAGGAGCTGAGACAGCCTCTCGCCAGAATACCGCATTATTGATGCTCGCAGCTGGTGCCTCCAGTCGGTTTGAGAACGGAGACAAATTGCTCGCAGAGCTGGATGGTAGACCTGTTCTTGAGCATGTCGCTGAGCAGACGCTGTCGCCCAATCCAATTCGACGCATCGCAGTGACACCCGCGTGTAATGAAGAAAGAGACCGCATTCTCGGCGACCAAGCCTGGGAAATTATTAGAAATCCGAATTCAGCAGAGGGACAATCGACATCTCTTCTGTGCGGGTTGGACGCGGTCATCGCCGATTCAGACGTGGATCAAATTATTTTGCTTCTAGGCGATATGCCGCGCGTTCCGAGCCGTCATATTTCACAGATGTTGAAGCTTGCAGAACAAAACAGAGTGACAGCAATTATGAGTGAGTGTGATGGGGTTCTGTGTCCCCCTGCCCTGTTTAAACGAAAGCACTTTGAGAGGCTGCTTACACTTGAAGGCGATCGCGGAGCAAAATCGATATTCCAGTCGCTGAAAGCTGGAAGCGTAACGCTTAAACTGGCAACTGAGCATGGCCGTGACATTGATGTCGTCGCGGATCTTCAAGAAGCATCGGAGATGATGCATGCCTGATGATTTGACGACAGTCGCATCTGCGCCACTGGTGGACCAGTTTGGACGGCGGGTGACTTATTTGAGGCTATCCGTAACCGATCGCTGTGATCTTCGTTGCACCTATTGCATGGCGGAGAAGATGCAGTTTTTGCCAAAGCGCGATCTGCTAACAATTGAAGAACTCGATACGGTCGCACGGGCCTTTATTGAGCGCGGTGTGGAAAAGATCCGGATCACCGGCGGTGAGCCCCTGGTGCGCAAAGGTATGCCGGAACTGTTTGAACGCTTGGGGAGTCATTTGGGGCGCGGTTTGAACGAACTCACGCTGACGACCAATGCCACACTGCTCGAGCAGAATGCGGAGATGCTGGTCCAAAATGGCGTAAAGCGGATCAATGTCTCGCTCGACTCGCTCGATCCGGAGACGTTTACGCGGGTGACTCGCCGCGGGAAACTGGATCAGGTCCTGGCAGGAATTGATGCCGCCTTGGATGCGGGCTTAAAGATCAAAATCAATACGGTCGCCCTGAAGCACGAAAACGTCTCCGAGCTCCCAAGGATGATTGAGTGGGCGCATGGCAAAGGCATGGATCTTACCTTGATTGAAGTTATGCCTTTGGGGGAAACCGGTGAGGATCGTATTGATCAATACATCCCCCTGCCCATGGTGCGTGACCAACTCGAACAAGACTGGACGTTACACGACGTCGATGCCGGGCTATCGAATGCAGGTCCATCGCGGTACGTCCAAGTCGAAGAGACCGGTGGCAAGCTAGGCTTCATCACGCCTCTCACCAATAATTTCTGCGCAGGTTGTAACCGTGTTCGTGTCACCTGTACGGGGCGGATCTATATGTGCCTCGGGCAGGATGATCATATCGACCTTCGCAGCGCGTTGCGAGACAGCGAAGACCCGCACCAGACATTGGATGCTTGCCTCAACAGAGCGCTATTGAAAAAACCAGAGCGGCATGAATTCGCCATTGATCGGCGCGGCGAGGACCCATCTCTGCCTCGGCATATGTCAGTGACTGGAGGATAGTATGGTCAAAGTGATTTATTTCGGCCGTTTAAGCGAAGTCACCGGTACGGACGAGGAAGTATTGGACATTCCCGAGGACGTGAGTACCGCGGGAGCGCTTCGCCACTGGCTAGATCTTCGCTTCGAGGCAAATGGAGCGCTGCTGGAGCCCACCGTCCGCATCGCGATTAATAGTAAGATCGGTTTTGACGAAACCTCGCTGAACAATGCGAGCGAAATCGCATTCATGCCGCCCGTTGGGGGTGGATGAAATGATCCGTGTTTCAGATGAAACCATCGACGCACCGAAGGCGCTGGCTGCTTTCGAACGCGACATGAGTGATGCAGGCGCAATTGTCTCGTTCACAGGTCAGGTGCGCCCACAATCAGCCAGCGGTGAGGTGTCCACGCTTTTCCTCCAAGCTTATTCTCTAATGACTGAGAGCGGCATTGAAAGCGCGCTTGCAGAGGCGCAGCGCAGATGGCCTTTATCAGGGGTTCATATTCTTCATCGCACGGGCGAAATGCGCGCGGGTGAAACGATTGTATTCGTGGCAACGGCGTCCAAGCACCGACGCGCCGCATTCGAGGCGGCGGATTTCCTCATGGACTATCTCAAAACAGAAGCCGTGTTTTGGAAGAAAGAAACAACGCCGGATGGGGCGACTTGGATCGAACCGCGCCAAGGTGATTATCAAGATGCCGCGCGATGGCAGACAGAGAAGGTAGAGTGACGATGGCAGGTATTGACGAGAGCTTGAGCTTTGTTCCGGTGCGGATTGCGGTCCTTGTGGTGAGCGACACGCGAACGCTTGAAACCGACACGTCAGGCGCGTTGCTATCAGAGCGCCTACAAAATGCTGGTCACGAACTCGCCGATCGCAAGATTGTGGTCGATGACCCTGCCCTCATTCGAAAAACCGTTCAGGACTGGATTGATGATCCAAGTATTGATGTGGTGATCTCCAGTGGCGGTACGGGTCTGACAGGCCGTGATGTAACGCCGGAAGCGGTCTCTCCCCTCTTCGAAAAGACGATTGATGGTTTCTCTGTGATCTTTCACCAAGTCAGCTTTCAAAGCGTAGGCCTCTCAACGCTTCAGTCCCGAGCAATTGCGGGTCTTGCGAAGGGAACCTTCATTTTCTGCCTGCCTGGATCTAATGGTGCGGTGAAAGATGGATGGGATAAAGTTATTTCATATCAATTGGATAGCCGTCATAAGCCATGCAATCTGGTTGAGATTATGCCGCGCCTTATGGAGACTTAATTGAGCGATCTAACGCATATCGGACCTGATGGTCGTGCGCGAATGGTAGATGTGTCGGATAAAGACGATACTGATCGTGTAGCGATCGCTCATGGGTTCATCACTGTTTCTGAAGAAGCGTTCGAGTTGGCTGTTGGTCGCGACACCAAGAAAGGTGACCCAATCGCGATTGCGGAGCTCGCAGGGATTATGAGCGCGAAACGAACCGCTGACCTCATTCCGCTCTGTCACCCGCTACCAATCACCGGCGCAAAGGTAGACGTCGTCCCGCACCCTGATCAGAACGCTTTTGAAGTCGTAGCCCGCGTGAAGACTACCGGCAAAACGGGTGTTGAGATGGAAGCGCTTACATGCGTCTCCACAGCCTGTTTGACGATCTATGACATGCTCAAAGCGGTCGATAAGAGCATGGTGATCCACGGTATCGAGCTTCTTGAAAAATCCGGTGGTAAATCTGGATTGTATCGAAAGCCGAATGTGTGAGTGGAATGATTAGTGTTTCAGACGCGCTATTGCGTATTCAGGCGCATCGACCGCGACCTGGGCAAGAACACGTGCGGATCGAGCACGCCTTGGGAAGGCGCCTTTCAGAGCCTGTTATCGCGCGGCGAACGCATCCGCCCGCCGCGATGTCTGCCATGGATGGATATGCCGTTCGACTTGATGATGTTGGCGCGCCAAACGCGTCCTTGCAGCTGATCGGGGATGCCCCTGCCGGCCGTCCATTTGAGGGGACGGTTCAGCCCGGACAGACCGTGCGGATTTTTACCGGCTCAGTCATTCCAGACGGTGCCGATACGGTCATCATACAAGAAAACGTCACGCGCGAGGGCGATCGGGTGACAAGCCTACAGGCCTATGATGCGCCAAAACATATTCGCGCCGCCGGTTTGGACTTCAAAACAGACGACATTCTAATTGAAGCCGGTACACGCTTGGGTGCGGAGCATCTCTCAATCTCAGCTGCCAGCAATAACGCATTCGTCACAGTCGAAAAAAGGTTGCGTGTTGGGTTGCTTGCCAATGGAGACGAGCTACGACCGCCAGGCTCAGAGTTGGGACCCGGCGAGATCATCAACTCCAATCCATTCGGCTTAAGCGCTTTAGTCGAGCGGTGGGGCGGAGACCCTGTGAACCTCGGCATCGCCACGGACCGTGTGGATGCGATCGAGACCATTATCGAAAATGCAGATAGTATCGACGTCTTCGTGCCGATCGGGGGCGCGTCAGTCGGCGATCATGACCATATGCGTACGGCGTTTCAGAACAAAGGTTTCAAGCCTGTATTTGAGAAGATCGCGGTGCGCCCCGGAAAACCGACTTGGTTCTCGCAGTTTGAAGACGCGCTGGTGCTGGGCCTCCCCGGAAACCCAGCCTCAGCAATGGTGTGTGGGCATTTATTCCTGTCTCAACTCGTCGGTCATGATTGGTCTAAGGCCTTGGTCAGCGGCAAACTCGTCAAAGACATCCCCGCCAATGGTCCGCGTGAGCACTTCATGAGGGCGCGTTTGAGCGTGTCGGATAAAGGTGCGTTAGAGATTGATCCTACAATCAACCAAGACAGTTCCCTACTTCGTCCATTCTTATCGTGTAACGCTCTGCTTCGGCGTGAGCCAAAAGCGTTTGCGGCAACCTCCGGGGAGAGCGTAGAGGCACTCGTGATTGGTCCTATCCTGTAATGGATATTGATGATTGAGAATGAGGCGCAACCGCAAAGATAATCGCCAAACTCGCTTTCTTTTGACTTTACTCCCTGAACGTTTCGCTCATTATTCAGGTTAATGCGCGAAGGTTTGTTCTATCGGGGACTGCCGCGCCAAGTGCTGGAGGTTGCACGCAATGGCGACACTTAAGATAAACGGGGAAACGGTCACAGTAGATGCAGAGGACGATACGCCACTGCTTTGGGTGATCCGTGAACAAGTCGGTTTGACAGGCACAAAATATGGCTGCGGAATCGCGCAATGCGGAACTTGCACTATTCATGTCGACGGAAGCCCGGTTCGCTCATGCGTTTACCCAGTAGGCGCCCTCTCCGGCGAAGAGGAGATTACGACAATTGAAGGCCTGTCCGAAGGCGCCAGTCATCCTGTGCAGCAAGCCTGGGCCGAATTGGATATCCCCCAGTGTGGATACTGCCAGCCGGGCATGATTATGGCCGTGGCCGGCATGCTGAATGATAACCCTAATCCAACTGACGAAGACATTGATGCAGAGATTACCAATATCTGCCGGTGCGGAACGCTCGCGCGCGTTCGCAAAGGCATCAAGCTCGCCGTCGAGAAGTCATAAGGGGAAAGATCATGGCTGATACAGGATTACTCTCCCGCCGCGGATTTATCGTCGGTACCGGCGCAACCGGACTGACTATTGGTATATTGGCAAGCTGTTCTCCATCAGGAACTAAACCAGCAGAGCCAGATTATTCGAACCTCCCTCCGAACCCAGAAGTGAATGCATGGGTCCATATCGACCACGATGATACGGTGACGGTTCGGATCGCGCGCTCTGAAATGGGGCAAGGCACGCTCACGGGGCTCTCACAATTGGTCGCTGATGAGCTCGATGCGGATTGGGACAAAGTTACAGCGGAATACCCAACGCCTGGCGAAAACCTCGCACGCGATCGCGTTTGGCGAGACTTCGGAACCGGCGGCAGCCAGGGTATCAGGGGATCGCAGGACTATGTGCGTGAAGGCGCCGCAGCCGCGAAAGCGATGCTGATTGAAGCGGCTGCGAATGAGTGGGGCGTACCGGCGAGTGAGTGTACTTCCGCCGACAGTGTCATCACCCACGGACCGTCCGGTCAGACGACCACTTACGGCAAAGTGGCCAATGCCGCAGCGCAATTGGCGCCGCCTCTTGAAGTTAAGGTCAAAGACCCGAGCGAGTGGAAGATCATTGGACAAGCCAAGAAACGCCTCGATACGGCTGAAAAGCTCGTTGGTGCGCAGGTCTATGGCGCGGATATCCAACTCGACGGCATGCTCAATGCTTCGATCAAACAGGCGCCTAAGATCGGCGCGACGCTCAAATCCTTCGACGCGTCTGCTGTTGAAAGCATGCCGGGGGTCAAGAAGGTTGTTTCGGTCAAAAACCCATTCGGTGAAGGCATTAATGCTGTCGCCGTGATTGCTGACACGTGGTGGCAAGCCAATAAAGCGCTGGAAGCCCTGCCCGTGGAATGGGAAGGCGGCGTTGATTTCTCTACCGCTGAGTTTGAAGCCGAACTTGATGAAGGCCTAACTGCCGACGAAGCCTTTGTCGGTAACGGCGGCGGCGATCTCGCAGGTGCCTTTGGCAGTGCAGCTCAAATGGTTGAGGCAACATACAATATGCCTCTCCAGAACCATGCCTGTATGGAACCAATGAATACAACGGCGCTCTACACCGAAGATCGCTGTGAAGTTTGGTGCCCAACTCAGAATGGCGAGTCCGCTTTAGCGGCGGTTTCTGAGGCTTCAGGCCTGCCGATTGAGCAGTGCGAAGTCTACAAAATCCATCTCGGTGGCGGTTTCGGCCGCCGTGGTATGCCTGACTATGTCCATTTGGCCGTATTGGTCGCGATGGAAATGCCAGGCACACCGGTAAAACTGCTTTGGACCCGTGAAGAGAGCATGATGCATGGCTACTTCCACCCGACGACGAAAGCACGGGTGCGAGGGTCTCTTGATGCAGACGGTAATCTAACCGGTTTGCACTTGCGGATTTCGGGTCAGTCCATTCTGGCAGCACTCATCCCACAAGCGCTGCAAAACGGCGTCGACTATGCGACCTTCCAAGGACTGCTCCCATCGGGTGTAGATCCACGTTTGGAAGATCAGACGTTGAAATATTCATTCGATAATTTCTTGGTCGATCATGCCATGCGGAACCCGCCAGTACGTCCAGGGTTCTGGCGCGGCGTGAACCTTAACCAGAATGCGATCTATCTAGAGTGCTTCATGGATGAGCTGGCTCACGCAGCTGGACGAGATCCCCTCGAGTTCCGATTGGCGCATCTCCAGGACGCCCCTCTCGCGGCGGCGGTTCTACAAGCCGTATCTGACAAGTCTGGCTGGGGACAGGATGACGGCAAAGCCCGCGGCCTGTGCGTCATGTATGGCTTTGGCGCTTATGTGGCTGCGTGTGCAGAGGTTACCGTGAGCGATGATGGCGAGCTGTCGATCGATCGCATCGTTGCGGCAACAGACCCAGGCAATGCCGTGAACCCACAGCAGATTGAAGCACAGGTTGAAGGCTCATTCGTCTATGGTCTTTCCGCGATGCTTTATGGTGAAATCACCTATGAGGGCGGCGAAGTCCAAGAGCGTAACTTCGACACTTATAACTCGCTTCGGATCGCTGATATGCCAGAGGTTGAGACCATCATCATGCCATCTGGCGGCTTCTGGGGCGGTGTTGGCGAGCCAACTATTGCTGTGGCGGCGCCTGCGGTTCTGAACGCAATCTATGCTGCCACTGGCAAACGCGTCCGGCAACTACCGCTCAAGGATCAAAACCTTCGGGATGCCTAACCAAAGAGCGTGGTCCGTCTTAGGGTCGCTAAGCCTTCTGGGTTTAGCGGCCTGCGGCGGAGCGGACGGACCGCAGCAATCTCAAAACGTTGAACAGAGCACAGGTAAAGCCTCTCTGCTGGCGACGGCCTGTAGTGGTTGTCACAGTGATGTTTCTACCGGGATCGCTTCGCTTCAGGGCTATTCCGTTGAAGCGCTTCAATTAAGCTTATCAAACTACAAATCCGACGCAGAGGGCACTACGGTCATGCACCGGTTGGCGCGTGGTTACTCCGAAACAGATATTGCCCTCATCAGCCAGTATCTTGGCGCTGAGGACCTGGAATGAAGTCGCCTATCATCTCTCGGCGTGGTTTGATCCAAACAGGCCTTTTGGGGCTCGGTGGCCTTGCCCTACCCTTGAATGCGCTTAGCCAATCCAACGCAAGCATCGTCATCGTTGGTGGCGGGTTTGGCGGCGCGAGCGCGGGGAGAACGCTCAAGGACTTGTTGCCCTCTGCTGAGATCACACTCATTGAGGCGAATGCGAACTACACCGCATGTCCGTTCAGCAATTTGGTCATCGCGACAGAGCGTCCGCTCTCGGCGCAAGAATTCTCGTATGACCGCCTTCAGGCAGCCGGCATTTCAATCATCTCTGCTCGAGCGACGTCAGTCGATGCGTCGGGTCAAATCGTTGAGCTTCAAGATGGCAGTCAGGTTCCATATGACCGGTTGATCCTGTCGCCTGGCGTCGATATGCGCTGGGGCGCTTTGGAGGGTTACTCGCAAGAAGCCGCTGAACGCCACCCTCATGCATGGAAAGCTGGTGCCCAAACGCAATTGCTAAGAGATCAACTCGTGGCGCTAGAGGATGGTGAAAACGTTGTGATGACCGTGCCGCCAGCGCCTTATCGCTGTCCGCCGGGTCCTTATGAGCGCGCATCCATGATCGCGCATTATCTGAAGACCAATAGACCCCGATCCAAGCTCATCATCTTGGATGCAAAAGACTCCTTTTCGAAGATGGCCTTGTTCCAAGAGGCCTGGGCAGAGCATTACCCAGATCATCTCGAATGGCGCGGCGCCTTAGATGATGGCGCGGTATCTCGCGTCGATGCTAATCTAAAGACGGTCTATACAGACTTCGATGAATTGAGCGCCGCCGTGATCAACGTCATTCCGCCTCAGAAAGCGGGACAGATTGCAGATGCTGCAGGCGTAAGCGATCAAACAGGCTGGTGCCCAATCGATCCACTCTCGTTCGAATCCAAACTGCAGCCGAAGGTCCACGTTATTGGCGACGCTACAATTGCCGCGCCAATGCCGAAGTCGGCATTTTCCGCCAATCTGCAAGCAAAGGTATGTGCCTTTGCTGTGGCTAGGTTGCTATCGGACTTAGAACCCATAGCGACGACACTCGCGAACACATGCTACTCCTACACGACGCCTGACGAGGCGATTTCGATAGCAGGCGTCTATTCGAATGTGGGTGGTCAGCTTTCAAGCGTTTCAGGGGCTGGAGGTGTTAGCCCCTTAAATGGGGATAAAGCGGTGCGACAGGCAGAGGCTGCACAAGCAGCACATTGGTTTCAAACGATAACGAATGAGGCCTTTGGGTGAGACTGCGACGAGCAGGCTTGGCACTCGCTCTGGCGTCCTGTGGTGACGCGGAGCCACGGCTTGTCTCAGAAACGCAAATCGTCGGAGACGCCATTCCATCACCCCTGAGCGAAGCCTCCGCTATCGCTGCGCGCGGTAAGACCGTTTTCATGGATCGCGAAGGCGGTCATTGCGTGCTGTGCCACGCGATTGAGGGGTTAGAGGCGGAGTTTCAAGGAAATGTTGGGCCTGATCTCTCTGCTGTTGGTGAACGCTTGAGCCCCGGACAACTTCGATTGCGTATTGTTGACTATCAAATCGTGCGCCCCGGAACGCTGATGCCCTCCTATTATCGCATTCATGACTTATATCAGGTTGGAGAAGAGTATCAGGATCAACCAATCCTCACCGCGATAGAGGTTGAAGACTTGGTAGCCTATTTGAGCGAAAGACGATGAGGACATGAGAGACAAAGCGCTTTTCAACGCGACGCGTCGTCAAATTCTTACCGCCGGTGGCGGGGCGGTGCTGATTTCTTCGCTGCCGCTCTCAGCATTCGCCGACGAAGCAGATCTGTTGCGAGCGCGTACGGATCTTTTCGGAGATCGTCCGATCCAAGAGGAGCGCGTCACTGTTAAGCTGCCCCCAATCGCTGAGAATGGGCACTCTGTGCCCCTCTCCGTAAGCGTCGACAGCCCGATGACGGATGACGATTACGTCAAACAAATCGCTATCCTGTCACCCCGAAACACCCTGCCCTTAATCGGCCAGTTTCATCTGACCCCTTTTTCGGGGAAAGCTCAGGTCTCTACGCGCATCAGGATGTCTGGGACGCAGGCCATCCAGGCGGTTGCGGAGATGAGTGATGGCTCGCTGTGGGCGGGGAGTACGGAAACCGTTGTCACGCTCGCTGCGTGCGTCGTGCTTTAGGAGA
>SPKZ01002494.1_pt1 | contig 13216 bp, 11 predicted proteins | sample 2456571 | NCBI WGS metagenome assembly SPKZ01 (sample SAMN11192286, study PRJNA482655) | marine metagenome | biome: ENVO:00000447; feature: ENVO:00000244|ENVO:00000211|ENVO:00000569|ENVO:00002023; material: ENVO:00002151; isolation source: ocean water from marine abyssalpelagic zone ...
ACAAACGAGTATTTAGAGAAAATAGTACCCAGAGTGAGACCTATTAGAAATATTTTGGAGAAAAGGCAAGAACTGACCCTGCTAGCTACTGGATTAATAATAATTATTGAATACCTTTTCTCAACAAAAGCTGTTGATCATAATCGCGTCGATATAAATCGATCGTATTAGGGTCGAGCCACTGCTCAGTGAAACTACGATACTCTATCGACTTTCGAGACTTTAACAGTACTTTATTTACCGCGGCTATTGCTCGTTTTCCCTGAGTCTTTTTAGAACACGCGAAATAAGTTTGGCTATAGACCCCAGCTTCTTTTAATGGAATAAACCTAATTTTGTCTTCCACCTTTAACTTCTTTCTAATGTGGTCATATTCAATCGCGTGACCCACGGGTATAGTCTAAGCGTTTCCTAATGAGCATCTGAACAGATTGAGAATAACTATCAGTGGTTGATTGAGAAAAAACTTTCTCAGGAAATTCTTTAATTAAACCATCAATGGCTGCCCCGTACGAACGGGTATTAATGACGGCCAAAGTACCGGGCATTTCTGCCAGTATTGTTTTAAGAGAGGTGGAAGATTACTTGAACTGCTCATAATCTTCTGTTCTTACAGCAATGCCATGGGATGGTACAAAAACACTTGGGATTGAGTAGTATAGAAACTTTTCACGCTCAGCTTTTTTCTTTAATGAAGGGTTGCAAATTAGTTTTTCAGTTATTATTTGCTTAAATAACCGAGCCAGATTAATTATAATTTCGCGATGATCATATTCAAGTGAGTTTTTCTCCATCAATCTGATCAAATTATCGGTAATACCCTGCCCCTTGCCTACTCCCTCTGCAATATGATGGACTGGCGGTAATATAACACTTCCCCAAACAATCGTTTATCTTGCATGTATAGTGGTAATACAACTTATCAGCAGTAGCCCAACCAGATTGCTTAATGTTTTAAAATTAAGCTCAAATAATTGCAATATATTCCACCTCAACTTTTACGCACCTTAAAAGATATAGCATTAACTATCAGTATGATATGCATCTTAGACGCTAATTAGCTTTTTACCATGACGCGAATTAAAATCCGAAGGCTGTAGTATTACAATAAGTGCACAGACTAATATTTTTAAATAGCAGTGAGCTTGAGACATAACTTCAGTGACTACAATAATTAGGATCTGTTATGAATGCACACAACAAACAAAACCAACAGCTATTCTGGTCTAATACCACAACTGCATGGATGCAGAACAACGCATGAGCTGTTGTCGAGATGACAAATCTGAGCGGCCGTCAATTTAGTAATTTCCGGAGGGGTTTTATGTACAGAATGCACGGTTTTTGACGGTGCCTTATATGGCAAAAAGCCTCGGCGCGGTAGCTTTAGCCTAGCAAAAGCAATCAACACAGGCAGTCGAAAATGCACTTCAATCTCATGAATTTAAAGTACATAAGCTCTATGACATCTCTAGTCATCGCTACATACCGTATATCCTATACATAAAGAATAAATCAGTGAAAGTCATTAACCTTTTGAAAACGTCGCTATTATTAAGCCACAACAGTCCGTGAAACGAACGATTAGATCGAATGCACTGCAGCGACTTAACTAGCCACTGCCAACCACTGCCTACTAATCCTCGGCATCCAGGTTCACCTGCGCTAAGACATAATCAATCGCGGTGCTATCCAGGTAGCTCAGAGACAGGTAGTTAACACCCTTGGGGTGGTGCAAAATAAATCCTAACTCGGTTTTCTTTAGTGCGCTAATTTCTGACCACTGAATAGTTTCATTGATATGTTCCGAGCGGTTATTGATGCCCTGCGCATCGATCAGCAAGGTGACTTGGCTTTTATAGGATCTGCCCAACATCTGCCGCCACAGCCACCAGGTTTTTTTATAATAGGTGCTAAAAACTTCTAATACCCCCAGTGATATCACAAAAAAGGCCAGATAATCACTGACCAATTCAAATGCCAGTAAGCAGATGCCAAATACCAGCGATATAATCGCGCGTTTGTACGCCATGATACTGTTATCTACCACCACAGATTGCTCAAAGCACTCACTGAGATGCTCTCTGGTCAATTTAAAGGTTGTGCTATAAGAATAGGTATCGGTCATGGCGCGCTCTGCTATTAAAGGGAGTCAGCATTTTATACAAGCGCCGCGCATAGCGACACTGATTTTTAGTACAAATGAATGGCTCAGCGCCTGGCACTGGCATCCGCGCCCCGTGCATAGGCGTAAACTTCCTCTTTTGCCAATACCGAATTATCCCCAGTGGTGCTCATCACTAACGCCCCATGAGCGACGGCCAATTCAATTGACTGCTGGGGGCTCTGACCCGTTAACATGCCGTGAATATAACCGGCGGCAAATGCGTCACCACCTCCGACTCGATCTAAAATAGGCAGTTTAAAATGGGCTTTACCGCGGGCTATCTCCCCGTCAACTAAGCACAACCCGCTCCAGTCATTGTGCGATGCATCGTGCACAATACGCATGGTAGAGACCAGCTGTTTTAAATTTGGGAAGCGCTGCTGCATCTGCTTGAGCGAATCGCTGAAAACCTCGACATTTAAATTATCCACCGGCTCGCTGAGTTTATCGAGACCAAACAATACATCCACTAAGGGCAATAGCCGCTTATCACAGTTGCTCGCGGCCTCTCGACCGCCGCGCTCGCGCCATAGGGAGTCGCGATAATTGAGATCGTAGGAAACCACCGCACCAAACTCTCGTGCCGCCTGCATCGCCGCGATCACTAGGTCAGGGGAATCTTCACTCAATCCCGCCATCACCCCGCCAACATGAAACCAACGTGGTTTAGCCTCGGCAAACAGAGCGCGCCAATCAATGTCGCCTGCTTGCAACTGCGAAATGGCAGTGTGCCCTCTGTCCATCACCGCCGCTGCCCCACGCACCCCAAAACCACGTTCCATAAAATATAGGCCGTTGCGCGCGGTGCGCCCGATGCCATCAAATTCGCGCCATTGTATCCAGCGGGTTTCGACGCCAGAGCGCCTAATTAAACTGGCAATTAACTGACCCACCTCGTTATCGACCAGTGCTGTGACTATGCCACTACGATGCCCATAACAGCTGCTGAGCCCCTGCACTACGTTGTATTCACCGCCGCCTTCCCAAACCTTAAAGCTATCGGTACGCCGAGTGCGTTCCAGCCCTGGGTCTAGCCTGAGCATCACTTCGCCCAAGGTCAAACAGTCACTAGTGTGTTGCGTTGCCGCTGTAATATTGAGCGCAGACATTTATTTTCTCCAAGCTTGGGTAACATCTTTTATGGAATATTTTCAATACTTTACCATGTAGTTTTAGATATTGAAAAACAGTATTGAAAACTCTTTATCACAGCGCCAGAATCACTGCTAAAACTCACTAAAATTCATTGATTGCGCTGCTAAAGGTAGCTGATTAGGAAAATCATAGGAGAGATTGGTGATTGATTGGATACATACCTGCCCGTCTGGTGAGGGCTTTTTTATCACTGACCAACATTCGGCCTAGCGTATCTAGATCAGTACTTAATTCATGGTAAATAGAGGGGCTACCCACATCTTGCAGGTGCCCCAAGTGTACTAATTAACGGTAGTCGTTAACGTTGTCAGCAGTAATCAAAATGCCTTCGATAGGTGTAAATGCAGCGACTTTCTCACCCTTGATCAACGCCACTAAATTAACTACGCTCAGCGCACCCATTTTAGTATTATCCTGTTTGATATCAGCGCTCTGCTCGCCAGCTGCAATTGACTCAAGATTCCCAGGGTTACCATCAAAACCGACGATCACAATATCGTCTATCCGGCCTAACTCTTTAACAGCGGAGACTGCAGCCAATGCCATCGGGTCTGATGCAGCAAAGATTGCCTTGATATCCGGGTTGGATTGCAAGCGGTTGATAGTCGTTTGGTAACCACAAGCTTCTGCCCAGTCACAAATAACAAAGATCACTTCAAGACCAGCGGCCTCGGCTGCACTCTTCACCCCATCACGTCGAGCATTACCGGTTTGATGCCCCGCCGATCCGCCGAGAATCAATACTGTGCCCTCTTTCACTTGGCTGACAATATAGTCACCAGCAAGACCCGCTGCAGCGAGATTATCTGTCTGTACCAAACTTTTCACATGTTCATGATCAATAGCGGTATCAACGGTCACTACCGGTATACCCTTTTTAGCCGCCATGTCTAGCGACGAGCCGAAGGCACGGTTGTCGACAGAGCCGATAATAATACCGTCAACACCCATATTTAGCGCGCGATCAACCGCATCTTTCTGCGCCGCTGCATCCGCTTGAGTGGCGGTGAGGTCAATGAACTCTACGCCCAACTCTGCCGCTTTATCCATGGCTGCTTTACCAACACCGACCCAGAAAGGCTGATCCGTAGAGTAACCTGTATAGGCAATACGAATGCTGTCAGCAGAGGCTACACCGGAGATCATGGTCGCTGTCATCGCGGCGGCAAGCGCCATGCCTTTTAATATTTTGGTTGTTGTAAATTTCATTATTTTTATCCTTAATTGATTTGAAATGTGCCCAACTGGGCGTTTGGTGACCGCAGTGCATAAGACTGCGGTCTGAATATCTATATTTCGCCTGATGCTTATCTCGGCTGACGACGCCATACATCCCAGTAAACTGCCAAGATGATGATGGTGCCGATGGCAATCCGCTGAAACGAGGTGCCAACTCCCAAGTAGGCCAAGCCGACGATGATGGTCTGCATGATCATCATGCCGATAATTGTTTTACCGACGCTGCCGCGCCCGCCGAACAAACTGGTGCCACCGATCACCACTGCCGCGATGGCAAACAGCTCATAACTAACCCCACGTGAACTCTGCGCAAAATTCAGTTTAGAAACTTCCAATATCGCGGCAGTTGCGGCAAACATACCGCCAATCATGTAGTAGTAAATTCTGCTGCGCGCAACTTTCACCCCTGACAAGCGGGCCACTTCTTCATTGCCGCCAATGGCAAAGGCGTGATTACCCAGGCGAGTTTTGGTCAAAAACAACCCCGTCAGTACTGCCGCGCCTACCATGATGCAGATAGGGGCCAAATAACCGGATCCCAACATCTGAAACCCCTCGGGAAAGCGCGACAGATCTTTGCCACTACCAAGCAACTCAGCCAATCCCTTGTAGGCGGTTAGTCCACCGAGGGTAACAATGAAGGCAGGCACTTTGGTCACTACTTGAATGACGCCATTGAGTGCCCCCAAACAGGTGCCGGCAGCCAGCGCTCCCAAAATTGCCAGTGGGTAAGCCAACTGGTATTCCTTGATCAATACCCCCACCACTACGCCAACTACCGCAAAAATTGAGCCGACCGATAAATCTAATCCCCCGGAGATCAACACCACCGTGGTACCACAGGCCAAAACGGCCAAAATAGCGCCCTGCGAGAAAATTGAAAGCAAAGTATCTACATTGCGAAAAGCCGGTGAGAGGATGAAAAACACCGCATAAATGATTAGCAGTGCCGCCAGCACTTGCCAGATTTGCATGAACTGATAGCGCAGTATCTCCCAACCATTGGTCTTTGCCTGAGGCACCGCTACAAATTCAGAACTTTTTTGATTTAACATTTTGACTCTACCTTCTTGTCTATGGTGCCCGTAATCAGTCCGACCAACATGTCCCCATCCACGTCGGCTACATCACAAACCGCTGCCACTTTGCCCAGGCGCATGACGATCACCCGATCACAGTGATTGAGCACATGTTGCATATTGTGGGTGATCATAATGACTGAGAGGCCGTGATCTTTTAACGAGCAAACCAAATCCATGGCCATCTTACTTTCGCGTACCCCAAGCGCCGCAGTCGGTTCGTCCAAAATCGCGATGCGCTTGCCAAACATCACTGTTTTAGCCAGCGCTACCGCCTGTCGCTGACCGCCGGAGAAGGCCTCGGCGTCCCGATAAATATCGGTAATGCGGATATCGAGTTTTTTAAATAAAACTTGAATTTTGGCATCCATTTTTGGAAAATCTAGCGTGCCAAATAACTTTCCCAGTAGGTTATCTTTAACAATCTCCCGTCCGAGGAACATATTTTTAGTGATAGAGATCTCGTTGACTAAGGCGAGATCTTGATAGACTGTTTCCATACCAGCGGCTTTCGCATCCGCTGGGCTGTCAATGCGTATTTCTCTGCCATCGATCATGATGGTGCCTGACGTTTTAGCGATGGCCCCAGTCAATGCTTTGACCAAGGTAGATTTACCCGCACCATTGTCGCCGACTATCGCCAGCACTTCGCCCTCGTGCAGGTCGAGATCGACCGCATCTAACGCGACCACTCCGCCATAGTGCTTACTCAGCCCACGCGCCTGCAGAATTATCTTGGCGCTTTTTTTATGTTCCATTTATTACCTCTACTCGCTGCTCTCTATCACTAGAATAGAAACCTTACGATTAACCTGTCTTTGTTTTTTATTAATTAAAAACATTTTTGATGCTTATGTCAATCATTTTTGATTGATTTAGTTTTTATTAATTAAAAACACTAAATTATTATATATTTGACTGACCAGACAATAGCGTTCGAGGAACAGAGCAAGCGCTCTTAAACAGAGGATTAGCAAGAAATTACAGGGGCATGCCTAGAGTATGAGGGGATTGATTAACTCGCTGCCAGTCGAGTGCGCAGGAGACTGCTGTGATCAACTCAGAGCGGGCTGACCAAAAACTGTCGAGAGCTGGGGAAATAATGCCGCTGTTGCAGACGCTTACCAGTCCAGACTAAAGCGTGCCCTCCAACCTGAGACCAGGCTGGAGAACTGAGTAAATTGAACCTGAGCAACTTATATGTCGCTGTTTTCAGTCCGCCCAGAAGGCCAGATACTGTTGCTGCAAGCGTCGAAAATCTCACGAATTTCGGCCACCAGCGCCCGGTCAATTGGCTGCTCTATCCAATCGAGATTATTACGTAAATTTTGTACGTTCGCTGTGCCCACTAACGTCGAACTAATAGCGCAGTGGCCCACTGCGAACTGCATCGCCACTTGGGTTATATTGACACCGCGCTCGTTGCACAGCTGATGCGCCCTGCGACAACAATCAATAAGCTCAGGCGCTGCCGGGTGCCAATCGGGTGCCCCTCGCGCAGTTAACAACCCCATGGCGGTGGGTGATGCATTGATAATGCCCACCCCCTGTTGTTGTAATAATTCAGTGATGGATAGCAGTGAGGTATCGTGCAGTGCATAGCGACAATAGCTCAACACACAGTCCAGCTGGTAATTTTCAACGATTTTTTGCAGGCTTAGTAGAGGATACCCAGTGACCCCAAAATAGCGAATCCGGCCCTCTTTCTTTAACGCCTCCAAACAGGGCAGTGATTCAGCTAACACATACTCCAAATCGACAAATTCAATATCGTGCAGCAAAAATATATCTAATTCGTCTACCCCTAAGCGCTGTAAACTCTCCTCTAAACTGGCGCGGATACGTTTGGGTGACATATCAAAGTCAGCTTGCTGCGGCCCATAACGACCCGCCTTGCTGGACAGTATATAGCGATCTCTAGCAATACCCTTAAGCGCTTTGCCCAGTACCGTTTCGGCTTTGGTTAAACCATAATAGGGGGAACAATCTATATAATTAATTCCCCAATCTAGCGCACTGTGAACCGTACGGATACCGACAGACTGATCCACCTCACCGAATACATTACCCAGCGGGGACGCCCCGTATCCCAATTGGGATAGTTCAAGATCGGTATTTCCTAATTTGTTATATTGCATCGTTTTTCTCTTAAATTAAGCTCGGCCTGTTGCACAAAGTCACCGACAACTACTGTTTATTTTGCCGATCGAGCACGCAGAGCTGGGCGGCATGCCATTGCGTAATGCCACCAGCTATTTGGTTTGGTTAGGTTTGGTTTGCTTCAACTGAAACAGAACTAGCTGTTGAGCGAATAAAATCCTACCGCATTGCCACCCATCACCGCCGCTAGTTGGCCGGGACATTCTCGCTCGAGAAAACGTTCGACCAGTGCCAGACTCTGGCCGTAGCTCGCCGCTACTTTACAGACCGGCCAGTCCGAGCCATACATCAGCTTCGGTGCGCCAAAAGTCTTCAGTACATGGGCCAGATATGGCTCGATATCAGCGGCACTCCAGCTCTGCCAGTTTGCCTCTGTGACCATGCCCGAGACCTTGCAGTACAAGTGCGGGTACTGGCTTAGCTCTTCCATGTTATCCGCCCAGTCTTGCCATTGTCCGCTGGCAATATTTGGCTTGGCAATGTGATCTATCACCAACTTCATTTCTGGCAGTTTTTTCAACAGCTCACAGACCTGTGGCAATTGTCCAGCGTGCACCAAAATATCGTAGCTGTAGCCGTGCTCCGCCAGACATTCAATGCCGCGAACAAAAGCGGGCTGCAGCATAAAATCCCGCTCTGTCTCGCCCTGTAAAATGTGACGAAAGCCCTTCAGCAGAGGATTGGAGCCCAGGGCCGCTAACTGACTCGGCAGTTGCTCAGAGCACAAATCAATCCAGCCGACGACGCCCATAATCTCTGTATGTTGCTCCGCCAGAGACAATAGCCATTGAGTTTCTGCTAAAGACTGTCGCGCCTGCACGGCGACACAACCCTGGATGTCATTTTCTTGCAGCAGCGGCTGCAGGTCCGCCGGCAGAAAATCGCGACGCAACAGCGCCATCGACTCATCTATCCAGTCGTACTCGGCGCTGTTGTACTGCCAAAAATGTTGATGTGCATCAATACGCATTACTGACTCCTCTATTGACTAGACAATTGAAAACAACAGTCCATGGTCACCCACTTCTGATCCGCGGGTGCCCCGACTAAACGCTGCTGAAACTTATCCATCAACTGCTCCCACTGTTGCGATTTAGCATCGGATTTAAAATACTCGGCCGCTTGCACCGGATCGTAATCATCGCTGGTTTGCATCAGCATAAACATGCGATTGCCGGTGCGAAAAATCTGCATTTCCTCAATACCAACCTGACGAATCGCCGCCAATACTTCTGGCCATACCTGTCTGTGGTACTGCTCATACTCGGCGATTAATTGTGGATCGTCTTTTAAATCAAGTGTTAGTGCATATTGTTTCATGTCATTTCCTGTTTTTTTTATTATTTATATACTCTCTACAGCGATACGCCGCGTTTCCAGGGAATAAAATCATCTTGCCCCAGCTGCTGTGCTCTGCAGATTTTATCACCAGAGGCCGTGGCGATACAGAGCTCCATTAACTGTTCGGCCAGCGAGTCTAAGTCGCTGGCACCGCTGATAATCGGGCCGGCATCAAAATCAATGATATCCGACATCCGCCTGGCAATCTTGCTGTTACTGGAAATTTTCAGCACCGGCACGATCGGATTGCCGGTCGGAGTACCCAGCCCGGTGGAGAACAATATCAGGTTGGCGCCAGTGGCGACTAGCGCCGTGGTCGATTCTACGTCGTTACCCGGCGTACAGAGTAAGTTCAAACCGCGCTTGCTCAACACTTGGGTGTAATCTAACACGTCACTGACCGGTGCAGAACCACCTTTAAGCGCGGCGCCCGCCGACTTCATCGCATCGGTTATCAAACCGTCGCGAATATTTCCCGGTGAAGGGTTCATATCAAAACTGGCCCCAACCGCCAGCGCGTGCCGCTCGTAGGCCTGCATTAGATCTGAAAATTTACTGCGCAATGCATCATTCTTGCAGCGATCGAGAATATTCTGCTCGACTCCGCAGAGTTCTGGAAACTCACCTAAAATAGCGCTGCCGCCCAGGGCGACGGTCTTATCCGCCACTCTGCCAATCAGCGGGTTGGCCGAGATCCCCGAAAAACCATCGGAGCCACCGCACTCTACCCCTATCGTCAAGTGCGACAGAGGCACCGCTTCACGCTGGCACTGATTGGCCACATTGAGCCCCTGCAAAGTCTGCTCGATAGCATCTTCTAGCATTGGCCGCTCCTGTCCGTATTGCTGCTGTTCAAACCAGAGCACAGGGGTATTACCATCGGGGTCCAATTTAGACAACTCCCCCTGCAACAGGGAGATCTGCGCGTTTTGACAACCCAAACTTAAGATAGTGGCACCCGCAACGTTGGGGTGATGTATATAACCTGCCAACAGTTTACAGAGGGATAGGGCATCTTCTCTAGTGCCCCCACAACCGGCACTGTGGGTGATAAATTTCACCCCGTCGACGTTGGCGAACACTTTCTCTGTCGCTCCCTGACTCACCGCCTGCACGGGCCCAGCATCTTGCTGATAAGCTCTGACCAAATTGCGCGCATAATCGATGTAGTGTGCTTCATTGCTGTAACCCAAAGCGTCCTGCAGCGCGCTGCGCATCATTTCTATGTTGCGATTTTGACAGAATACCAACGGCACAACCAACCAGTAATTTGCAGTGCCTACCCGACCATCGGCGCGACGCACCCCTTGAAAAGTCCGACCGAGCAACGCACTAACATCGGGTGCCTGCCATTGGTAGACAACACTTTTCGCCTGGTAAGCTGCTGCGCTATGGCGGACATTAGCCTGGTTAATCGCGCTGCCTGCGGGGATATCACAGAGTGCTTCCCCCACGGTTATCCCGTACTGGGTCAGTCGCTCGCCTCTGGCAAAGCGGCGGCCGGCAAACTTATGTTTAGCGCTAATCGGCTCAATTATCTGATAGTTTTCACCCCCTAAGCTAATTTGTTCACCGGCGGCAATATCGGTCAGTGCCACGATCAAATCATCATCTGGGTGAATTTTCAGGGCACTTTGCAGTTTAGTGTTCATCTTGCAGTCCTTTTAACAAGGCATTACGCGTCAGGACTTGACGCAAGTTGGGCATGGCTAATTCAGGCAGTAATCGCATCCCCTGCTGAACTAATGGCAAGATACGCCGCTCGACTTTAGCGCGGTGGTTTTGGCCGATATCTGCCAATTGGTGGCGCAAAAAGGGATTCAAAAAGCGTTCCAAGACACTTTCTACATAAGTTTCAACATCTTCACCCAGTTGCATGGCCCTTAGTACTGGCAATACTTCATCGCGTAACACTTGCTCCAATGCCCCGCGTAACAACGGATCTTGCATCGCCTGTATTACCGTTTGTACTTGGCTATTTTCTTGCTGTTGCCACAGGTCGACCAAAAAACTGTGCGACAAATTTAACACCGACAACTTCAATGTTTCCAGTGGCAGCAGGTCATCGACTAATCGAATCGCCGGGTGCTGACAGGGAAGTACCAAGCCCGGTTGGTTTTCTATCGCCCACAGAGCATAAGGCTCAGCTACCGCGCCCAGCGGTTCAATCGATTCTGAGACGATTCTATCCACTAAAGAGTTAACCCAACAACAGTCCTCAGTTAACCAGTGAACAAACGCTTCTCTAAGCTTCCAGCGTTGCGCCAGCGACAGGACTAGTGCTTTTAACACATCGCCATTATTGGCGACTAATTCACAGGGCATAATAGTCACAGGCTTAGCATTGTGCCGATATCGCGCCTCGAGTAAGACCAATAGTTTTGCCGGAAAACTGGTTGGCACAGGTGAGTCCAGACTATCACTTTCAGCCAATTGATAACCTTGATCAGCGGTATTGGAGACCACATGAGTCACCTGATGACAGAAAATATAAACGATCTGCAGCCAGTCTGAATTCGCCTGCAACGCACCACAAATCGCCCTAACCTGCTCAGTCGTATCCAGCACCTGCCCGTTCTTTATACCCTGAATGCGCACCGGGTAACTAGTGCAGCTATTCATCGCTGCCACCCTGGAACGCCCCGCGGGGCTATTCGAACTCTGCACCACCAATATCTGTGCCTTAGAATCACCTTGCGCCAGCGAGTGTCCGACAAAATAATCGACATGTGCCTGCAAAAAACGACTGGTACCAAATTGCATAATCAATGCCTGCTCTGCATTGGGTACTTTAAAACTGGCCATGCTAAACCTCCACCACCGCCTTAATCACACCACTTTCTGCCTTGCACCACTGGGGTAATAGCGTCGGTAAATCCAATAGCGCCCCCCGGTGAGTAATCATTGCATTGGCGTTAACCGAGCCATTTTCTAGGCAACTCACCACTTGTTCAAAATCCTCCCGGGTCGCGTTGCGACTACCGAGCAACGTCATTTCACGCTTGTGAAACTCAGGATCTGCAAAACTAATTTCCGCTTTCACCACACTGACTAACACGTAGCTGCCACCGTGTGCGACTAGTTCAAAACCCGCCTCCATCGCCTTGGCATTACCGGTTGCATCGAATACGGTATCGATAAAATCACCGCTGGTGAGTGCCGATATTTGCTCGCGAGCGGTCGGCCCCGCCTGAATAACCTGATCGGCCCCGAGCTGGTCTTTACAGAACGCCAGCCGCTCTGCGTTCATATCCATGACAAAAACTTTGGCACCCGCCACTTTGGCAAATTGCATCACACCCATACCAATTGGACCGGCACCCACCACTAAGACTGTCGAGCCCGCCGTCAGTTTAGCGCGGCGTACCGCGTGGGCACCAATCGCCAGACACTCGACAACCGCCAGCTGGTCTAAATCCATTCCGGCTGTGGTAATCACGTACTGTTCAGGTACTTGTAAATACTCGCACATGCCACCATCGACGTGTACCCCCAATACTTGAATGTCAGTACAGCAATTGGTTTTGCCGCGACGACAGGCAATGCAACTACCACAAGACATATACGGGACAATATAAACCTCTTGCCCAGGCGTTAACGCCACCCCTTCGCCGACCGACGCTATCTCTCCTGAAAGCTCATGTCCCAGTACCCGCGGATACTGAAAAAACGGTTGATTGCCCCCGAAGGCATGTATGTCTGTGCCGCAGATTCCAATGCGCTTAATTTTTACTATCACCTGACCTGGCTTATCGACTGGACGCGCCACATCTCGCACCAGCAGAGAACCTGGTTCGTTACAAACCACCGACTTCATCATGTTATGACCTTTTGAATTATGTTTTATAGGTTGATTTTGTGCGCCATGACCGATCAGTCAAAGTATAAATAGTAATGAGACAATGCTGCGCAGCGACAATTTAGATTATCTAACCAGTTAAAGCTTGTGGGCTGGGGGAAAAATGCGGACTCACCGCCAATAACATCCCTATACGAACAACCACAGCCAATAATCTACGCTCAGTGATGGCTGCTTTAATATATGTTTTTTATTATTAAAAATCAATTAAATTAT
>SPKZ01010800.1_pt1 | contig 13199 bp, 9 predicted proteins | sample 2456571 | NCBI WGS metagenome assembly SPKZ01 (sample SAMN11192286, study PRJNA482655) | marine metagenome | biome: ENVO:00000447; feature: ENVO:00000244|ENVO:00000211|ENVO:00000569|ENVO:00002023; material: ENVO:00002151; isolation source: ocean water from marine abyssalpelagic zone ...
TCCCCGAGAACAGTTAGCCAGCACCGCTATTGCACTTGAAGACAATCGGCCAGTCCAACTTCTCGCGCCCAAATTTAACAACGCGGAGTTGGAAGGGCGGCGATTTGGTCTTCTGGTCACAGAAGAGGACTGCCACCCTGAAAGCCTCGGCGTTTCGAATCCATCCTCAATTTTGATCCTGCTCACAGCCACGCCGCGATCTGTTCTCCCGCTCGGAAAACTATCGGCTGAGTTTGCTCCGAGCGTACTGAATGCCAGCCGCGGTCGGATTGAAAAGCATTTCTGTGTGGAAACCATCACAACCGAAGAGAATGATTGGTCCATCGCCATCTCCGAGTGGATGCGAGAGAACGATTTAAAGGTTTGCGTCACCTCTCATCTCCCGCTTGGCCCGGTCGCGAAACGCGTAAAGTCTGCAGCACGTGCGTCAGGCGTTGAATTGATCGAGCGCACTCGAGCTTACGACCAACTCACCTGGCGCCACGCCAAGAAAGGGTTCTTTGGGTTGAAGAAAAAAATCCCCAGCATCCTGGCCGATCTGAACCTGCGCGCACATGGCTGACCCGCAATCACTGTTCGAAAGAGCGCACCGGTTGATGCGTCAAAGCGATGGCGGCGAAAACTTGGTGCGAGCCGCAAGCTTAATGAAGCAAGCCGCAGATTCTGGGCACGCGGGCGCGGCAAATAATTACGGCGCAATGCTTCAATCTGGACGGGGCGTCCCGGCGAGTTTCGAACAGGCATTCCAGTATTATGATCAAGCCGCGAAAGCTGGCCTCGCGGCGGGATTATTCAATCTCGGCTTTATGCATCTGCATGGATTGGCGACGGATCAAGAGCCATCGATCGCACGTCATTACTTCGAACTGGCAGCGCTTAAGAATGACATCGATGCCCTGACACATCTCGGTCGCATGGCCATGATCGGCGAAGGCGGATCGCAGGATCCAGCAGCCGCTCGGGACTATTGGGCAACGGGCGCTCGTCTGGGAGATAGCCGCTGCGCATTTAATCTCGGAGTTGCCAATGCTGGAGGACACGGGGCAGCACCGGACTTTGTAGAGGCTTACGCATGGTTTCTTGAGGCTGAGCGTTTGGGCAATGACGCGGCTGCTAGCGAACTCAGTAAGTTGCGTGCCGTCATGACGGAGGATGAGGTCTCGCAGGCTCAAAAACGATAACGGAATCGCCACTGCATCTAACATGGGCTGGGGTGTTGTTATTGAACCGGTCCCCGATCGCACCGAATAGCTTCTACCAACGAGACGAGTTCGTTTTTTTGAGTTAATCCCTCTGAGTTGGAAAAACGTGAGCTCTATCGTGAAGCAACCTCCACAACCAACGCGTCGCCCGCCTGCACAATCGCGTTCCTTAAAAACGCGCGAGCAGATTATGAATGCGGCCAGAAAAGCCTTTGCAGCGAACGGGTTTGACGCCACCAGCATTCGGGACATTGCGGCCGATGTGGACATGACTCACACGCTCATCCGCTATCATTTCGGAAGTAAGGAGGAGCTTTGGAAGGATGTCGTCACGGACATGTTCCAACGACTCGACCAGGCCCTAAGCGAAGAGGTTATTGGCCATATCGATCTCGCAACGCGCGAGGGCCTCGCGGTCTTTCTCCGCCATTATATTCGATACTGCGCCAATAACCCTGAGCACGCGCGGATCATGATTGGAGAAAGCCTACATGGCGGCGGATGCCCAGATTGGCGTCGACCTGTTCGACGGGCGAGGCACGTTCACACTGTTCGGTCGGAACCTGACGGATGAAAGCTTTGTCGAGGCGATCGTCGGCATGCCGTTCGATACCGCCGGCTATGCCCAATTCGTCACGTTAGAGGCCCAACGAACATGGGGTGCTAAATTGAGCTTACGGTACTAAGCTTGGCGCTTAACTGCGCAGAGCACCCTTAATCAACTGCAGGGCCGGAGCATTTCTTCTCTTTCCGGCCCTACTTTTCTGAATAGGCGGCAATATGAAATTCGAATCTTTTCTCATCGCCGGCCTCACCGTCTTCGGGTTGGCAACATGCACGTCAGCCTCCAATGCCGAGACGGAGACGGAGCAACCGAACATTATCGTAATCCTCGCGGACGATCTCGGCTGGGGTGATGTCGGCATCAACGGCGCCTCAATGATCAAAACCCCGCACATTGACCGTATCGGAAATGAAGGGGTTCGTCTGACGAGCTTCTACGCTGGAGCAAATGTCTGCACGCCGTCGCGCGCGGCGCTCCTGACGGGTCGCTATCCGATCCGATCTGGAATGCAGCACGTGATCATGCCGCATTCTCAAGATGGATTGCCACAGTCTGAGATCACTGTTCCTGAACTCCTCAAAGACGCCGGCTATGCAACTGGCATGGTTGGCAAATGGCATCTTGGCCACGCCGATGAGTATTGGCCCACAGCCCATGGTTTTGAAGAGTTTTTCGGGGTCGCCTACTCAAACGATATGCAGCCATTCGACTTGTACGAGGAAAAAACGGTTACTGAATCGCCTGCTGATCAAACAGCGCTCACCGATCGTTACGCCGCCGCCGCATCTGACTTTATTCGCGAGAATGCTGAGGCACCTTTCTTTCTTTATTATGCTGAAACCTTCCCACACATTCCGCTATTCACGCCCGCACGCGCTAACGGTCAGTCGGAGGCTGGGCACTATGGCGATGTCGTCGAACACCTCGACCATGGCGTCGGTGTCATACTGGAAACGCTTGATGAACTCGATCTCGCGGACAATACGCTGATCCTAGTGACGTCCGATAACGGTCCTTGGTTTGAGGGTGATGCAGGCCCTTATCGTGACCGCAAAGGTGGAACGCATGAAGGTGGTTACCGTGTTCCTTTTCTAGCGCGCTGGCCTGCCGCCATTCCAGCCGGAACGGTGAGTGATGAGATGACGATGGCGATTGATCTCCTGCCTACCTTCGCCGCGATGGCTGGAGCCGCTGTACCAACAGACCGCGTCATAGACGGCAAAGATATTCGCGATGTCATGCAATCCGGTGCGGAAAGCCCACACGACACTCTATTCTTCTTCAACGGTAACAACGTTGCGGCGGTCCGGGACAAGCAATTCCGGCTGGTCCTTTCGACCTATTATAAGTCGTTTGAAGTGCCATTTGAGCAGTTTGGCGGAAAGCTCCTATTCGATCTTGTACGTGATCCAAGCGAACGGTTCTCTTATGTGCGTGAGCACCCGGAGGTTGTTGCCCGCTTGCAAAGCGAAGTCGACGCCATGCGCATAGAAATTGCGGACCAGGTCAAAGAGCCAATCAATCCGTTCCCACCAACCGATCCGAACATTCTGATCGGACCCCAGCTCGACGAGGAATAGCAAGTCAGGTCGCGCGGCGCCGCCAAGCAAGTACGCGGCTAAGCCTCGCATGCAGTGTATGATCGAGCCGATACTGACTGATCGCAATTAAGCCAGCAACCGTGAACACTGTTGGGAGGATGAAGGCTGCAAACCGTAATCCCTCGAGCGTGTCGTCTGAGAGGGCACCCGCTCGCACCTCAGGCGCTTGATATTGGATCACTGCAAGGAAGGCACCCAGCGCGAAGGCCGCGAGGCTACTGGCGGACTTCAACGCTAATTGGATCAATCCAAATCCTATTGCTTCGTCTCTCACACCGCTTTTCCACTCGCCGAACTCAACAGTGTCTGGCGCCATCGACCAGAGCAGGACGGGTGTTGCATCAGAGAAGAGCCCTTTCACAAGGATCAGCGCAGCGAGAGGCTCGAGACTTTTGGGGGCTAGCCCAAACATCACAATACTGACCAGAACGCTTGGTACGCCCGCAATTACCCATGTCCGCGCCTTAGACGTTTTAGTCGCCACCCAAGTCCAGATCGGGATCGAAATCCCGAACCCCAGCAGAAGGGGCAAAAGAACAAGCCTTTGCTGACCTGGCGCACCAACATAATCAGCGACGTAATAGTTGAGTGAGTTAATCCCTATCGTGCTACCAATTGAGCCTAGGAAAATCGCTGCGGCGAGAATCCAAAACACAGAGTTTCCTTTTAAAAATCGTAGGGTCTGACCGAAGGACAGCTGGCTCGAACTCTCAGCGCCAACGTTTGTTTCCTGCGTTGAAAGCCCGACGACTAACATCGCGATTGTTGCGATGATCGCATACAGAGACGCAACCCAAACAAAGCCTAGCCGAATGTCTCCGCCACCCAGGGCTTCGGCCATTGGAAACATGAGGATGGCCGCCAACAATCCTGCTGTCATAGCCCCGATCATCCGCGACGCAGCGAGATAGCCCCGCTCTTTGCTCTTATCTGTTAGGACCACTGTCATCGCCGTATACGGCACATTGACCACCGTATAGAGCGTTCTGAAGATGAGATGCGCGATCACGCTGGAAACGATGACCGCTGACGGAAACAAAACCGGTGCAGCAAACATCGCCACGAAACTTAATCCACAGAGCGGCGCTCCGAAAAGAATGTAAGGCCGGTAGGCGCCAAAACGGGTTTTGGTTCGGCTGGCGATCAAGCCCATAATCGGATCAGTAATCGCATCCCAAAGCACTGGCCCCGCAGCCATGAAACCTGCAGTGACCGGCGCGATATTGAGAACATTGGTATAGTAAATGAGCAGGAACAGGCTCAACGTCGTGTAGAACAGATTGAAACCTAAATCGCCGACGCCATAGGCTGCGATGGTCCGCTTTTTCAGCCGTCTAAATTGCTCACTCATTCAACGCGCCCTCGCTGACGCGGATCAACATTGTCAGCGTCATCTGAGCCGAGCATAGAGGAAACAGAAATTTATCCAATTGGATAATTCAATATGTGACGCGACGAAGCGCCCGCGCACGCCTCAAATCGACTTAGCTGGGTACAAATGTAGAGACGATCAGGTCAGCGTGATCTTCAATCGCTTTGCGAGACAACGCATTATAGTCGAGTGACACTTTCACTTCTGGTGCCAAGGCAAACAGATTCTGGCACGCGCCAGAAATCATGTACATGATCGAGGCTGGCGGGGCGTCTGTTTTAAGCACACCATTCTTCTGCAGCAGTCGAATTTCATCCGCCATGGAATGGTGCGGCTCACGCAAGTGCTGCTTCAGGGCTTTGCGCATTCTGGGGGTTGGGCTGACCGTCTCCTGCATGAGAATACGGGCATGCTCTGGATATTTCGCGCAGTAGTAAACGTAACGGCGCAGAAAGGTCGCGAACCGTTCACGCGTGCCGCGCGGGTATTCGAGTTCTTCTTGTTCGCTAAACTTCAGATACTCAAACTGGCGTTCAAACAAGTGCTCGACCGCTGCGAACCAAAGCTGTTCCTTATTATCATAATGATAGCGGATCATACCGTGCGTTAGATCAATTCGGGCAGCGATCCCTCGCACCGTCGCACCATCAAACCCGCGTTCCGCAAATTCTTTAAGGGCGGCTTCCAAGATATCCTCGCGCGAGCGCGCGGGACGTTTGGTGGAACGGGATTTCAGATCAACAGAACTCATAATTCATCCTGCATAGCATCAAACTTCTATCAGACTCAAACCATTGCCAATTCGATTTCGCACATTACTATCCAATTGGATAAAACATTAGCAGCCTGTGATCAGGCGATACAGAGCACCCAAGCGAAGGACTCAAGGATGAACGGGCAGACGACCACGCGAGACTTTTCGCCCCAAAAGGGGCTTTCGGAGCAAGACATCGAGGACTTGATCTCAGAGATCCTCGAAGAAGCAACTCTAGAAGAAAAAGTTGGCATGATGTCGGGCCGCGGGTTCTTTGAATCTATGGCGCGAACTGGCGGGGTCTGGGGGGCTGAACCCTATCGTGCAGGTGGCGGAATCGATCGGCTAGGGGTCCCTGCTCTCTATTTTACAGATGGTCCGCGCGGCGTCGCCCGAGGGAATTCGACCTGTTTTCCTTGCACAATGGCGCGGGGCGCTAGCTGGGAACGGGATTTGGAGCGACGCATCGGTGAAGTGATGGGCATGGAGGCTCGTGCCCAAGACTGTAACTTGTCAGGCGCCGTTTGCGTCAATCTACTCCGCCACCCCGGCTGGGGCCGCGCACAAGAAACGTATGGTGAAGACCCATATCATATGGGCGAGCTCGGCGCGGCGCTCTCGACAGGCATCCAAACACACAACGTTGTCGCGACGGTGAAGCACTACGCGCTGAACTCGATCGAGAATGCGCGGTTCAAAGTGAATGTGAAGATTTCGGACAGAGACCTTCGTGAGGTATACCTCCCCCACTTTAAACGCATCCTCGATGCCGGATGCGCCTCGGTTATGAGCGCCTATAACAAGATGAACGGCGAGTATTGCGGCCAACACCGCGAGCTCCTCACCGATATCCTGCGCCATGAATGGGGTTTTGACGGTTTTGTGCACTCCGATTGGATGCTTGGCGTGTACGCCCCCTATGGCGCATCAGCTGGCCTCGATGTGGAAAACCCCGAGCCCCTTCAGTACGGCCAGAACCTTGTCGACGCGGTGAACAATCGTCAGATCGAACCATCCGTTATTGAAACCGCGTGTCGACGAATCCTTCGCGTCACTTACCGCTTCGCTTGCGCACAAGACCCGTTTGAAGACTACCCAATCGACTTGGTCGCGCGTGAAGACAATCGTGCGATCGCTCTTGAAGCAGCGGAGAATTCCGCTGTTTTACTCAAAAACAATGGCGTTCTTCCGCTGGATAAATCGAAGGCGGTCGGCGTCTTCGGCACTCTCGCAGATCTAGAAAATACAGGTGACCACGGATCGTCGAAAGTCATGCCGCCTTACGTGATCACGCCGCTCAAAGGTATCGCTGACTACCTTGGGTCGCCTGATCTCAAGATCAGTGGTTCTGAAACGGATGTAGACGCGGCGGCAGCGGCGGCGAAGGATCTTGATGCCGCGATCATTGTAGTTGGCACCACCGCGGATCATGAAGGTGAGTGGATCCCTGGAGATATCGGCGCCCAGGCATTGTTTGGTGAGGGAGCTCAAATTCCTGAAGGGCTAAAACAGTTGATGTCTGCCATGGCGGAACAACGTGAGAAGCAAAACAAGAATGCCGGCGCGCTGGGCGGCGGTGGCAACCGCGGCGGCGATCGCGAACGCCTCCGCTTGCCGGATGACCAAATCGCTCTGGTGAAAGCGGTCACGGCAGTGAACCCAAACACGATCGTCGTGATTGTCTCCGGCTCTGCAATTTTATCCCCAGACTGGGGCCCTCAAACCGGCGCGATTCTGCAAACCTTCTACGCTGGCATGAAGGGCGGAACCGCCCTCGCCAAACTGCTTTATGGCGCCATCAGTCCGTCTGGAAAACTACCGTTCAGCGTCGCCGATGATGAAAGCGCCTATCCATTCTTCGACAAGGATGCCGAAGAAATCGAATATGGCAGCCTCCATGGCTACACTTTGTTTGAGAAAAACCAAACCAGGGCGAGCTTCGCATTTGGGCACGGTTTATCCTACTCGGAGTTTTCATATCGAGGTCTGAAGGCGCGGCGCGCGCCAGGTGGGATTCAGGCGCAAGTCTCGATCACCAATATTGGCTCTGTTCCAGCGACCGAAGTTGCGCAGCTTTATATTGGCTTCCCCGGCAAATCCGTGGAGCGTCCACTCAAACTCCTTCGTGGATTTGAAAGAGTGCCCCTAGCGCCTTCTGAAACACGAACAGTCGAATTTTTCGTACCGGATGCAGATTTATCCTACTGGTCCGAGAGCGGCCGCACCTGGATCTTGGAGCCTGGGGCACACGCGGTCATGGCTGGCGGAAGCAGTTTGGACGAGACACTATTGAGCGTGTCCGTCGCGATATAGTCATATTGGAGCTCATTCGAAGCGTTTGGATGGGTCGATCAAAAAATCAACGCGCACCGAGCGTCAAATCTACGCCCGAACACTTGGCAATATGACTATCAAAAACACCGCCGACGAGGAGTGTTTCGTTCCAGTATGCCCCGGTAGCTGATCCGTTCAATTCGCCGTTTTGAGAGACATAAACTGTTTCAAAATCCCGCTCGACGGGATCAAACCTCACGACTTGAGAAGGCGACACAGTTTCTGGATCACTCGCGTGTTTGGTGAAGGCTAGGAGCTTTGGATGGGCGCCGATGTAGAGCGCCCCATCCGGAGCGACATCAATGTTATCAGCGCCCGTTCCGATTCCGTAATTTTGCCTTTTACTCAACGCCCCTGAAGACCTGTCGCGCTTGAAGACAGCGAGCTTCCGTCCAATCGTCTCGGTGACGTATACTTCGCTCCCATCCAGGGAGGTGTTCACGCCATTGGCAAATGCAAACCCTGAAGCGACTTTCCTGGTCTGCGCACCATCAAAGTAAATCACTTCGCCCAGCGGCAGTCCGAGAAAAAGCTCAAGAGCAGCGCCTATTCCGTCTTTGTATCTTTGATCATTAGTCGCGTAGAACTGGCGCGCACCAACGGCGACAAGATCGTTCAGCGCAAACATCTCAGGTGAGGTAATTGTCTCCGCATGAACGAGGTGGCCATCCAAACCAACGTCGAAAACCTCAACCGTTTCCCCGGCTTTAGGATGTTTTATCGCGAACAATCGCAAATTACCTTCCGGCCCTCGCCATAGACTAATGCCATATGAGTAAAAATCTGAAGGCTCTTGGCTGAGTATATCGATCGGCGCGGCATCCGGGTCGTTCAGATCCAACATAAAGATAGATCCGCGTGGATGAGAGCTTAATGCTCTTCGATCCGTCGCTGCAATGTATGCAATTCCGGTCTCATGATCGATAGCAATATCTTCGGGGCCCGGCGCTACTTCAATGCTTTCGCAACGATCTGCTAAAACAGTTTCCAAACTTACTAACTGACCAGAAGCTTGCCCGACTTTAAACAGCACGCGTCCAACGATCATCGCAGCTACAATAGCGATGCCCAAGAGTATTTTCTTCATCATTATCCACACGCTAGCGCAGCTTATAATCCTTGTACAATCAGAACGCGAAAGGGGCCGAAACCTCTTCGAGAAGCCCCATTCAAATGCGGAGGCCTGATGGCGATGCGCAACCACTAATGAGCGTTTACAGCTTCCTCATAAGCTTCAGTTGCTTCGAGCCAGTCTGTCTCTGCTTGCTCTAGGTCTTCCGCTGTGGCCGCTCGATCGCGCATCAAATCTTGTAAGGCGTCTGACAACATTCCCGGTGTAGCTAGATCCACATCAATCTCTTCTAAGCGCTTCGAAGCGCGCGCCATTCTTTGCTCAGCCTTTCTAGCCTTCTCTTTTAGAGGCTGTGCCGCTTTACGCGCCTCCGAATTCCGTCTCCGGTTCTCGGCTTTATCGCGTGTTGTAGTCGACGCTTTTGGATCAGCCACTTCAGGTTTGTTTTGGGTCTTTTTGACCCAGTTCTGATCCGTTTCGTTTCTGTCAGCTCGCAAGACCAAAGCCCGGTAGTCTTGCAAATCACCATCATAGCGCGTCGCCTTACCGTCTTTAACCAACCAAAGCTGATCAGCCGTGGCCTCAGCCAAATAGACATCGTGCGTGATCAGCAGAACGGCTCCTTCGAATTCATTGAGTGCATAGATCAGTGCCTCGCGACTATCGATGTCGAGGTGGGATGTTGGTTCGTCGAGGATCAGGACGTGAGGCTGCTCAATTGCCATCAGCCCGAGCAAGAGGCGAACCTTCTCTCCGCCAGAAAGTTTGTCGACCTTGGTTTCGACTTTCTCGTGCGAAAATCCCATCCCAGCGGCGACAGCCCGTTGACGGGCGACGCTTGTGTCACGCGGCAGCGCTCGCCGAACATGATCCAGGACGGTCTCGCCGAGCGTCAGTTCATCCATTTGATCTTGCGAGAAATAGCCAATGGTGACGGCCTTCGGGACAACCCGCTTCCCGTCCATCAATGGCAGTCTCTCCGCGATCGACTTCACAAGCGTCGTCTTGCCCTGCCCGTTCGTGCCTACGATCGCAATCCGATCATCAGGATCAAGCCGAAGGTTCACCTCATCCAAAATGACCGCCTGCTCTCCATAGCCCAGAGTTGCTTCTTGAAGCTCCAACATAGGAGGTGCGAGTTTCCCTTCGGGGGTGGAGAATGAAAACGGTGTGGTGCGCTCGCTGATCGGGATTGTGATGTCTTGCATCCGCTCCAGCATTTTCACTCGAGACTGCGCTTGGCGGGCTTTCGATGCTTTAGCTCGAAAACGGTCGACGAAGGCCTGCAAATGCGCTCGGTCGGCCTCCTGTTTGGCGCGTTGGCTCTCCAGTTGCGCTACTTTTGCGGCACGCAGTTTTAGCCAGTCATCATACCCGCCGGGGCAAATGGAGAGTTGTCTATGCTCAAGGGCCATCGTGTGGGTTACACATCGATTGAGCAACTCTCGGTCGTGCGAAACGATGATCACCGTATGCGGGTAGCGCTTGATATAGGACTCGAGCCACGCAGCCCCTTCCAAATCGAGATAGTTGGTTGGTTCGTCAAGCAGCAAGAGATCAGGTTGTGAGAACAGAACGCCAGCGATCGCTGCACGCATCCGCCAACCGCCCGAGAATTCTCGCGTCGGACGCGCAAGGTCTGCATGCGCAAAGCCTAGACCCATTAGAACTTCGGCAGCGCGGGCTTCGGCCGACCAGGCATCAATATCAACCAAGCGCGTATGTATCTCCGCAATTCTGTCCGGGTCTGTTGCGGTATCGGCTTCCTTCATCAAAGCGGCGCGTTCTTCGTCGCATGCGAGAACAATGTCCAGGATCGTCTCGTCGCCCGGTGCAACCTCTTGCGCGACCCAACCGAGCCGCGCTCCAGTTCCCAATCGGATAGAGCTATCTGCACTTGGGTTTTCAACGTCTTCTCTGATCAGTCTTAGAAGCGTAGATTTGCCTGTACCATTGCGACCCACAAGGCCCACTTTCCAGCCCTTTGAAATAGTCGCCGATGCCCCTTCAAAGAGAGGCCGTGCTTCCACGCGAAAATCGAGATTTGAGATGGTCAACATGATCGCCCCGGGATGTAGCGTCTCAAACCACAAACACAATGGCTCAATGCTCTATCAGAATACAAATCAGCCCGGATGGAGTCTGACGGTTAAACCCAGAGCTCGCCGTTTCAGCCTAGGGCTTCTCGGACTTTCGGCATTATTCGCCGGCTCACAGGAACAGAAACATCATCTTTCAAACTCAATGAGCCAGTTCCCGATGAATCACGTGTTAGAGATTCGACGAACATGACGTTGATTAAATGAGACCTGTGTACGCGCAAAAAAATCGCAGGCAGTGACTCTTCCAACTCATTCAAGCTGACCGAGTGCAGGAGAGTGCGCCCACCTAGCAAATGAATTTCAGAGTATCCGCCAGCACCGCGGCAATGCACGATTTGATTGGTCGCAACTCGCTCGAGTTTGCCTGCGCTTTTGATGTTGATGTGACTGGTCTCTGCGCGTTGTTCAACCTCGGCCAAAGCTTGCTCTAACCGGTTGGCCCGCGCCTCTTCGCTGCGTCTTTCTCGCTCTTCTGACGCGAGCACGAGCGCCTGCTCGAGGAATAAGAGCAGCAGAAAGAAAGCAACTGAAAGGAAGAAAACTGTATCCAGGAATAGGCCTTGAAACAGAACGATCGCGAGGAGGAACGATAATAGCGCGATAAAATAGACGAACGCGCGAGCGCGCCTTTTATAGCTCCAGACACCCGTAGCAATCAGAGCGCCGATTAGCGGGATGGCCATGCCAACCAAAGCTTTGAAGTCGAACCCTTTTGAACCTAGCATTGCTATCAGCGAAATGACCGCCAACCCGCCAACCCATCGCATCGTTTGTTCAACTTTGAACGTTCTCAGAATATGAAACGCAACGCTGAGCCCGAAAGCTAGGGAAAAGCCAGCGATCGCAATCAGTCTTAGGTCATGCACAGGATAGGAATAAGACACCAACCCGCGAAGCACTTCGGAGATCAATTGTCCTGCAGCGAAGAAACAGATCACGCTCAGCGTGGCCGAACGATCTCTCGACGTTCCAATCACGGCCATCAATCCGAAATACAGGGCACCAAGCAAAAACAAGCTCAGAGTCGCTATAGAAAGATCAAAGCGCGCTAGAGTGGAATCTGAGAATACGCCCGTGGGCGCAATACCAACCAGGTGAAGCGGGCGATACAATTTGATGAAGCCGCGATGGGATGACGCCAACAGCACGACTTCATTCGTGCCAAGTTTAAACAGGTCTTGCGATGGATGCAGCTCGACATCCATTTTGCCTGAGACCTCGTTCGCCGCATCGGTAGCGGGTTTTCCATTCGCACCAACGAAAACACCGTTCAGATAGACCTCACTTGCCATTTTGCCGGACACATAGAGCGATAGAGGTTCACCTTTGCTGCCGCGCGTGGCCTCTAAATTGATACTTGTACGCACCCATATGAGCTTGCCTTGCGGATCAACATCTCCCGCGGAAACTCTCTCACATGGAGCTGCATCGAAATTGGGCGGCTGAGTTTCTTCTCCGGATGCCGGACACAGCGTCACATCGTCGAAATTCATAAAAGCCAAATCACGGAATTGCGCATCCGCTCCGCAAACTAGGATCTGGCTAAAGATGATGAGAGAGAGAAATCGAAGCATAGCCTACCGTAGACCTGAATGTCGCTGCCGGACACCGCCATTCGCCAGAAATTCACTACCGCTCGCTCAGTCTCCAGGATCATTTCTCGATATATTTCCTACTGTTAGCGCTCAGCAACGCATTGAGAGACTGTCGAAATGAAAAGATGTTCCGTAGCCCTCCCGCTAACCCTTATGGCTGGCTTTTCAGGCATTGCCGACGCACAGCCACGCGCTGGCGAAACCGCGATCGTTTTTGAATCTGATGCGGGTGACAGCGTCGATGCCTATGAGGGGAGTCTGTCCGTTCCAGAGAACCGCAACGTTGCCGACAGCCGCGAGATCACGCTCAAATATGTACGGTTCCCAGCAACTGGCGAAACACCGGGAGCTCCCATTGTTTATCTTTCAGGCGGTCCTGGAGGGTCTGGAATTCAAACCGCTAAGTATCAGCGGTTTCCTTTGTTCATGGCGATGCGCGAGTTCGGCGACGTCATAGCCTTTGATCAGCGCGGCACAGGCGCGTCTAATGATTTACCCAAATGCACGTCCTCTCACCATGTCAGTGCAACGGAGCGAATGTCTGACGCTGAGTTCTTTGCGTTAGAGCGAACCGCTTTTGGCGAGTGTCTTGACTATTGGAA
>SPKZ01008574.1_pt1 | contig 13194 bp, 11 predicted proteins | sample 2456571 | NCBI WGS metagenome assembly SPKZ01 (sample SAMN11192286, study PRJNA482655) | marine metagenome | biome: ENVO:00000447; feature: ENVO:00000244|ENVO:00000211|ENVO:00000569|ENVO:00002023; material: ENVO:00002151; isolation source: ocean water from marine abyssalpelagic zone ...
CTTGCGTGGCTCCGACCAAAGGCGCACCCATTTGCACACAAGCAGGAAGCTTTGCAATGCAGCACTCGGCTTGATGCAGAGGCTCAACAAGCACTTTAAGGGCTTTGAGTTTCATTTCAGGAGTCATAACTTTTCTCACAGTTCAAGGTTAAGTGACAAGTTTCAGGGTGTTTCCATCAGAAGTATCGCACCAGACATGACCGGCAGACAGGCCAGCACTTGATGTGCCTGTTGGGATATTATTGAAGGTTAGCCGGTTGTTTGTCATCTCCATTTGCGTTCCTCCGCCAATGTACATGACAAATTTTTCTGATCCCGCGCTGGCGTTATGCTCTACACTCAAAATGCCCCGCGTCACCCCTGCCTTTGCAAACACGAAACGCCCGCGTGACCCGTCACCGGTCGTGTCAAACGTGATGTCTGATGTGCCGTTGCTTGAAGCGCTATCAAGCGTCAAACTGGCATTGCCCGAGGAGGACGTGACGGTTAAGCTGTTGTTTCCAGACGTGGTTGACGTTAGCCCGGTCGTGAACGCACCAGAGCCGCCCGTGATGGCGACCGAATTTGCCGCCTGCGTTGCAATAGAGCCCAAACCAAGGTTGGAGCGAGACGTTGCAATGCTGCTCACGTCGGAGAGGTTGTTTGAGCCTAGCATGTCGCCAGATCCAGCCGAGATGTTGCCCGTCAGACCGGAAATCCCAGTGTTGCCCATGTCGATATGCGTGGTGATGCTGCCAGCATCGGTAAACGCACCTGCGCTCACACCAGTATTGCCGACTGTCACCAGAGACGTAACCGTTGCGTCGATATAAATTGATGCACCGTCAATATCCTCAAACACATTGCCGATTAGCGAGAGGCTATCAGCAGTCCCTGCGTAAAGGTTCACGGCCCGAATGCCGGTGTGACCAGTCCCAATAAAGGAGCAGCCGCTCACCAGTATCGTGGGCGTGGTGTTGCAATTGAGACGAAGCAGTTCCGCATTGTTGTTCTTGGCGACAAAAGATGCACCTGTAACCTGCAAATGCTTAACGCCAACGGTATTAATTGATCCGTATGTGCTCCCGATGCCCGTTGGAATTGCCGGGCCAAGGATTGCATCACCGGTGATATGCGCATAATCCATATTGGACATGCTCACCGGGTAGAAGGCATTAACCCCGTCCCAGTAGTTGGAACGGCTGTAAACCCGGTCCCCGCTAGCAGATTCCAAGCAATATGCGGTCATCTTCTCCATGGTGTTGCCCTCAATCAGCGTGCCGTTGAGGTTGCCACAACTAATTCCGAGATCACCGCCAATGCCATAGTTAGAGCTGATGCTTCCGCCGCGAACATCGTCCGCCCCGCCAGAACATTTAATTTCCATACAAGTTGGCCTGCGGCGTGACGGTCCCGCGCCAATGTTCCAATCCGTGTAAGCGGTCGCCTGAGGCATAATCCATCGATTCCCGGCAATCGCAAAGTTTGAGATAAACCCACCAGAGCCCGACGCATTAAAACGCATCAGAATCAAATTGTCGCTCATGCCAACAATGTTTGCGATGCTGAATGCCGAGGCGTTGACGATGTTGTCACGGAACTCAAAATTCTGCATTCCCGCCGCTGATGTGGTCACGTTGATGGGAAGCGGCAGAACAGATGATGCGGTGATTGAAGCCACGCCCGCGCTTGTCCAATAGACATTCAGCCCGCGAACAATCAACGGAACGCTGGCACTGAAACAGCCGATAAACTCTGCCGCCCTGGTGTAGCTATCAACGATTTTAAGGTTGTCGCCAAGAACATGGCAGCCGGTGAATCCTGAGTTGACCGCAAAGCCTCCAGAGTTTCCGGCGCAGTCAATTGTGCCAGATCCCATGATGACAACGTTATTGGCCTTCTGCTCAAACAGCGCCTGTGATTTTACACCGCCATTAAAGCCGCTCGCGGCGCGTAGCGTGCCGTCAATCACAAAATAGGTATTAGCAACAGTCAAATCGAAATCATTATCAACCTCGAAAACCTCGCCAGCAGGCAGGACGACCATGCCGCCACTGCCCACTTCGGTGAAAGCGTTCAGAATGGCGGTACGATTTTCTGACGCCGTAGCGCGCGGCTGTAGAACAATGGTTTTGCCGTTGAAGCTGGTGTCACCCTCAAGGATTACACCCCCAAAGGTCGGCTCATCGGTTGCGCCAAGCCCCAGATTGGTTCTCGCGGTCGCGGCGTCGTCCAAATCCGACAAATTGTTTGCCGCAAGCAAATCGCCTGACCCGCTCGCCTGATCAACAAACGAAAGCGCGCCAGCGCCATCGGTTTTTAGAACCTGATTGGCGGTGCCGTCCGTTGTGGGCAGCGTAAAGGTTGTCACAAAGCTTTGAAGATTGGCGTCATAGGCCAGAACGTCCGCGCCAATCTGTAAGCCTAGATTAGTGCGCGCCGTTGCCGCATTGTCGAGATCTGAAAGGTTGTTCGCGGCCAGTAGATCACCAGACCCGCCCCCGCCAACAGTTCCAGGCTCAAGCGTTTGCGTGGTGGAGTTGTAAACCAGCCCCTGGCCATTCGTAATCCCGGCCAAATCAACATCGCTATGAGCGCCCACGGAAACAGCCGCCAATGCAGATGTTACGCTAGCCGCATCGGTCACATCGGCGCCGACTTCAACGCCGTCAATTTTTGTGAGCTGCGCAGCGGTCGCGAACTTGTTTGTGGTGCTCGTGTCGTCAATATCGTCCGCGTCTAGCGTAACGTCGCTAATCTGGCTGTTTACGCTTGTAACGATGTTGACCTGCGCGCCGCTCTCAACGCCGTCGATCTTGGTCAGTTGGGCTGCGGTCGCGAACTTATGCGCTGTTGACGTATCATCAACATCATCGGCATCGAGCACCACAGCGCCGGTCTGGCCGTTAACGCTGGACACCCCGCCAACGGCTCCAGGCTCAAACGTCTGAGTAGTGGAGTTGTAAACCAGCCCTTGATTGTTCGTAATGCCGGTCAAGTCAACGTCACTATGAGCGCCCACCGACACAGTGGACAGCGCAGCCGCTACGCTTGCAGCATCAGTTACATCAGCACCGGTCTCGATTCCGGCAAGCTTGCTCAGCTCAGCGGCTGAAACGAACTTGTGCGCGGTCGATGTGTCGTCAAAATCGTCTGGGTCAAGCACCACAGCGCCGGTCTGACCGTTAACGCTGGACACATCACCGCCGCCGCCGCCACCGTTGGCGCTACCAAGCGGATAAATCAGCAAATTGCCCTGAGCAGGGTCAATGTTGTCAACGTTGAAAAATGTCGCCGTCTCAGCTGAATTGGTCAGAGTTGCCTTGTAATCGCCTGCTGTATCGTCAATCCATACGGCAATTGCCCCGTCACTGGTCGCAACGGCAGGGTTAGTGGATTGCGTGGATAGCGCAGATGTGGTGTAAATAGCGCGGCGGGTTGTGGTCCCAGCGTCGTAAATGTTCAGCTTTGCCCCCGACTGAATAGTGCCGTTAGGGTCCATTGCCTGAGCAACAATCAGCTTTGCAGCCATGTGGAAAGCTCCATCTAAGGGAAGGCCAGCGCTTCACAGCGCGGGTTTCATGTTGGCGGTTGCCGCCTAAAGGGATACGCAGATGCGTTACGACTGGGAACCCAAGCCGTTTGACTGGAGTGGCGTTTTAACCGCCATGATTGTCCTGTTTTCCATGATCGCCATGCGCACCGCCACGGCTGGCACTTACGACCCCTGCGCAGACCTTAAGCCCGATCCGTTGGGCATCAACACCCCTGGTGGGTGTACAGCGCCGGAATTGGAAATAATCGACCCTGACGACCCTCTCGGAATCAGGGGTTCACTGCGTTAACGGCAGTAATCGCGGCAGGTGTAGACGTGCGGCCCAGCAAAGCGCTTACGCGCTGTGCGGTTTCCTGACCGTATTCCTGCGCAACCTGCTCAAGCAAAACTTGTTGAGCTTCAGGCGCGGCCTGTCGCTGAATAGCCGTCGCAATCCGCGTAATTTCCTGATCGGTTGCCCGGCGCTGTGCTTGGCGCGCGGCATCCCGGCCCACATAACCAACCCGGCCAATCGCACCCAGAAAATCACCCCGGATTAAATCGCCAAGCGTGCCGCTGGCCTCGCGCTCAAGATCTGCGCCGCGCATCTGGGTTTGCGAGCCCGTACCTGGCGCAACAAAGCGCGCATTCTGCACGCGGGACTGTTCAGCGCGCAGCGCACCGACAAAGCGTTCAAAGTCTTCAGGCGTGTCAAATGCAGCGGCTAGCCTGCGGCGTCGGTCTTCATTGCCGATTACCCGGCGCACCACATCACCCCCGTCTTGTGTGCGCTCCACCTGTTCACGTGCGGCCCGAACCAGACCCGCCCGGAACATTTGCCGCTCGCTATCTGACATTTGAGACACATCAAACGCCACATCCTCAGCATCGGCACGAAACGCAATTCTGCCACGCTCAAGAGCATCAATTAGCTGTGTTTCCCCGGCATAAGCATCTCGCGCGCGAGCGTGCGCGCCACCGTAAGCATTGTCTAAAAAGTCCCGATAACGAGTCATCAGGGCCATTAAATCGCCTTCTCGCGTCTTTCGTCCAGCCCTTCTGGCCTCACGTATTTGCTCGCCCAGTGTTGCATAAATTCTTTGCAGCACATCGGGGGAAACCTGACCGTCAATGCTAACTTGCACTCCGTCACGAGTTTGCGCTGAGCTTTTAGCCATTCGCGCAACCCTCATAAACAAAGGCGTATCAAATAGCGCATCCAGTTCTGCCGAGAGAGCTTGATCGTTGGTTTGCGATTGCCCGTGTCCACGCCGCAAATTTCTGCGAATCGGGCGCATCGCTCGAAACTCATCATAAAGAGGACGCGATGCAGCCTCTCTAGCCCGCACAAGCTCGCGTGACTGCTCGCCAAAATCATCCACATTAGACAGATACCGCGACAGGCGTTGCCCAACACGGTCGGCCTGACTGTCCAGCCGGTCTTGCAGCAAGCCTTCAAGCTCGCGGCCTGACTGGCCACCCCGCGTGCCTGTTGCCCGCACAAGGCGCTGTACAGGCCCGCCTGGCGAACCCAGATCAAGCAAGCTGGCATCATCAAAGCCCGCATCCTGATAGCGGCGCAACGCATCCATGGCCTCACGTCCGGACATGCCCTCCTCACGGAAGGCTTGGCGCAATTCAGCAAAAGCCCGGCGCTGCGCGCGCGTCATGTTGCGCCCATCCCCAGACAGGCGGCGCTGAACAGAGCGAGCCAGAGGCGAAAGGCCGCGCGCCACAGCATCGCCACCCGCCTGCACTGCGCCACCAATGACCGCACCCACACCAGCGCCCAACGCTCCACTTGCCAATCGATCTTCTGGCGTCTCGCCAGCACCAACCCCGGCCAAACCGCCAAACGCTGCCCCAGTACGCACGGCACCGCCCAAACCAGCCCCGCCCACAAACATGGTCGGAGCCGACGCCGCCGCCTCTCGCACGGTTTGCCCCAAGCCGCCCTCTTGCCTTGCTTGCTCAAGGCGGTTGCGCTCAGCCTCTGCCACTGCGGACGGATCAAGCGGAACACGATCACGACCGCTAACCCGGTCATAGAAGTTGCTAACTCGCGCACCCAAGGCGGCTTGCTCATCGGAAAAATTAAACGCTTCAGCCATACCGGTAGCCATAAAGCCCGCCGGAGCATTCACGCCTGACTGATCACGCCGCGCCTGCACAAAGCTTTCTGCGCGCTGTTGATCACTTCTGCGGTCCGGCTCAGGCCCGGCCGTCGCGCCAGTCGCCTGCTCAAACTGATTTTCCCAGTATTGAGTCAGCCCAATGCGATCATCAAAATCGCGGCGGTCCATGTCGCTGTAATGGCTGGTGTAAATTGCATCCGCAAGCTGTTGATCATTTAGGTCCTGGTATTGTGGATACTGTGATCGGATCTGCGCTATTGTCATTTGCGTCATACGACTACCCGCGAATGCCTAGTGGGTCATTATTGTCGGCTGCCGGAGCCTGCCCCGTCCCAGACTGGGACTGATAGCCCGGCGGATACTGGCCAAAGTCTTGACGATAAGCCTCTGCAACACGCTGACGACTGGCCAGCAACTGCTCGCGAATACGTCCCAGATTCTGGCGCAATTGCTCAGGGCCTTGTGACTGTTCAAGCGAGCCCATAACAGATTGCAAAAAGCGCAATTCACGCTCTGTGACCTGACCAAGCGCGCCACCTGTTGGGCTCATTGCGCGCATCTGATTCAACTCTTCAAAGCCGATATTCGCCCGGATTGTGTCAAGCGTAGCGTCCAGATTAGCGGACGCCGTACCCGGCACAAATCGAAGGTTCGCACCAAAGAATCCGGTCGTGCCCGGCCCTGTTTGCTCCTCGGCCTGATCAATCAGATTGAAAATCGTATCCTGACGGGCAAACTGCGCCTGCAAGCGGCGACCGACTTCTTGCGCCTGAGATGCCTCATCGCCCGCCTGCCGAACTTCGCCCATGCGATTTGTTTCAGCATTCATGCGCCCGGTATCCGCCTGGAACTGATCAATCGCCACGCCTTGGCGCGCAATCCCTTCATCAGCCCGGTTTGAGCGCACAGTTTCAGCAAGCCGCGCCTGATCCACACCGCGATTAAGCGCAGCGTTAGGATTAAGCTGCGCGCCGCCTGAAACGGTGAACCGCGCTTCATTTTCGCCAAGGGTATAGGGCGCGAAGAACTCAGCTTGCATCGCCTCAGCTTGCCGAATAAATGCGCTCAAGTTCTGGTCGGACAGATCCATCTGTGCAATCTGTTGCGGGTTGATGCCCAGCCCGGACAATGATTGACCGTTCTGCATAACCCATTGCGAGCGCTGCTCTGCTGGAATCTGTGCCAGAGTGTAAGCCGCTGCGCCCAAGCCCTGCACACGTTCACGCGCGGCTTGACGTTGCTGCTCATTCATCTGTCCGAGCTGAGCCTGCACCGCCTGCATGGTGGCCGCATCATTTGAGCCCATGGCCAGCTCTCGCGCGGCGTTGGCATCACCAGACATAAGCGCGGCTTGTGCCTTGGCTTGTGTGTTCTGCAAGCCCTGCTGGCGTTGTCGGTCTTCTTCAGCGTTGCGATATGCGCGGCCAGCGGTGAAGGCGTTCAGCGCGCCCATTGCGTTAAAATCAGCCATATCAGCCCCCAAACCCAAAGAAGCCAGCACCCGGCTTTGAAAACGCCCCTAGCCCAAACCCTGCCAGATTAGTCAAATTGTTGGTAAGATTTGCCGTGTTGGCCGCGCTGGCGTATGCGCTGTTTGCCGCATTTTGGCCTTGCTGTATCGCCAGATTAGAGGCGTTAGCCCCATATGAGCCCGCCGCGTTTGAAATGCCCTGCGCGCCGGTCGTGTTTGGCGAGCCCATCATGAAGTTTGTGTATGCATTCAGCGCGCTCATACCCAGATCAGCTGCCGTGTTTGCCTGCGCCTGCTCTCGCGCGCCTGAGTAAACACCAGCCCCGCTTGCACTTAGAACATTGTCAACGCCCGTTGACGCCCGGCCAAGCTGGCCTTGCAGCGCTTGATTAAACAGCGAGCCATCAAACCGCTCGCGCGCGGCTTGCTGCTGGCTCTCTTGAGTAATCGGTGTGCCGTCAGGATTTGTCGGAGGTCCAGAGGGCGCATTCGGGTCTGTTTCGTTGAGGGTTCGCCCTTCGGCGCGACCATGCATTGTGTAATGCGCCCGACCGACTTCAGAGGGTGAAAGCTCGCCATCGCCATTGGTGTCAAACCCAAGCCGCGTAAGGTGCTGGCGATTGGCGGCAGACAAAGGCGAGCCAATATCCGGGTTGCGGTCATAATAGTCTGCGTATGGATCAAACCCGCCCGCTCGATTAGCGCCTGGAACCGCACCCGATGCGGCAAAGTTTGTGGAGTCGCTGACAGGATTGAAACCCAAAATCTCACCCATGGCGTTTGCCTGCTGGATGCCATATTGGCGGAAGGGTTCAAACGCGGCCATTTGCATATCGCGCGTTTCGCGCTGCAACTGGAGCGCCTGATTGGTTGACTGACCTTGCGCGCGCTGCGCATCGCGAATTGCGTCAGATTGCTCGTTTGCCGCGACAAGCGAGCCCCCAACACCAAGCGCAGCGCCGCCGATCAGCGCCGCCGTTGTGCCAATAGCCATAGCTAGACTTCCTTGTAAAAGTGACGCTCGCGCAGTTGGTATCCGCGCCGCTCATACATGCGGTTCATCACCGCGTCTTCACGCTCACCAAGCGCCAAATTGACCATGATGACGCCATCCGCGCCGCGCTCTTTCGCCCAGCCCTCAAATGCATCCAAAAGTTCGCGCCCGTTTTTGTCGGCGAACCAGAACAGTTCCTGTGCTACCGTCCCGCCGCCGAAGTAGATCGGGCTCAGCATGCCGCCCAGAATCCCATAGCCATTATAAAAAAGCGCCCCCGTAGGAGCGCTGATCAGCGTGCGAACCGTTTTTTCCGTGGCGTCCCGGTTGAAGAGCCGGTCTCGCCAAGGGCTTAAAGCGTGAAAGCGCTCGCCAAGCTCCAAAATCGCCGGAATGTCGCTTTCGCAAGCCTGCATCATGACTGACGCTCTTTCATGTTCATAACGATCAGGTCCAGATCCTCAATTGACCAATCACTCGCCGAGGAATTAGCATTTTTCCAACCCGTATTGGCGCCGCTCTGATAGCTGATTTGCTCGCGGTCAATCACGAATGCGAAAACAACCTTATAGCTCACCGTGTCGATATCGTTGGGCGCAGCGATAACCGTTGTGCCAGTAATCGGGATAGACAAGGTTTGATTGGAGTTGTTGGCCTCTGTTGAGATGTTTGAGCCCAAATCCTCAGTCTGGCGTTCCTGCACTCGATTAAACAGCCGCGTCATTTTTCGGCCAGCATCATTAATTGTCAGGTAGTCATCATCGCTGGTAGAGCGCGGTGTTGAGGCCCCGAAATAGTCGTCCTTGAAGGCCGACGCGGCCCGCATGATCCAGCACTTTTCATGCCAGCATACAAACTGCGCAACGCCGCCCCGGTAATTCAGTTGACCGTCAAACCAGATCAAAAGCGGGTCACCGGGGTTGGCGTTTTGTATTGTCACCTCAACGGCCAGAAGCTCACGCCCCGGACTGTCCGCCGTTCCTTTAGTGCCGACATCACTGTTGAAGTCAGAAAACACGGTGTTGGCAAAGCGGTCCATCGGGTACGGGCCAAAATCATTGCCCGCGCTAAAACTGGTGGATGATGCCGCCCGGCTCGCCAGATTGCTGTTGCGAATGTCTGCCGCCTCGATAGCGCTGCGCAAGGCGTCGCGCGCTTCAATCAGATCCTGCCAGTGACCATTAAAAACATCCCGATCAACATCGGTGTTGCCCGAATAACTGTTCCAGTTTGTCGGCGTGGTCAGCGTCGCTAGGTATGCGGCGAAGTCATCCTGCTCTGTTTCGTAAGCCGCAGAACTCACGTCACGATTTGACGCCGCGCTTACAAGTTCCGTTTCCTCAGCCTGCAATGACGAAATCAACGGCACAATCTGGCGCTTTTCAGCCGGTGTCAGCACATCGTCTGCCACCGCATCGTCAACCGTGTCCGTCAGGGTCTGCAAATCGGTTTTTGTCGCGTCCAAATCAGTGTCCAGATCGTAAACCGCATCCTGCCCCTGGCCACCTAGGCGCAGATTAACGGCAATCATCCAATCAAGCATAGCCTGATCAAGTATCACCGGCTCACCGCTTGCAGTCTTGCCGATAGGGTCGCCCATTGCAGGCAAAGACGCGGTACGGTAGGGAAACGCCCGCGTCGTCATGGCCTGCTCCGGTTTAACTCAACATTAGAAAGCGTCAGCCCCACCGGGTCACTGTAAGCCACCTCGATTTTGCAAACAGGCGGCTTTAAATGGCCCAGCGGCCCCCAGCTGACCCCCGTGCTGTAAACGCCTGAAATTGGCGCTGTGCGTTCAATCTCGTTGCCAAACACAACGCCGTCGCGCGCATATCGTAACAGCAGTTTAGGTTCTGAACCCTGCCCAGTTCCGGGTATGCCAACCGTACTTGTCCGCACTGTCAGCCGATCAAGGTTTGGCCGCCCATCCTCGACAGGAATAAGCGCCTGCGCTACGCGCCGCACATACTCGCCACCTTCGGTGTAGACCGTGCTGGACAACGAATAGATGCCGCCAGCCCCCGCCGCATAGGTGGAGCCAAACGCCATCACATAATCATCTGCGATATGAGTTTCAGCGCCAAGCGAGCGCGCCCGATGCCACGCACCCGTTGCAAGGTCATAGTTCCAACTGCCAGCGCTTGGCAGCGTCACCCGGACAAACTCATGTCCATTCCACTGATAAGAGCTTAACCGCACCTTTTCCTGATTGGCCGCGCTCAGCGACTTTATCCGCCGCTCGATATCGCCGGTGCTAATCCGGGTGCGTTGCGTGCCATCCATCCGAAACACCTGCCCAGACGGCGCAACCACAAACAGCGCATCATCTGTCAGGCAATGTGCATCCCGGCCTATCACGCCATTAGGTGCGGTGTATCCCGTAAACGCAAATGCATTGGCCACATCACTTGCAGCCGTTGGCGTCCACATTTCCATAGTCTGCTTGCCCAGAAGCCAGACCCGGCCCCGGTGAACCGCAACGCCCAGCAAGGCGTCAGGCTCTTGCTCAGGCGCTGCAAAGGCCGTGGCCTGAACCGTTTGAGGGTCCGCCACATCTGACCACCACAGATACTCGCTATCGGTGTAAAGGTGCCGCTGATTGATCGTTGCAAGACCTGTCAGCGAGCCCGCGTTAGAAACCGTGATTGCGGTCAAGCTTGATGCATTGACCACATAAGCCGATCCGCCTGAAACCGCAACCAAGTGCGCGTATGAGGTGGCAAACTGCGCGCGGTAATCATCGGTCGCAGCCGTGCCAACAGCGCTAACCGTTCCGCCTGAATCCACGCGCTTGATATCGCCGCCATCAGCGTAGACAATCTCACCACTCAGCGCGCCGTCAGCCTGGAACACGCCGCGCACGGCATTTGCGCTTGCGGCAAACAGGGTCAGGCCGGGCGTAGGGTATAGCCGGGCTTGACCAAGCTGAGGCAGTACTTCGGGGTAGAAGTTTTCAAGCTCAACGGTTGGCAGCCCGAAATCATTACTGTCATATGCCGAAACGCCAAACGAGACTTGCATCAAAAATACTCGGATTTGACGGGCGCAGAAATGGAGCGGTTAGACGTATGACGGCGCATATTCTGTAAGCCCACCTGTACCAGTGTTGCGTACTGCGCCGCTTCGTCACCTGACTTCAGACGACGCGCCAACCGGCCCGCAACATAATCAACCAGGCCAAACATGGCCGCTTCTGGAATGTCGCCTAAAGACCAGTAAGCAATTCCCTCGCCTTCAAGAAACGCCTGCGCCTCATCAATAACAAGGTCGGCCTGCTCAGCCGCGTAATCACTTGGAACCTCGCCTTCCGAGGTCCAGCCAATTGTGCGCAAGGCGCGCGTGCGCAGATCAACCTTGTTTGCCATGTTTAGCCTCGCTTGAAGTGAGAATTACCGTCCAGCTTGTCGACGTGTTCGGCTGAAACCTCGACGGCATCGCCATCCAAGGCGAAGGTGCAGCCGTATGCTGTGATCGTCTCAGGGCTTGTTTTTGGCGCGTTTGGATCGCCAATGAACACGAATGCTTGCGGTTTGAGCTTGGGGGGGCGTCCGCGCTTTTTCGGTGCCGCTTCAGGTGCGGGTGCGGTTGGAGCTTCAGGTGCGGCCATATCATTACCTCAAGAAAAAGGCGGGAGCCGAAGCCCCCGCCCAACCATTAGGAGTCTGCAACAGAAGCAAAGTACCCGGTCACAAGCCCGTGGTCTTTGGTATCGCCTGTGTCAGTGCTGGAATTGGTCCCGAAAATTAGTTTTTCGATCCCGCCCATCTCCATGATGGCGCAACCTTTCTTGCGCTTATAGTCAAACAGCTCCTCTTCAGACTTCCAGCGTGACGCCACGCCATAGCCCAGAGCCTGCGCACCACAGAGATAAACCGGCGCAACATCAATGCCCGCCGCGCCAGCGCCAGAGATGACGCCGATATCTTCAATCTCTTTGATGATAATGCCATCCCAGAGCAAATCCCCACCCTCAAACAGGCGAGAGTTTTCCATCTGGATCGACACTTCACGCTGCGCCTGCTGGATTGCCGCATCTGATTTCAGATCACGGAACACCAGGGACGGCACATATGCGGTGTAGTAATATTTGCCGTTGCGCAGCCCGGTATCGCGCACAGGGCGGATTTTTGGGTTTGCAGTACGAGCCATACGCTTCAGAAGCGACAGCGCACCGGTGTCGAGCTTGTCGGCGGTGTTGTCGATATTGGCCAGCGATGCAGAGTGATCGTTAGACGAATTGTTGCTTTTCGCTGCACCAAACAGAACGCGGTCAGCATTGTCCGCCAACCACGCATCTTTTTGTGCTTCAGATGCAGAGCCGTAAGCCACGCCATTGATAGAGCCCAGCGCCGTAATAATCCGGTCGCGGGTGTCTTCCATGGCCCAGTCTTTCAAGACTTCCTTCGCTGCCCGGCGAAGGTCAATTGAGGAAATCTGAGCATCCCATGAGGTTGAACGCACACCGTTGGCGCGCTCCTTAATGGTCAGCTTGTAGGAGCGAGAATTCATCTCCTCCTCATTGCCTTCCAGAGTTGCGCCATTCTCGACGCCTGCACCGGTCAGCTTGTTTACAAGCGCGTAGGTGACGGAATCACCCTGCTTGCGGGTCAGATCCTCTTTGACCTGGATGATTGAGTTGGCATCAGAGCCCATCTCACGGGCAAAGCGGTTTTCAGCGAGATGCTCAGTAAAGAACTTGTCATCCCACTGCTGGACGGTCAAACCCGTCGCTGCGGTCGTTTCAGCCATTGCGGCCTCCATCTATCTGGCCGGGTATCCCGGCACTGAGAAAAGGGCGTCTCACGACGCTCATCGGGTGTTAGCGCGGGGCGTTCAGCGCCGCGTCAAGCGAGGTTGGCGACCATGCGCCATCGCGTGGGCCTGCACTGCGAGCCGTGGCCATGTCAGACGGCATGGCAGGCGCGGGTTGGGCAGGTGTTGGAGTAGGTTCAGGGACGGCTTGCCCCATTTGAGCGCGAATCTCGGCCTCGACCTGCTTGCGGTAGGCTTCAAGCCCGCCCGCTTGCTGGACTGTTTGCATGGCCTGCTGCTGCTTGTGCCAGTTCACAATCTCGCCGAC
>SPKZ01017179.1_pt1 | contig 13176 bp, 14 predicted proteins | sample 2456571 | NCBI WGS metagenome assembly SPKZ01 (sample SAMN11192286, study PRJNA482655) | marine metagenome | biome: ENVO:00000447; feature: ENVO:00000244|ENVO:00000211|ENVO:00000569|ENVO:00002023; material: ENVO:00002151; isolation source: ocean water from marine abyssalpelagic zone ...
AACAAAGTCAAATTACATTCACATCACATAGAGAACTATTCTAGTTGTGTTGATAAGAGGTTTTTAGTAGAGAATGGTATAACATTCTGTGTTGATTGTCATAAAGGATTCCATAGTATGTATGGTGTTAAAAACAATAATAGAGGACAAGTATCCCAGTTTCAAAGTATAAATAATAATATAGATTTAAAAGTTTTAAAAGTATAAATAATAATAATAAGGAAATAAGAAATGGATATTAATATCTCAGAAACATTAAATGAAAAACAATACTTTACAGAGGAGTCTGAGTACAGTTCATCCGATAAATCTAAGTGTATCAAAGCATTAGAGAATCTAAGAAAGGCTCACAGGGACTTGTCAGCAGTGTGGACAAACAAGGGCACAGACGAATTAATGGATGATTGTTTTACTGACTACCCAGAGGATTGGAAATCTTTTGATGAAGGTGTGATGGACGTTGATGATTTCGTTACAAATACAGTTAAAAATATCAAGAAGAAATAAGGAATAATAAATGGCTCAAATAGAAAATAAAATAGACCAATATAAATTAGCATTAGGTCATGGTCATCGACAAAACTTATTCCATGTTGTAATTTCATTTCCCGCTATCTTGGGCGTATCATCTGATGATGAAGATGGATTTAGTATCATGTGTGATAAGGCTCAGTTCCCAAAACCCAGAGATATTGAAGCTATTCCAATAGATTACCAAGGTGAAGATTTTAAAATCCCTGGTTCTAAAACACCACCTGAACCTATTACAATCTCTTTTAAGAATAGACAAGATTTTAGAGAACGTGTAATATTTGAAAATTGGATTAATCTTATACAGGCTGATAAGACTGGTATAAGGGCTGTTCCATCTGACATATACGCGCCCACTATGACAATATCTATTCTCAATCATGCAAGGTTTGAAGTTAAAAAATGTAAACTTTTTAATGTATGGCCTTCTGCTATCGGTTCTCCAATCGAAACGGATAACGCGACAAAAGATATTTCAATTACAGATATTACATTACAACTTGATTCATTCGAGTTAAATGTAGCACTATCAGAAACTCCAGTATTCGTATAACAATTAACTGTATTCGGAATAGAAAGACCTCCTTCTTGGAGGTTTTTTTATGCCCTAGTATAAATAATAATAGGAACTGATATGCCATTAATACCAACTATTACCCTACACGAACGAGATTTAGAAAATGAGGTAGATAGATATAAGAGAGCCCTTAATGGTGGGTATAGAAAAAACTTATTTTTCGTTAGAGCCTTATTTGCCAATCCAAAGTCCTTTGCCACTTATGCAAAGATGACCCTTATCAATCAAACATTAGTTGGTGCTAAGAATGTGGCGGCCTCTATTATAGAAGGCGACAATACTAAAAGTGATGCTGTTAAAGTACAAATAAATAATTTCATTGACCAAGTTGAACCGTTTACATGGGTTGGTCTTGCAAAGGCTGTTCAACGTCCAAGCCTCACCATTCAGCAAGGCGAAGAAGTAATGAAAAATGCTAAATACGCTAAGGGTCTTGAAAAGGGTGCCCTGAAGATAGAATATTATAATGATTCATACGATTATGGTTTTCAGTTCTGGTCTAACTATATCAGAATGATGACCGATAGTAGAAATATGGCATATCCAGATAATTATATGTGCACTATTGTATTAGAAGTTTTCAATACAGAACAGCAAATATTAAAAAGATATGTTTATTTGAATTGTTATCCTAAAGGGATAGAAGATGTAGACCATAAAGCAGATGAAAAAGGTCTAATGTCATTCACAGTTGATTTTGAATGGCAAGATTTTCTCACAATACCCGCATAATATAAAATATAAATATTATTATAATTGGTTCTATAACCATAAATTGGTAGGAATAAAAAATGATTAGGAGTTTATTATGGGATTACCCAAGATAGATGTCAAATGGCATAAAACAAAAATAAAAAGTAACGGGAAATCTGTTACGTTCAGACCATTTACAATAGGCGAACAAAAACAAATAATGATGATTAAGGCAACTGATGGTAGCGATGCTAATACCTATCAGGGTGTTATGTCTATGATACAACATTGTGTCGAAAAAATAGAAATTGATAAGTTATCAATCCCAGATTTTGAGGGTTTATTCTATGATATAAGAAGTGTTTCCGATGGTAACTTGATTGATGTAAATATCGAATGTTCTGAATGTAAAAATGAAAATTTATTTAGTGTAAACTGTGCTAGCGACTTTCATGTTAAGAATGATAAAAATCTAAGTATTGATATAGAGATAACAGAGGGCTCAGAACCAATGATAGCGTCCTTCCTACAACCAAACATGAAGGTGGCCACTATAGTTGAAAAGAAACCCTATGGGTCAGATGAAGAAAAAGTCTTTGATGTTGTAGCCTATTGTCTAACCAAAGTAACACAAGGAGAGCAAGTCCATAGAGATTTTAAACATCAGGACGCAGTTGACTTCCTTGACCAGTTACCAGATAGTTATTTAAAGAAGTTAAAAGACTTCTTTGAGAATACACCAAGTCTTGTACTAACAGAAGAAATAAAATGCTCAAGCGAGGAATGTGAACACGTTATCGTAAAAGCAGGGAGTCCGGCTAAGAATTTTTTATCATAGCCGCCGCGGGGCGGGACTTTATAACACATTATAAGACTATCTTTAATGTGAAGAAGAACATGAGAGAAATTTTCCCATTGACTATAATGGAGATTGAAAATTTATGCCCATTCGAGTTGGACATATATGTAGGTTTATTTAACGAATATGTAGAAGAAGAAAAAAACAATAAGTAAGGTATAAATAATTACATGGCCGAAAATAAAAGTAAAAATCCTAAAGATAAAAGTAGCCTATCCGACCTCATAGAAGAATTAAAGATGGCCAGTGATAGTGAAGAGCGTCATATAAAAGTATCCGAAGATATATTACAAGATATATCAGATGTTAAGAATGGTATTCTATCATTCTTTAAATACAAAAAAGAGAGAGATGATGACTTGGATGATATGGCCAAGAAAGATGGTGGAAAAGAAGAGGGTGTAAGAATAAATAAACCCACTGTAAAATCCATGTCTACCTTTGGTGCTGCTATCGTGGCTATGGCTTTGGGGTTAGCCACTCTTATATCTGGATTCTTTGATGATGGCCCATTAAAGGGATTAAAGAAATTAATAGGTAGAGCTCTATTAAAAATAAGTTCTGTAATATTTGATATGTTTGCTAAACCATTTAAGTTGTTATGGAAAACTATAATTGTTTCAGTCAAAAGTTTTGTATCTACTGTATGGAAAAGTGTTAGTGGATTCTTTGGAAAAATATTTAGTGGAGCCATGAAATTTGTAAAGAATATTTTTGGTGGTTCAAAACTTATGGGAAAAGTCGGAGGCCTCTTCAAAGGTGGTAAAGGACTTATATCAAGTTTCGCAGGTAAATTATTAAAGTTTGTAAAACCAATTCTTAAAAAAATTCCTGGAATTGGATTTTTAATTTCTGCAGGATTTGCATTCTCAAGATTTAAAAAAGGTGATATTATAGGTGGGTTATTAGACCTAGCTAGTGGTATTGCCTCTATATTCCCAGGTATAGGAACTGCTGTATCAATAGCTATTGATGTTTTCTCTGCGTATAGAGATTCAAAAGTTAAAGGTGTGAAACCTAAGAAAACTGAAAAGGGATTCTGGTCTGGCGTATGGGGATGGATAAAAGATATATCAATTAAAATATGGGAAGGTATCAAGGCTGGTTTTGGATGGGTATGGGATATGTATACCATGCCATATAAGTGGTTGTATAGTCTTATAGGTTGGACTGCCGAAAAGGTAGAGGGTGCTATTCTAGATGATTCAGAAATTGATAAAGAGGCTGGTATCATGGATAGAATTACAATCGCGGTTACCTCTCTTGCTCTTACAGTATGGGATGGTATCAAAGGTGCTCTCGGTTGGATATGGGATTTATATACAGACGCGGGTGCTTGGGTGATGGACTTTTTAGGTTTTGGTGGTGAGGACGAAGAACAAAAGGAAATTGTCATTGAGGTTCCTAAAAGTAAAAATAAAAAAGGTATATTTGAAACTATCATAGATACTGTTAAGTCCTTTGGTGAAAATATAATGAAAGGAATATCTGAGTTCGTAGATACTATCATGGATATGATACCAACAGCAGATGATGTAGTTAAAGGATTTAAAAATATAGTAGCCGATACAAAAAACCAAGTTAAGGATGCCTTTGGTACCGCAGCTAACTTCTTTGGACTTGGCGATGATAAAAAAGATGAAGTTAAATCTGGTGATAATATGACACCCGCCGGTGGTAAGAATCCTTCATCCAGAACTTCCGATGCTGAAATTGCAGGACAAATAGTATCAGAATCTGTTAGTAAAAAAGGTGAAGCTGGCGCAACTTACTTTGACCAACGTAGTACATCTCAGACTACTATTAACAATGGTGTTCAGATTAAAAATAAGAAAGGTAGAGCAGTTCCACAACCTGCCGGATAAAATATTAAGGAAATAAAATGGCTATAAAAAATTTAACTTACCCTATGCAAAAGACAACAGCTTTTATGGGTTGGAAAGACCCAATTAGTGGTAAATTAAAAGATAAGATAACCAAAGCTTTGGTTAAGTCTGAGGGCAATAAAGATGCTGCCATAAAGAAAAAAGATGGTGAGAACCCATTAGATAAAGAGAATACAACACAGGAATATGTTGTCTTTATACCACAAATAATAAAATCACAATCTAACTTAGAAGAGGCTACTAATAAAGTGGCCAATGAAGTTTTTGTAAATAAAAGTTTAAGTGGTGCTGGTAAGGCACTGGACAAATTTGCAGAAAATGTAAAGAAGATATCCAAACAAGTATCACCATTTACATCTGATGGATTTAAAAAAAATCTTACAGCGGAACTTGGAGCCGGTAGTTTATATATATCACTTCCAATGAAAGGTACAGTTCCATTAAATCTACAACATAAATATAATCTCAATAGTACAGTACAGTTTGAAGGAGATAATTTAATATCCGGTGCTGTTGGGGCAGCTGCCAATTCAGCTTTGAAAGTGGTAGCCGATAAACTTAGTGCTACTACAAGAACTGTTATGAACCAAGTTGGTGTTAGTGCTTATACTCCAAAGAGAGCATTCTATGAAGGTACTGACCCACTAACATTGGCCTTCTCATGGGTAATGACTCCAAGGAATCAGACCGAAGCTATAATGATAAAAGATATATTAAATGCCTTCAAGTTCTTAAGCACTATGGGAAATACAACAGATAGAAATAATAGTACACAATCTATATTTTTACAGAAAAATCCTGCAGTATGGAGAATAGATTTTCCAAACGGTGATGCTATGGAAGATATGATAGTCAAAGACAATTCATATAATCTTATGGTATGTACTGGATTTAAAGCAGACTATGGAGATGGTGCCTTCTGGACACCCTTTAAAGATGGGTTCCCAAATAGTATAAAATTGGATTTATCATTTACTCAAATGTTCCCATTCCAATCAAGAGAAGAACAGTTTGGCGAGGGATCTTTTGATAGTATATTCAAGGACGATAAACTTAATCCTCTTGAAGACTTTGGAGTATTTTAATGGCTGATAATTATTTTAAATTTAGTGATACTGTAAATGTATCAGATGAAGATGTAAAGGATATATTTAAAAGGATTGTATTCAAAGGAAAATTCTTTGATGATAATAGTTCTTATGATGACTTTAAAGTAATGGATGGTATGACTCCAGAGAGTGTAGCTAGAAATATATATGGTAGTGCTAGTTTATATTGGGTAATATTACTATCAAATGGTATGCAAGATTTCTTATATGATTGGCCCATCTTAGATGATGTAGTTAGAAAAATTGCCAGCAAATATTATGCTGATGGAAATTTTGATACCGGACAAGACGAAGATGATATATATGCTATTCTTGTAGCCGAGAATGATGCTAAGAGGGATATAAAATATTTAAAAAAAAGTAGGTTATCAGAATTAATATTTGAATTAAATAAATCATTGTAATGAGTAATATAAGTAAAACCAACCTTGAATGGGTAAAGTTTGAATTAGAACTTCCCGATGGTAATAACACTCCAGACATATTACCACTGGTTGATACTTTCATAGTTACCGAAAACATATACAGTTATATGATAGAAGGTGTTTTAACATTCCTTGACCATGATAGTGTATTCTCAAAAATTCCTTTTGTTGGTGGCGAAAAAATAAATACAGAATTTAAAAGTCTTTATTCCAATTATACATTCTCATTAACATTTGAAGTAATATCCGGAACCTATGTTACTGGTAGTGGTGATACAGCAAGTGTTGTTACATTAAATGTTATAGAAGATGGTGCTATCAATCTAGCACAGGAATATTCAACCGCCTTTACAGATAAACTTCCATCCGAATGGGTTAAAGAATTTTCAGAAGACATATTAAAAAAAGAACTATCGTTAGTAGACTCTTCTAAGACTCCGTTGAGTATAACATTTCCTTATATGAGATTCGACCAAATGATTTCTTATATAAATCAGTACGATGAAAACATAAAGGGATATAAGAACTATCTATATTTCACTACACTATTTACAAATAACTATACTACCCTATCAAACCTAATGGAACAAGAACATGTAGAAACATTTACCCAAGTTAGGAAAGGTAGGGAAGAGGCGGACCCAAGTTTATTTTCTGAATTTCAAATGAATGATACCTTTGATACTTATGGGTCGTTGATTAATAATGAATTTGGTACAGAGCTTCAAAGGTTCGACCCAGATACAAAAAAAGTAGTTACAGAAGAATTTACTTATAAGAGTGTCCTATCCAAAGAGGTAGCCACAGGCAAGTATTCTATGTATAGAGAAGACATAGCAGACCTATCAAGGAATGTTTATTATGCTTCAACAGAAAGTCATAAACCATATAACAATATAGTTGATGGATTATATGATAATGCTATTGATATAAGCATAGACTTTACTAGGGGCATAGTTGATAGAAAGTCCGGAGATATAGTAAAAATAATTTTTAAAGATTGGTCAATAGATGACCAAGATAATGATAATAATAATAACCTTACTGGGTTTTATATGATAAAAGGTATTATTCATGGGTTTACCAAAGAGGGAATATTCCAAACAATAAATGTTATAAAAATAGGGAATGAAGAACAAGTGAATGACAAACTTATACAGATTACAAACAGGGGAGCCAGTGCAATCTCCCAAGTTCAAGTGTCATAAATAGTAATAGGAAATGTAATGGCAACATATAAAGGTTTAGATTTATCCCTAGAGAAAAATATTAATAATGACTTAGCCGTAGTAGAAGATTTAGAATCTATAAAGGTAACTCTATATAACAATATATTGGTATCATCAAAAGAAAAATGGTTTGATGATTCATTGACGATGGACATGAGGGACTTAGTACATGAACCTGATGGGTACCTAGTTCGCAAACAAATAACAGATGCTATCAAAGAGGCAGCTCTGTTTGACCCAAGGATTAATGAAATATTATCTGTCAATTTTGTTTTTAATGAAATTGAAAATGTATTAGAGATTGATATGACAATAGAATTAGCCAATAGAATTAATAACGAAACTATTGTTGCCATTGGCCTTATATTCGAGAGGGGTTAATCATGCAGGGCGTTGCAGATACTGACAAATCACATTTATATCATGGATTTTATAGGGCTATTGTAGTCAATATAAAAGAGGACCCAGACAAAAGAGATAGAATTCAAATAAGAATACTTGGAGTTCATTCACAAATTGATGCTGACTCTGATAAAGGTGATGGAATAAAAGATGATGACCTGCCATGGGCCGAACAAGCCGGTCCTATATTCGGTGGATTTTCAAATGATAATGATAACAAGTCTGGTAAGTCCAGCCTTCCTAGTGTTGGTAGTTGGCTGTGGTGTTTTTTTGATAATGGTAATTTTATGAGGCCAGTTTACTTTGCGTCGGTACAAGCTAAAGATGATTTTACAGATATAGACTCTGATGAACCAGATGAGATAACAACTCAGTTAACCAAGTCCGGACATAAATTTACAATCAATGATAAAGCTGATGAAGAAAAATATCAGATAGTAACCCAGGGTGAAAATACTTTACTCTTAGATGATACTAAAGATAATGCCAAGATAGAACTATTAGCCAAAAGTGAAAGTAAAATAACAATAGATGATAAAAGTAATTCTGAAAATATTACAATACTAGAAGCTACTAATACAAATAGTATTGTTATGGATTCTTCTGGTATAGAAATAGAAGATACCAATAATAATATTTTAACTATGGATTCGGATGGTAATAATTTAGAAGATTTACCAGGGAATAAAATAGCTACCACGGCCTCAAATATAGAAATAAATGCTGTGGGTACTATTAAATTAGTAAACGCGGTTAGTGGATTACAAACAGAAATGGAAAACTTATATGATATTATAGATGGTCTTATGACAGAAGTAAGTTCATTGACCACGGCCGGTTCTCCTGTATTCCATACTACTAGTCCAGCCTCTGCCGCTAAGATTGCGGTTAAACAAGTAGAGTTGGCAGCTAAGAAACTAGCATTACAATTAGTATTCAAGGACTCTTAAATGTCATTCGTTACGAATGATTTAGATTTATCTACTTTATATAGTACGGTAACTCCAATAGAAGATTCTACATTATGGGCTACAACCTATGCTACTAATCATGGGACATATTTTTTAAAGGGTGCTCCGACTGTATTGACGCCAGATACTTTCAATTATACTTTTATAACTCTAGCACCATCTCCTACTCTTGCTCTTTGGACTGCAAATATATTAGCATTATATTCAGATACAAGTACGGTTGATAAAAGTGTATGGGGTGATACCCTTGGTGGATATATAATAGATTATTATACAACTATTTTATTCACAGGAACTAAACAGCTCATAGCAACTCCATTCACCGTTTCGCCATGGATAGGAGTTGTAAGTAATACAACAGGAACTGATGATATTCTAAAACAAACCCTTACAGCGATATATGACCCCCCTGGAGGAGCCCAACAAGATGTAGGTGAAGCTTTCAGGCTTTCTATTGAAAGTGCTATATCTACATTTGCATCGACTTGTTATGTGGACAACCCAACGTTTCTCTTATCGTAAGGTATAAATAATTAATAACAGGAAACGGTTGAAAAATAATTATGAATATGGGATTTATATATAAAGTAACAAATTTAGTTAATGGTAAAATTTACATAGGCCAGACAAGAAATACCATAGAACAGAGGAAAAGTACACATACTCATTCCGCTAAATATCATAAAGATAATACTATATTCCACAACTCAATAAGGAAACATGGAGTAGATAATTTTTCTTGGGAGATAGTTTGTAAATGTTTAGAAGAATTATTGGATGACATGGAACGGGGTTACATAAAAAAATATAAATCTATGTATTATGAAAGTGGTTATAATATGATAACTGGTGGACATTCCGGTGGATTATTGACAGAAGAAATAAAGAAGAAAATTAGTATATCCAAGATGGGCGATAGACACTCATATGAAACCAAAAAAAGAATTAGTGATTCATTATTGGGAGATAAAAACCCTATGTTTGGGAAACAACACACAAAAGAAACTAAAACTAAAATGTCTACAAATGGAAAAGGTAAGTTTGGACCAAATAACGAAAAACATTATTTAAAAAATAATGGTAAATTGATAAGTGGCAAAAACAATCCTAATAAAAAAGTAATTTTGAAATTAAATAAAAAAATGATAGTTGTCCATGAATATAATACTCTAATGGAAGCTTGTAGTGATAACAATATATCAGATACTTGGTTAAGAAATATAATTAAAAACAAAAAAATAAAAAATGACTTTTATTTTAAATATAAGGATACATAATAATGGCTAATACCCCCAAAATTAATTTTTCAAGTATAGAGTTTGATGTTTTAAAACAAGAGCTCATAGACTATATAACGGCCACTTCAGAGTTTACAGACCATAATACAGAAGGTTCCAACTTTAATCTTTTTACTGGACTATTGGCTTATGTTACAAATATACTTTCATTTAATTTAAATCAAGGTATAAATGAGAATTATTTATCTACTACCGAATTAAGAGATAGTGCTTTAAAGATTATTAAAATGTTAAATTATAATCCTTACAGAGCCCAATCATCCGGTATAACAGTTGACCTTTCCTCCGTTGTAGCTACAGCATCACCAAAAAATCTTTTGATATATGATAAACTTTCTGGTGGAGGTTATACATGGTATTATACTGGAACCGGTTCTACATCTTTGGATGCAAACGAGGTTACTGGTACCACTTTAACTGAAGTTCTATTCCGAGCAGGAGTGTTAGTATCTAATGAGAGTGGGTATACTGGAACAGATGCAGACTTACAAAGCTTTGTAATACAAGATACAGACATGGGAGATTTCCTTAGAATATTTACTATAAGTGGTGGGGTAAGGACATATTGGGAAGAGTTCGACCCAGCAACATTATATGCAACACCACAAACAGAAAGAATATTTTTCATAAAAGAAATTAGTACTGGATATGAAATATCTTTTGGTAATGGAAATACTACAACTAGTATAGGTCTTGGATTTAAACCAGCGGTTGCCGAGGTAATTGGTTTTGAGTATATACAACCGGCCGATACAGAATCTAATAATGTAAATACATTCACTTGGGTTGGTGGCGGAGGTGGTGAAAATATTAATAGTGCCTATGCTGATGGTACTATAACAACCACAACAATAGCTTTGAATAGTTCAAATGCATCTTCGTTCGGTGGTGGTATAAAAGAATCAATAGAAGAAATAAAATTTAATTCTCCAAGATTCCATACCTCTCAAGGTCGAGCAACAAACGAAAATGACTATGAGGCTATTACCCTTAAGCATCCATATGTATTGAATGTAGTAGCAGTTGGTGGTGAAAAATCAAACCCACCACAATTAGGAAAAGTATTTCTTACAATCAAAGGTGACGCCGCCAAGACCGGTGATATAAATTTAACCGATAGTCAATTAACAGAAGTATTTGATTTTATTGACCCATTGACAGTTGTATCAATTACTCCTGTCCTATCCAATCCACAATTTATTTACATGCAATTAACATCTGTACTCAGACATAAAACTGATACTAGTCCTGTAATATCAAGTATAGTATCTTCTGTTGATACATTTATAAACACCGCTAATGGTGACTTTGGAGATTATTTAGAATTTTCAAAGTTGGTAGCTAACGTTGATAGTGCCGATGATAATATTACATCTTCTATAAATACCCTAGAAACATATGCTTTATTAAAAGAAACAAACATTGACAATGAAGATAGTATAGGAAATAAAGTTGAGAATGGTGATTATGCCGTCCAACTTCCGAAAAACCTACTATCCACATATACAACCAGAATAGAGGAATATGATACTATCGCAACAGGGACTCCATTACTGAATACATATACAGAGAATACACACTATACCCTTTCATATACTGATACTGTAGCCGGAGCGGATGGAAATGTTACTATAAGTTTTAGTTCTGGAGATTTAGGAATTCAGACTACTGGTAATGGCAGTAACGAATATAGATTATTTTTCGATACAGTAGACGATGATATTATATTAAACCAAGGTCAGATAATGACTTTAGATGATACTGATTATATTGATAGAATAACAACCGAGAAAATATCAATATAAAAATGGCTACTGCATTTAATAAAAAATATATAAGTGTCTTTGTAGATAAGATAATACCACCATCTATATTAGATAGATATCCAAACTTCAGACAATTTATTTTTTACTTCTTTGAATACCTAGAACAAGATGGGAAGACCTATGATGAAATAACAAACATCATAGACAATATAGATATAGACGCAATCTTTGCCGAGACCGATACTACCAAAAAAGATAATTTATTGCAACTTGTATATGAACAATTCTTGGGTAAACATTCAGATAGATTTTTTTCAAGTCTTATTGGCAGTACCGGCGAAACTGGTTCGCCAGAAAATGAAGATAGATTTCTTAAACACCATGCTACCATACAAGGTACAAAGGGTACTAAATCAGCTTTTCAATTTTTCTTTTTATATATCTTAAAAGGTACAGTAGAGATAACAGAAATATTAAACTCTTCTAAAAAACATGATGGACAATATCAATACAATGGTGTTATAAATTATGATAACAGGGTTGGAGTAAACCCATTCATATACGAAATTACTACTGGATTTTCTTTTGCAAATTATGAAAATGTTTTAGAGTTATTAAATCCTGCGGGAATGTATCCAATCATTAGAAATAAATATGGTTTATTAATTTCTTATTTAAAGGCTGGTGTTACTTATACACAATCCGAAATTGATGCTGCCAATCTTTATATAGCCATGTATAATGAGTCTGATGAATTGATAGGAGTTCAACGAACATACAGCCATTTACCATATGGAAAATTAGTCAATACTTCTTCAACTGGATATACTTCTGGTGGAAATGAAATAGAAGTAAGTATTACCGGTGGGAATGATGTTGAATATGCTTTATATTTAACTCCATTAAATCCATTTCCGGTAGGTACTGCTGGTAACTGGATTAGTAGATTAAGTATAGTAGATGGTGTATTTGAAGGAAATATAAAGACTATCAAAATTTTGGATTTGGGTTCTGAATATACCGATTATACTATTCCGGCCGCAAGTGTTTTAGACGAGGGCGTTACTATAGCCACCGTTGAAATAGGTGATGGTACTGGGAATACTATTAATATAGGATTGTCAAACATACCAATAGAGAATATAGTAAATATAGATATAGTAATAGCACTGAACACAGACCAGATTGATTTAATGCAGATAAGCTTTCCGAGCAATCAGTTAACATTTAATGTTCAGTAGGTATAAATAATTTTAAGGAAATAGAATGTCAGTTGATACAATAGCCAATGTAAAAGCAAAGTTTGAAAGTGGGGATTATCCCACAGGACCAGACTTTGAAGATTTAATAGATACTACAAATGATTTAGATGAATCGACTGGTTCTATCCCTGCTAGTAGAGTAGATACAGATGCTACAGGAACTACAGT
>SPKZ01013663.1_pt1 | contig 13170 bp, 11 predicted proteins | sample 2456571 | NCBI WGS metagenome assembly SPKZ01 (sample SAMN11192286, study PRJNA482655) | marine metagenome | biome: ENVO:00000447; feature: ENVO:00000244|ENVO:00000211|ENVO:00000569|ENVO:00002023; material: ENVO:00002151; isolation source: ocean water from marine abyssalpelagic zone ...
ACGGCGACAACACGGCGACAACACGGCGACAACACGGCGACAACACGGCGACAACGGAGCTGATTGATTTCGTCGTCCGCGTGCCCGCACCTGTCGGCGTGCTGATCTCTTGGTGGAGCCTCAGACGCTCGTGCCCGACGCCGAGTGCCGCTCAGCGATTCAGCGCTTCCTGAAAACTCCAACCGCCAATGTGGGAGCGTGCGTAGTGCTGGTGCACGCCAAGGGCTTTCTCGGAAGCGCCCGGCTGAGCGTTGGCTCGACAATCCTAGACGCGGTCGATGCGCGAACATCAGTCCTTCAATCGCCGCTGTCGGCAGCCAAGCGCCTGATTGAAACAGTGGCTCCCGAACATACGACGGCTGTAGAGCTGACGGGAATCATCGGCGAGTTGTGCGAGACCGATTTTGCGCCAAGAGGCTCACCAGCGAGCCAAAACTTCGATTCCTACGGCCCACGCCACTAATCTGAGGACCCAGCGCCGAGAGCCGGGAGTTCTGCGAAACTGAGCTTGGCTATGGCGAAGCGATTTGCCCACTACGAACGGGAAGCACGTAGCCTAATTCGCAGGATCATTTGGCTCTCCCATCATGTTAGAGTCCCCGCTGTGAAGTCAGCGCCTCCCAAGACCATCGTTGCCGATGAGGCTGCCACTCGTGCAGAGTGGAGCAATATCTTCTTCATCCAACCCATCGGCCAATGTTCCGTCCGGCACGTCAACGAGGTCGAAGGAGAAATCGCGCTATTTGCCCGACGCTGCGGCCGCCGCGTCAACGTCGTGATTGTTATCGACCCCGGGGCACCCATTCCGGACACCGCGCCCCGGATGGCGATTCAGGCGCTCATGCGCAATCGCGAGTTGGATATCGCTTCGACGGTGTTGCTTGTGCGCGCCGAGGGCTTTGTCGGAAGCGCGTTGTTGAGCGTCGGCGCCGCCATTTTTGGCGGCCTCGGCCTGAAAACTTTGGTTACCCGCAACAGCTCGCAGGCGGCCTCCCGGATCATGGACAGCCCGGTTCCCCCCGACGCACAGGAACCGGAACTCAAGTGCGTTATCGACGAGCTCGGCCAGGACCGCGCCAGCTCCCAGATGACAGCCAGTTTCCGCGCAGCCGTCGAATCGCCCGCTTCGCGACGGGCAGCCGGACCGGGTCGCGCGTGGACTGACGCTCGGAGCCAATCCGTCAGAACGGGCCGCCGCGCCGCTAACCGGCTCATGGGCCGGTAGCCAGGCGCTCTCCCCGCGGCGCTGAACCGACGGGCGCGTTCTCAATTGGCATATCGGCCCGCGATCCAGCTGCCTGACGACTTGCCCTGAACCCCGAAAAACGGAGACCTGCACGCAGTCCCAGTACTGCCGGGAGGTCCCCGCAAAGTCCCGGTTTTTCTTGCCTTGAGCCCCCTGGGCCCTATAAATCTGACGCCCCGTCAGGTGTACCTCCTTGAGGACGGCACGGCGCCCATACAGTCGAAGCTCGCGGGACCGCGGGACCGCGACGGAACGCTTTGAGGCCGGCGGGAAATGTGGTGAGTAAGCCGCGCCCAATCTGCGGCAACAGCAAGGAACCCGGAAGATCCCATGAGCGAAGAGAAACTAGATACGTCGGATGTAGATCGCTGGCTCGGAGTGCCATTGGGTGGCGGACACCTGATTGAGCCCATCGCCAAGAACGACATCCGTCGTTGGACCCAGGGCATGCAGAACCCGAACCCGCTCTACTTCGACCGTGACTACGCGGCCGAGAGTCGCTTCGGCGAGATCGTCGCGCCCCAGTCCTTTGGTGTTTGCACCAGCGACACCCATGGAGCTGGCCCGGCGATCCAGGGACTCATCGAGGGATCCCACATGCTCTTCGGCGGTGACGAGTGGTGGTTCTACGGACCCATCATCCGCCCCGGCGACAAGATCCGCCTCGAACGCATGCTCTACGACTACAAGGTGCGCGACACCTCCTTCGCCGGCGAGACCATGTTCGCCCGCGGAGACACGACCTACATCAACCAGCGCGGTGAGGTCGTGTGCAAGCAGCGCTCCACCTCGATCCGCTACGTCGTCGAGTGGGCCTCCAAGCGCGCCAAGTTCGAGGAAGGCAGCGAATTTGAGCCCGAGTGGACCGACGACCAGATCGAAGAGATCGAGTCCACGCGCATGAAGTACTTCAAGGACTTCCAGGCGCTAGGTCACAAGAAGCGCTTGAACGTCAAAGTCGGCGACAAACTTCTCAGCCGCCCCATCGGTCCCCATACCGTGGCGACCTTCACCACCGAGTGGCGCTCCTTCATGAACGCTGTTTGGGGTGCCTTCGAGCAGGATGGCAAGGCCAACTCCGTACTTGAAAGCGGCTGGCTCAAAGAGATGAGCAAGGATCTAGACGCCGCCAAGATCGACCCGGCAGAAAAGGACGGCCTCTACAAGGGCCCGTCCCGCGGTCATACCCAGGCCCGCTACGCCAAGCTCATCGGCATGCCCCGAGGCTACGGCTACGGCGCGAGCATGTGCTCTTGGCTGCTCGACTACGTGGGCAACTGGGCCGGCGAGCACGGCTACATCGTGCACACGAAATTCCCCTACATGGCCCCCGCCCTCACCGGCGACGTGACCTTCCTCGACGGCGAAGTCATCGAAGTGACTCCAGGCGACGACGAAATCATCGCTAAGGTTCGCGTCATCATGACCAACCAAGACAAGAAGAAGATGGCCGACGGCGTCGCCACCGTTCGATTGCCGAAAGAGTAAGGGGACAACAGCATGGCAGAGGCAACCGAGATCGATAATGAGCGACTCACTATGGGTCGTTTTCTCACCGAGATTGCGGATGAGTTTGGCGAGAGCTGCGCCATTCGCTTTAACAGAGAGGACATCAGTTACATCGAACTCCAGAGCCGTAGCCGTGCTTTAGCCAAGGCACTGGTAGCCGCGGGCGTCGTCAAAGGCGCCCGCGTTGCCGTGCAAATGGCGAATCGCCCCGAATGGGCGGTCGCCTCCTTTGCGACGGGATTGATCGGGGCCGTATTGGTTCCGATCAACACCTTCGCCACCAGCGAAGAGCGCGACTACATCCTGCGCCACAGCGATGCTTCCTTGCTCATCGTGCAGCCTCAGCTGCTCAAGCACCGCTACCTCGAATCCCTGTTGACGGACCACCCGAGCATTTGCGAGGTCCCCGCGGGTCAACTCTACCTCAACGCGCTACCCCAACTGCGGCGTGTGGTGTGTCTAGAAGCCGGACAAGGCACAGTCGCCGACTACGACAGCTTCATCGAAGCCGGCGCCACGGTACCGGACGCGATCATCGACGAGATGTCCTCCGAGATGCATCCGATGGATGATTGTTGCATCATCTATACGAGCGGCACGACGTCGAATCCTAAGGGAGTTCTGCACGCCCACCGCGCGCCTGTTCTCCAGGGCCACCGCTTCGCTGAACTCGTATTGTTTACGACCGAAGACCGGCTCTACACGAGTTACCCCTTCTTCTGGACCGCCGGCATGGCGATGAGCCTGATGGCGCCGTTGGCGAAGGGCACCAAGCTGATTCTGCAAGAGGTCTTCAATCCTGAAGAGGCCCTGCTCGCCATCGAGCAAGAGAAGGTCACGTGTATTCACGCCTGGCCCCACCAGCACAAAGCCCTGGGCGAGCACCCGAGCTGCAAGGAACGGGATCTGACTTCCCTCGTGAAGCTCGACGCCTTCAGCGCACTGAAGCCCTACGCCGGAATCAAAGACGACAACTACGGGGTGCACGGCTCCGCCTACGGACTGACCGAGACCTTCACCATCGCGAGCATGACGAAGGCAGACGCCGACGCCAGCATCCGCGAGAAGACCACGGGCCTGCCGCTCTACGGCAACATCTTCCGAATTGTCGATCCCGATAGCGGCGAGCGGCTACCCCAAGGCAAAGAAGGCGAGATCACCCTCAAGGGCCTCAGCTTCATGCGCGGCTACTACAAACGTCTGCCGGAAGACTACTTGGACGACGACGGCTTCTTCCACACCCAGGACGGCGGCTTCATCGATGATGATGGCTACCTGCACTGGACGGGGCGCATCTCCAGCATGATCAAGACCGGTGGCGCCAACGTGTCGCCGCTTGAGATCGAGAACGCCGCTGGCAAAATGCCCGAGCTACGCGTGGGCCTGCCTGTGGGTATCAGCCACCCCATCATGGGTCAGGTGATCGTACTCTGCGCGCTGAAGACCGCCGGCGCCGACACCGATGAGGCCCGTGTTCGCGCCTTCCTCAAGCAGCATCTCGCCGCCTACAAGCTTCCCAAGTGTGTTCTCTTTTTCAAAGAGGACGAGCTCAGCTTTACCGGCAGCGCGAAAATTCAGGTCGGCCCCCTGCGGGAAGCCGCCATCGCTCGGCTCAAGAGCGAAAACATCACCATCGACGACCACAACTACGGAAGCGCCTGAGCGCGTTCCTCCCCCCACGTTATCGCCGGCAATCCCGGCCCCTGGAGACCCTCCATGAATCCCGAAGCTATCCGAGATAAAGCCGCCATCGTAGGAGTGGGTTGTTGCAAGTTCGGTGAGAACTGGGACAAGGGCCCCGAAGACATGATCGTCGAAGCGACCTTTGAAGCCTACAAAGACGCCGGCATCGACGAGCCCCAGAAGCAAATCGACGCCGTGTTTTGCGGCAGTGTGTACCCGTCTCGCGGAACGGCCGAGGTCGCCGAGTCTTTGAAGTTGTTCGACCGCCCGATCAGCATGGCGCAGAACTATTGCGCCACCGGCACGGACGCTCTGCGTTTGGGCGCTATGAGCATCGCCGCTGGCATGTACGACACCGTGTTGGTGGTCGGATACGACAAGCCGAAGGACCGCGGCGTCTCCGGACCCACCGTCAACATGACCACCGTGCGCGGTCTCCCCCAGACACCCGCCGGCTGGTTCGCCCTGTGTGCAGCGAAGTACTTCGACACCTACGGCCTCACTCGAGAGCATCTCGCCAAGATCGCCGTGAAGAACCATCACAACGGCACGCTCGCTCCCAAGAGCATGTTGAAAAAGGAAATCACCGTAGACGACGTGATCAACGCCCGCATGATCTCCTGGCCCTTCGGTCTGTACGACTGCGCCGCTCAGTCTGATGGAGCCGCCGCCGTCGTCCTCAGCAAGACGTCCTTGGCGAAAAACTTTCGGGATGACTACATATTGGTCAAAGGCGTCGAAATCAGCCTCTCCCCCAATCCCCAGACGGATCCCAACTTCGATTTCCTCGCTTGGAAACCCACCATTCAGTGCGCCAAGATGGTGTACGCCCAGGCCGGCATCAGTGACCCTATGAAGGAGATCAGCCTCAGCCAGGTGCATGACTGCTTCACCCTGACCGAACTGCTGACCTACGAAGATCTCGGTCTGATCCCCAAAGGCTCCGGCAAAGAGCACGTGGAGAGCGGCACCTTCGAGCTGACCGGCGAACACCCGGTCAACACGGACGGCGGTCTCAAGACCTTTGGTCACCCCACCGGCGCTACCGGCGTGCGCATGATTTACGAGAACGTGCTGCAGCTCCGCGGAGAGGCCGGCGCACGCCAAGTAAAGGACGCCACGGTCGCTCTTTCGCACAACATTGGTGGTGCTCCCCAAGCTTGCGGCATCGCGATCATCGCGACTCCCTAGACTGCGCCCTTAGAATACGGCCCGGGCTCACCATGCCCGACGTCTCAGACGACGCCCCGACCCGAACCCGAAGCAAATAGCGAACCACAGGAACCAAAATGACCGAGACCACCACCGTCGACCGCACCCGCTTGGGCATCAACGATCGTTATCCGTTCCCGGCCTACCCCAACGGGTGGTTCCGTGTTGCCTACTCCAAGGATCTCGCCAAAGGGGATGTGAAGGCGCTCAAGTACTTCGGAACAGATCTCGTCGTCTTCCGTGACGAAGAGGGAACAGCACACGTCACGGACGCCTTCTGCGGACACTTGGGGGCTCACCTCGGTCACGGCGGCAAGGTCGAAGGCTGCGCCATCCGCTGCCCCTTCCACGCGTGGAAATGGGACGGCAAGACCGGCTCGCTGCTGGACGTGCCCTACGCCAAACGTTTGCCGCGCGCCGACATCAAGGCGTGGCCCACCGTCGAACTCAACGGCATCGTCATGGTGTGGCATCACGCCGAAGATAAAGCGCCGACCTTTGAGATCCCCCTGGTCCCGGAGACCGAGAAGGACGCCGGCTACACGGAGCCCAGTGAGCACTACTGGAAGATCCGTAGCCGTTGGTTGGATATGAACGAGAACGCGGTGGACAACGTACATTTCAAGTACATCCACGGCACGCCGGTCATCCCCGAAAGTTTCCCCGAAGTCCGTGACCACATCCTCGAGGTGAAGAACATCACCAAAATGACGACGCCGCGCGGCCCTATCGAAGCCGTACTGGTAACCATTGACCACGGTCCCGGCTTTCAGATCGTGCGCATCGACGGCGCAATCAAGACCGTCATGATCAACACGGCAACGCCCATCGACGAGCACTACTCGGACGTCAGCTTCACCTACGCCGTCGAAGACAAGGGCGGCAACGTGGGAGCTGCGCGCATCAAGGACCTGCTCAGCCAGTTCGAGAACGACCTGCCCGTATGGGAGAACAAAGCGTACTTCAAGAAGCCTCGCCTCTGCGACGGCGACGGCAAGTTCGGCCTCTACCGCAAGTGGATGAAGCAGTTCTTCAGCTGTGAGTGGTAACAGGGTGAGCGATACCAAAGCTATCGACTGCTGGGTCAACGTCAACCTCGGGGAGCTGGGCACACCCGACTACTTGGTGGACGTCGCCGCCAAGCTGTTCAAGCGGGGCCAAGATCTCTTCCGCGACATGTCCATCGAGGAAACCCTCGATGGCATGGACAAAGCCGGCATCGAGAAGACCATCCTCACCGTTCAAGCCGAGGAGCCTAGCGCCCACGTCCTGAGCTTCATCAAAGCTCACCCGGACCGTTTCTTTCTCGGGGCGGAAATCGATCCCCGCCGCGGAATGAAAGCGATCCGCGCACTGGAGTCGGTCACGAAGGAACATGGCGCGCTGTTGGCACGCATTACTCCGTTCTATTCGGGCATCGCTCCCAGCGACGCGATTTACTACCCCGTGTATTCGAAATGCATCGAGCTCGATCTGCCGATCACGATCAACACGGGCATTCCCGGGCCGCCAGCGCCGGCGCGATGTCAGGATCCCCTCGAGCTGGATCCCGTGTGTTTGCACTTCCCCGAGCTCAAGCTCGTGATGTGCCACGGCGCCGATCCCTGGTGGGACGTCGCGATGCGCCTGATGCTCAAGTACGAGAACCTCTACTTGATGACCTCCGCCTACCTGCCCAAGTACCTCCCCCCCGAGTTGATTCAGTGGATGAACACCCGCGGCAAGACCAAGGTCATTTACGCGTCCGACCACCCGTCGATTCCCATGAACCGCGGCCTCGAAGAAGCCAAGAAGCTGGAGTTCCGCCCCGGCGTCTTGGACCGCTACATTCGTGAGAATGCCCAGGACCTGTTCTTCTCGAAGAAATAATCGATATCCGGCACACCGATGAGTGACGCAGAAACACCGCCTGGGACCGCTACGGTTCCCGCCGAGGTCGACCAAAGTGGTCGGGAGCTCGGGCCGCGCGCATTACAAACCCGCACGCGCCTGATGGAAGCAACCCGTGCCCTGCTCACAGAGCGCTCGGTGCGCGACATCTCCGTGGTCGAAATTGCCCGGCGCGCGGAGACGTCTCCCGCAACCTTTTATCAGTACTTCAAAGACGTCGGCGAAGTCACCCTTCGGCTGGCGGACGACGCAGCGAAGGAAATCCCGAAAGTCATCGAACTGATTGACGGTGACTGGGAGGGCGAGGCGGGCCTGCAGACCGCCATCGCGATCACCACTGCCTTTACCGAGTACTGGGAGGAACACCGAGCGGTGCTGCTCGTACGTAACCTGGCCGCTGACGAAGGCGACCAACGCTTCATGGATGTTCGCGGCAAAGTCGTGAGCCCCATCATCGCGCGCTTCACTGAAAAAATTACGGCTTCGCAACAAGCCGGAAGAGTCCCCGCCGACGTGCACCCCCAGGCGGCCGCCGTGGCGATGACCACCATCCTGGAACGACTCGCGGCGTACCAACGCGAGCTCGAAGCCTTCGGTGTTACGCGCAAAGACATCATCGCGTCCACGGCGCGGATCTTGTTTCAAACCGTCACCGGTAAGTGAGCCGCCCCTCAGTTCGTCGCGACGTCACTTATCCGGCCAATGCCGCGGCGCCCAATTAGGGCGCGCGATTCGTTCAGTCGTCGTGCACGCACGAGATGTCTCAAGCGCCCAGACCGACGGCAACGCCGGGCAGATTCCGCCGGCCGCACTGGTCGTCACAGCCCAGCTCTGTCAAAGATGCCGGCTATGGAATTCGACCCCTTCTCGGACGTGTTTTTCAACGACCCCTACCCGACGTACCGCGCGCTGCGGGATGAGTCGCCCGTCTATCACAACCGTGAGCAGAGCTTTTACGCGCTCTCTCGTTACGAAGACGTGCTCATGGCGACGCTAAAGCCGCTGCTGTTTAGCTCCGCCGAAGGAGTCGAGGTGCAAGGCCGGGACAAGTCCGAACTCGGTGTGCTGCCGATGATCATCTCGATGGACCCGCCGAAACAGATCCGGCAGCGCAAGCTAGTGTCCATGGCGTTTACGCCCAAGACCATCGCCGTGCTCGAGGACCGCATCCGCGAGTGCGTCGGCGAGTTTTTGGACCCGTTGCTTGAGCGCGGCGAGGGCGACTTCGTCAAGGAGTTCACCAGCTGCGTTCCCGCGGACGTCATCAGCCTGTTGCTTGGTGTGCCCAAGAGCGAGCGGCAACGCTTACGCGAGCTAGTGGAAACCGAGCTTACCCTGGAGCCCGGCACCACGACGGTGGGAGCCAAAGGCAAGGGAGCCGCGATGAGCCGCGTGCAGTACTTCATTGAGCTAGTCATGACGCGACGAGCCTCTCCCGAAATGGACATGATCAGCGCTCTCATCGCAGCCGAGATCAAGAACGACGACGGCGAGATGGATCAACTCTCGGATATCGAGATCGTTGGTTTTTGTATGCTCCTGCAAGCCGCCGGTGCCGAGACCGCGACAAAGCTAATGAGCAATACTCTTCTCTTGTTGCAACGTAATCCCGAAAGCCTAAGACGAGTACGCGCCGATCACTCCCTTCTCCCCGGAGCCATTGAAGAGGCACTGCGGTTCTGGCCCCCCGCGCAAATCCTCGGCCGTCAGGCGACCGAAGAGATCACGATGCATGGGGTCACGATTCCGAAGGACGCCCGAGTCATGTTGCTCGCCGGCTCCGCCTCCCGCGACGAACGCCAGTTCGACAAGCCAGACGATTACGATATCGATCGCGAGATCAACATCCAGCTTGCCTTCGGACACGGCGTGCACAAGTGCATCGGTGCGGCGTTGGCGCGTTTGGAGACACGAGTCGCGCTCGAAGAAGTTCTTGGGCGCGCTGAATCCTACGAGATGGACGAGAGCCGCACCGAGCGCGTGAAGATGATCAACGTCGCGGGTTACTCGTCCATCCCGATCCGCTTCAGCTGATTCGACGTCGCCGGCGCGTTGGCCGCAGCGGGTCGCTGACGGCCTCTCGGTCACCGCTGAGTGAATCGGCGGGTGGCCGGAATCGGCAAAGCCGTCCCAAACAGCCAAATCGGCGAGCATCGAACCGTGGGCCGAAAAGGTGCAAATACCTGAACTCATTGGCAGGATCGGGCCTACGGGCGACAAAATCGCCCTAGATGCCCACCATCCGGCTTGCTCTAACGGAAAGCCGCGACTACAAATCTGACACACCGTCAGATTTGGCGACCGCGGATGTTCCCGGCCACCCAGCGCGGCTTTTTTGAGCGACCTCCCGAATTGAGAGACCGTTCAAAACAGAACTCCGAATCCAACATTTCCGGCTAACCGAGCCAAACAATCAAGGAGCCCCCATGAAACTTGAAGACATGATCCTAGTCAGCGTGGACGACCACATCGTGGAGCCGCCGACGCTCTTCGACAAGCACTTGCCCGCTGCGTACAAAGACAAGGCTCCGAAAGTCATCAAGAAGAATGGCGCCGACATGTGGGAGTGGGGCAACGTTCCGATCCCGAACCTGGCGCTGAACGCCGTGGTGGGTCGCCCCAAGCACGAGTACGGCATGGAGCCCACCAGCTACGAGCAGCTTCGTAAGGGCACCTGGGACATCGATGCCCGCATCGACGACATGAACGCGAACGGTCAGCTCGCCTCCTTGTGTTTCCCCTCCTTCCCCGGCCTCAACGGCTCGTTGTTCTGCAAGCAAGAGGACAAGAAGCTCGCCCACGTCATCCTCCAGGCCTACAACGACTGGCACGTCGATGAGTGGTGTGGCTCCAAGCCCGGCCGCTTCATCCCCAACGGCCTGGTTCCCCTTTGGGATCCGCAGCTCATGGCTGACGAAGTCCGCCGTCTCGCCAAGAAGGGCTGCCACGCCGTCAGCTTCAGCGAGAACCCCGAGAAGATGCAGCTCGGTCTGCCCAGCCTCCACAGCAAGAAGTGGGATCCATTCTGGCAGGCCTGCTCGGACGAAGGCACCATCGTCAACGTTCACATCGGCAGCGGCGAAGGCATGGCTGTTACCTCGATGGAAGCTCCCGTCGACGTCATGATCACCATTCAGCCCATGGCCATCGCCAGCGCCGCCAGCGACATCCTCTGGTCCAGCGTCTTGCGCCGGTTCCCCAAGCTCAAGTTTGCTCTCTCCGAGGGTGGCATCGGCTGGATTCCGTACTTCCTAGAGCGGGTCGACTACGTCTACGAGGGCCATCACCAGTGGACCCACCAGGACTTCGGCGACAAGAAGCCGAGCGACGTGTTCAAAGAGCAAATCGCCACCTGCTTCATCGACGACCGCGCCGGCGTTGCCATGCGCAAGCTGGTCGGTGTCGACAACATCAACTGGGAGTGCGACTACCCGCACTCAGATACTTCTTGGCCCAAAGCGCCCGAGGCCCTCTGGGAGCACTTCGAGGACGGCGTCTCCGATGAGGACATCAACAAGATGACTCACCTCAACGCCATGAAGCTCTACAGCTTCGACCCATTCAAGCACATCAAGCGTGAGGACTGCACTGTCGGTGCCCTTCGCGCCCAGGCCAAGGATGTCGACTTGAGCATCAAGGGTAGCCAAGGCGGCAAGGCTCCGATCACGGACGGCAGCGCCCGCCCCGTGACCATCATGGACGTCGCCGTTCAGTTGATGGAAGCCCAGAAGCCGGTCGACAAGAGCGTCTCCAAGTAGTCGCCACCGAACGGCGCGCAACACTGCGCGAATCGAGACAGCGGGCCTTCGGGCTCGCTGTTTCCGTTTTGTGCTGCAGCCCAGCCCGGCGCTCAGATGGCTACGCGGCGCCAACCTCAGTTGCCGCGTTCGAACATTTCGGTGACGTAGCGTTCCAAGACATTCAGCGCGCTATCGCTCAAGTCCTCGAACTCTACGCCACAGATCCCGCCCTCGGTCGCCGCCTTGTGTCGAATCACCGCCGGCAATTCGACGGCCCCTCCACCGGTGGTTTTCCAGTGAATGGGCATGACGTCGCCCACATTGCGCGTCATCAGCGCATCATCCACGATCAGCGCGAGCCCGCCGAGGCTCACGTCCATGACCTGGAGCGACTGGGAGATCATGCCGTCCCCACAGGTCAGCACGAGCGGCATATCCGCCGTCGGGCATACCCGAACGTGTTTCCGCCTCTCCGCTCCCATGTCCCTCAAGTCTACGTGATGCTGGGTACAATCGGAACATTCCTGCCAATTACGGGGATTTAGTGATGTCCCGCAGGCCCCCCGATGGCCGGCCGCGCTAGAAAGCGGCCAGGTAACGCGGCGGCTGGCCGATGCCATCGTCGACTCGGTGCGGACCCCAGTGCTCCAGCCAGCCGTTATCCCCCGCCACGAGGCGCTGTACCGAACCCGCAGCATCCGGCGACCTGGCGTCCGCGACGAAACAGACATCGCAGCCCAACGTGCACACGAAACCACCGAGGGAGAAGGCGGCACCAGAGAGCAGCTCTCGGGATTCGCGGCTAGCCAGATCCAATTCGAACACTCGATCTGATCGCCCGCCCTGCTCCCCGAAGCTCGAATAGATCACACGCTCATCGTTACGAAAGACCGCGCTGAAACCTAGCGGACCGTCGGCTAACTCGGAGGCCAAGAAGCGTTGTTCTTCCCCCAGCACACCATCGCTGACATCGATCAGCACGAGACCACTCTGTTCGCGGGCACTGTCCTCACCACCGATTTCCAGCCCGCTACAACTCACCAGCAGTCGGGCCCCCTCGGGAGACAGCGCCACTCCAGCACATCCCTTCAAACCGTCGAGGGGCCGTGCCTCCTGCACACGGTCGGTCGCAGTATGCACTCGGGCGATCCAGCTAAAGCCCCCGAGCAGAGGGTTGGCGTAACGCGAACCGAGAACCACATACAACTGGGAACCCGCCAGCGTCATACCGTCCACCCGCGGCAACGCTTCTGGATCCTCGGCGACCACATTCAACAAATCGATGGATCCGAGTATCGCGGGCACGGAAGGGTCGATGATCAATACGTCGTCTCCCGCATCAAAACTCTGCTCACGTGCCGAAGCGTTGTGCCCCCAACGCGACACATAGGCGCGCGTCTCAGTCAGCGAGACATAGTCGTGGGGGTTCGCACCAAAACCCGTAGCCACCGACAACTGAGCTCGCACCTCAGCGGTGCTCAAGTTGACAAAACTAATGACCGCGTTCGTCCGATCAATGAGCACCGCCTCTTCGCCTTCCTGGATCATGGACGGCATCAGCACGTCACCGGACAAGGGCGCGGCAAGTCCAACGTTGCTCGTGGCGGACGATATCAACGATGGCGTCAGCAGCTGCCCGTCCCAGCCCATGAGCGAAATATTCACCGATCGGTAGTCGTCCCCCGTGCTCGAGATGATCACCCCCCGGCCACAAGCTGTGCCGTCAAAATTCCCGAGGCCGCGCGCTTCCGTGCCCACCGGCTCCACATTGCAGGCCCCAGCCAACAGCGTGAACAAGAGTGCCGACAGGCTCGATTTTCGTGTCCGCTCATCATCGCCACCAATATTCTCCGCTCGCGTACACACCTCGACGGGCAAGCGGAAAGCCTA
>SPKZ01001271.1_pt1 | contig 13162 bp, 9 predicted proteins | sample 2456571 | NCBI WGS metagenome assembly SPKZ01 (sample SAMN11192286, study PRJNA482655) | marine metagenome | biome: ENVO:00000447; feature: ENVO:00000244|ENVO:00000211|ENVO:00000569|ENVO:00002023; material: ENVO:00002151; isolation source: ocean water from marine abyssalpelagic zone ...
AGGCCGACGACCTGTTGCCGCCCGAGGTCGCCGAGGCGTTGAGTGTGCTGCGCGCCGAGGGCGACGCGATGCCGGACGCCCAGCTGCGCCGGGTGCTCGGCCGGGCCTGGGGAAAGAACTGGCAGGAGCGTTTCAGGGAGTTCGACTTCGAGCCCATCGCGGCGGCCTCGATCGGCCAGGTGCACGCCGCGGTCACGCGGGACGGCCGCGAGATCGCCTGCAAGGTCCAGTACCCCGGGGTCGCCGACAGCATCGACAGCGATGTCGGCAACCTCGCCACCGCGTTGAAAATTTCTCGCATCCTCCCCGGCGACCTCGACTTCGACCCGATCATCGCGGAGGCGAAGTGGCAGCTCTCCCGCGAGGCCGACTACCGGATGGAGGCGCGCCACCTCGCACGCTACGGCGAGCTCCTCGCCGGCGACTCGGAGTTCGTGGTGCCCCGTGTCCACGACGACTTCTCGACGAAGCGCGTGCTGGCCATGGACCGGCTGCACGGCGTTCCCCTCGAGGACCTGCGCGGCCCCGAGCACGACGACGGCGAACGCGACCGCGCGGGGGCGCTCCTGTTGCGACTGCTGCTCCGCGAGCTGTTCGAGTTCCGCTTCATGCAGACCGACCCGAACTTCGCGAACTATCAGCTCCTGCCCGACGGCCGCATCGGTCTGCTCGACCTGGGCGCCGGGAACGAGATCACGAAGAAGCTCTCGCGCGGCTACGAAGCGCTCTTCCGCGCGGCGCTCGACCGCGACGAGGCCGCGCTGAAGGCGGCCGCCGAGCGGATCGGCTTCCTCTCGCCGGACGTTCCCGCCCCGCAAGCCGCGGCCCTGGTCGGGCTGATCGGCCTCGCCATGGAGCCCTTCTGCTGCGACGGCGTCTACGATTTCGGGGCCTCCGACCTGCCCGCCCGCGTCCGCGAGCGCGGCATGGAGCTGATGCTCGAGAGCCACCATCTGTGGCGGCCGCCGCCGCCGGCGACCCTCTTCCTGCAGCGCAAGCTCGGGGGAACGTTCCTCCTGTGCGTGAGGCTCGGCTCCCGGGTCGACGCGCGGGCGCTCGTCGAGGAGGCCCTCGCGAGCGCCGGATCGGCGTGACGCCAACCCCCGAATTCGGGTAAAAGGGTCGTGGATCACTACACCCCGCACCCCGGAGAACCCATGGCCGACTTCTGGCACGAACAGCGACTCCTCATCGACGGCGAACTCACCCCTGCGAGCGGTGGCCGCCTCTACGACAACATCAACCCCGCCACCGAAGAAGTCATCGGGCAGGCCGCCGACGCGAGCGCCGAAGACATCGACAAGGCAGTCGCCGCCGCCCGTCGCGCCTTCGACGAGACCGATTGGTCGCGCGACCACTCGCTGCGTGCACGCTGCCTGCGCCAGCTCCACGACGCAATGGTCGAACGCACCGAGGAACTGCGCGAGACCTACGTCGCCGAAGTCGGCTGCCCGAAGATCATGACCTTCGGCCCGGGCGTCGATGTCCCCGTCAAGAGCCTCAACTACTACGCGGATTTCGTGGAGAAATACGAGTGGTCGGAGGATCTCGGCGTAGCCGAGGTGTTCGGCAACAAGAGCCACCGGTGGATCGAGCGCGAGGCCGTCGGGGTGGTCGCCGCCATCACCGCCTGGAACTTTCCGATCGAGCTCAATCTGAAGAAGATGGGCTGGGCGCTCGCCGCGGGCTGCTCGGTGGTGCTGAAGGGCGCACCCGCGACGCCCTGGTGCACGCTGCTGCTCGGCCAACTCATCCAGGAGAAGACCGATATTCCGGCCGGGATCGTGAACACGATCACGTCGGGCACCAACGGCATCGGCGAACTGCTCACCACCGACCCGCGGGTCGACATGGTGTCATTCACCGGTTCGACGGCCACGGGCAAGAGCATCCTGCAGGTGACGGCTCCACGCGTCGTCCGCGTGGCGCTCGAGCTCGGCGGGAAGTCGGCCATGATCGTCACGGACGACGTTCCCGACGTCGCCGCGGTGGCGGGCGGCGTGGGCGCCGGCGTGTGCGGACACGCGGGCCAGGGCTGTTCGATGATTACGCGCGTCCTGGTGCCGAAGGACCGCGTGGACGAGGCCGCCGAGGCCGTGAAGACCGCCATGGCGAACGTCAAGTACGGCGATCCCAACGACCTCGCAAACATGATGGGGCCCCTGTGCAGCGGGCAGCAGCGCGAGAAGGTGGAAGGCCTCGTCGCCAAGGGCATCGAGGAAGGTGCGACCCTGCTGTGCGGCGGCAAGCGCCCCGAGCATCTCCCGAAGGGCTACTTCTACGAGCCGACCGCGTTCAGCAACGTCGACCCCGACTCGACGATCGCCCAGGAGGAGTTCTTCGGGCCGGTACAGACGATCATCGGCTACGAGGACGAGGAGGACGCGATCCGCATCGCGAACAACTCGAACTACGGACTGTCGGGCGGCGTCACGAGCGGTGACCACGAGCGGGCGAAGCGCATCGCGCGGCGGATCCGCGCCGGTACGATGGTCGTGAACGGCGGCATCTACTACGGCCCCGACGTGCCCTTCGGCGGCTACAAGCAGTCGGGCATTGGGCGCGAGAATGGAACCGTCGGCTTCGAGGAATTCCTCGAGGTGAAGTCGCTCGCAGAGCCCGCGGCGTGAACCCGTCGGCCGACCCCGATCCCGGGCGACGCGATCAGCCCGGGGACCGCGTGACGCCGAGCTCGGCGAGCACCTCTTCGTTGTGCTCGCCGAGCTTGGGAGCGCGCCGCGAGATCGCCCAGGGCGACTTCTCGAACTTGTAGGGCGCCCCGGGGTACGTGACGCGGCGCCCGAGCTCGGGGTGCTCGACCTCGACCGGGAAGCCGCGCTCGACGAAGTGCGGATCCTCGAGGGCCTCTTCGGGCGAATAGATGATGCCCACCGAGATGCCGACCTCCTGAGCGCGGAGAAAGAATTCGTAGGCCGGAACCTTCGACGCCAGGTAGAAGAGCCCTTCGCGTGCGGCGCCGAAGATCACGGTGGTCTCGTCGTCGACGCCGAGCTGCGAGAGGTCGATGGGCTCGCTGCGCTCGCCACCCCGCTTGAGGAAGATCGACTCCGGGAAGTCGTCCTCGAGGCCGAGCTCGACGATCCAATCGTAGAGCCACTTGAACTCCGCGGGCTTCCGCGGCGGGAAGCCCGTGGTGAGCCAGCGGCCGTCGCCGCACTGCACCTGGGCCTGCATCGTGGGCACTTCCTGGGCGTGGCGACCGGTCTGGCGCTGAACCGTTCCCTGCCTGACGAGCCAGTGATAGCTCGCCATCTCCGTCGTGACGTTGCAAGCCGCGTAGGCGTTGACGTCGACATGCTGGCCGCGGCCCGACACCTCGCGTTGCAGCAGTGCCGTGAGCACCGACATCACCGCGTAGTGGCAGCCCGTGTTGTAGCCCTGGTTGCCGTCGCCGCGGATGGGCGGAAGGGAGTGGTCGTCGTATCCCGAGCTCCAGACGGGGCCGCCGCTCGCGAGCAGGGTGAGATCGGTGGCGAGCTCGTGCTTGCGCGACATCGTCCGGCCGAAAGCGGTGAGCGAGATCATCACTAGCTCCGGGTGCCGCGCCGAGAGATCCTCGTAGTCGATGCCGAGGGCAGTGAGGCGATCCGGCGCTTCGCACTCCAGGAGCACGTCGGCGGTGGCGACGAGGGCGACGAAAGCCTCGCGGTCGTCCGCGACGTCGAGGTCGAGGGTGATGCCGCGTTTGCTCGTCTGGGTGTGCCACCAGAAGAGGCTGCGGTCGGGTCCGGGGCGGTCGTCGAGGAAGGGTCCGTAGTGGCGCATGGGGGCGCCGCCCGGCGGCTCGACGAGGATCACGTCTGCGCCCATGTCCGCGAGGAGCTTGCCCGCCAGCGAGCCCATCTCGCTCGCGAGCTCGACGACGCGGATTCCCGCCATCGCACCCAGCGGCCCGGGTGCACGACCCGGCGCACCTGCGTTCCCGTTGGCCGCGGTCAAATCACACCCTCCTCGCGCAGCTGCGCGACGTCTTCCGGCTTCATCCCCAGGAGACCCGTGAGCACCTGCTCGGTGTGCTCGCCCACGCAAGGCCCCCCGTTCGTGAGCTCCCAGTCGGTCTCGGAGAAGTGCACCGGCATCCCGTCGACGCGAACGTTGCCCATCTTCATGTGCTGGACGGTCGGCCAGAGTCCCCACGCCTCGGTGTCCGGGTCGTCATCGATGCGCTCCTTGGGGCGCATCACTGCCGCCGCGGGAATGCCGGCCCTCTGTAGCGTGTTCGCGGCCCCGAAGTCGTCGTGCTCGCGGGTCCACGTGGCGACGAGGGCATCGAGTTCGTCCTCGGCGTCGAAGCGTCCCGCCGCGCTGGCGAAGCGCTCCGCCCGTGCCCACTGGCGGTCGATCACGCCGGCGAGGCGCTGCCAGTCCGCGTCGTCGCGGCAGGCGATGGCGAGCCAGCGATCTTCGCCGCGGGCGGGGTAGATGCCGTGCGGGCACATGTTCGCAGAGGGGTTGCGGTTGCTGTGGGGCTGCCCCGGGCGGCGCATGGGGCGTCCGTTCACCGTGTAGTCGAGGATCGCGGGGCCGGTCAGCGTGGCGCCGGCCTCGGTGCACGACATGTCCACCCACTGCCCCTCGCCCGTGCGCGCTTTGTGGAGGAGAGCAAAAAGAATGGCGATCGCCATGTAGTAGGCACCGGTGTGGTCCATGTACGAATAGCCCCATCCCGCGGGCGCCTCGTTCGGAAGACCCGACGTGAACGTGAGGCCCGAGATGGCCTGCACGATGGGACCCCACGTCTTGAATTCCTGATAGGGACCGGTGTGGCCGAAGCCGCAGTTCGACACGTAGATGATGTCGGGCTTGATGGCCTTGAGCTCCTCGTAGCCGAAGCCCCAGCGCTTCATCACGCCGTACGCGAAGTTCTCGCACACGACGTCCGAGCACTTCACGATCTCGGTGAGGATCTCCTTGGCCCGTTCGGTTCGCAGGTTCAGCGCGATGCCGAGCTTCTCGACGTTGTGGTTGTTGAAGCCGCCGCCGAAGTCGGGCCCGCGGCGCTCGTCGACGAAGGGGGCCATGGTGCGCAGAACGTCCCACGTACCCTGGCGCACCGGGTCTTCGATGCGGATCACCTCGGCGCCGAAGGCGGCCAACCACTTCGTGGAGCCCGCACCGGCGAGCTGGCCCGTGAAGTCACAGATGCGGATGTGCGAGAGCGCCGTCGAGGCCATGTCGGCTTCCTTCCTTCAGTGAACTTCGTCAGTGCGCTTCGTTTGCGCCGCGCAGGATCGCGCCGGTCTGCTCGGGCGTGGCGACCTCGCGACCGCACTGCTGGGCGAGCTCGGTAGCGGCGACGACGATCTCCTCGTTGGTAGGCGTGCCCGGTCCCGCGTAGTCCTCGAGGCCGACGCGCAGGTGACCGCCGCGCTCGAGGACGATCTTCGTGACGTCGGCCTTCAAGAGGTCGCCGCCGGGAAGCGCGACGGACCACGGCCACGTCGTGGCTTCGAGCAACTCGAGATACGCCTCGAGGGCCTTCGGCGTCGCGGGCAGGCCCATCAGCGTGCCGGGCGCGCCCAGGAAGATCTTGATCTGCCCACCCTGGGGCGCGCGGCCGCCGTTCAGATAGGGGATCACGGTGCGCACGAAGCTCGGGTCGAAGATCGAGATGCTCACGGGCACTTCGAGCTCGAGGCAGGTGCGGAACATCATGTCGATGTCGGCGAGGGTATTGATGTAGACCACCTCGCTCGGTGCGGGCACCTCGCCGGGCATCGCGAAGCCAATGTTCACGGAGCCGGGGTCGACGATGCCCATGGTGAGCACGCCGGCGTCGGCGATGGCGCGCAGGTGGCCGTAGCGCTTCTCGACGGTGGTGTGCGCGCCACCGCCCGTCATCGTCGGATACAGGAACGCGCCCGGCTCAGCCTCGAGCACGCGCGACCACGCCTCGATGTAGGGACGCGGGTCGTGCTCGGCGGTGACCATGTCGATCACCGGGTCGTCGGTGTGGTTGTGGATCACCGTGGCGCCCGCGCTCAGGCAGCGGATCGCGTCCTCGGCGATGGCGGCCGGCGTGCGCGGGACATTCGGGTTGCGGGCGGGCGTGGTGGCGCCATTGACCGCGGCTTCGATGATGAGAGGCTGGGAGTCGCTCATGACGGGGGTATGATGCCCGAAAACGCCACCTCGGGTCGCGAACTCGAGGCGCGGCTCGTGTTGGCTTGCGTTGGGAGGCTTCCGTGGCAGACATCCGACCGTTTTCGATCGACGTTCCCGAAGAGACGCTCGTCGACTTGCGCGACCGCCTCGCGCGCGCGCGGTGGTCGGAGCCCCTCGACGATCCCGACTGGGAGTACGGGATCGAGCAGGGGGTTCTGCGCGAGCTCGCGCGCAGCTGGGCAGACGAGTACGACTGGCGCAGGCACGAGGCCGAGCTCAACGCGTTCGACCAGTTCACGACGGAGATCGACGGCCAGGGCGTCCACTTCGTTCACGTCCGCTCGCCCCACGCCTCGGCGATGCCGCTCATCATCACCCACGGCTGGCCGGGGTCGATCGTCGAGTTTCGACACATCATCGGCCCGCTCACGGATCCCGTGGCCCACGGGGGCAACGCCGAGGATGCGTTCCACGTCGTGTGCCCATCGCTCCCCGGCTACGGATTCTCACAGCCCAACAATGCAAAGGGCTGGAGTGCGAAGACCGTCGGTACCCTGTTCGCAGAGCTGATGGCGCGCCTCGGCTACGACCGGTACGGCGCCCAGGGCGGCGACTGGGGGGCGTTCGTCTCGCAGTGGATTGCGCGTCTCGACCCCGAGCACTGCGCGGCGATCCACCTGAACTTCCTGTTTGCGACGCCGCCCAGCGCCGAAGCGTTGGCCGAGCTGGACGAGGCGGGCCGGGAGAACTACGGCCGCTTCACGCACTACATCGCGGAGGAATCGGGCTACGCGAACATCCAGGGGACGAAGCCGGAGACGCTCGGCTACGCGCTCAACGACTCGCCCATAGGCCTGCTCGCCTGGATCGCGGAGAAATTTCGCACCTGGACCGACTGCGACGGCGTGATCGAGAACGCGGTCTCCCGCGACGACCTCCTCACGAACATCACCCTCTACTGGGTGACCGCCACCGCCGCGTCCGCAGCACGCATGTACCGCGAGACGCGCCTCGGTGGTGCCATGGATCCGCAACCGCGTCTCGAAACCCCCGTCGGCCACGCCTGCTTCCCGAAAGAAATCATGGGCGCCCCGCGCCACTGGATCGAAGCCCAGTACAACGTCACCCACTGGACCGACATGCCCAGAGGCGGCCACTTCGCCGCCCTCGAACAACCCGACCTCCTCACCAGCGACATCCGCAGCTTCTTCCACCCCCACCGCAGCTGACCCTGCCGGGCAGGCAGTGTCCCCAAGTTGCGAGGAAGTACCAACGTCCCCATGTCGTGACCTGGGTCAGGGCTGGATGATTTTTTCGCTGTAGGTCGCGAGGGCGGCGAGGGATTGGTCGACGGTATCGCCGGGGAGGCCGACGTGGAGCCAGGTGATTCCCATGTCTGCCAGCTCGGAGATGGCTTCGCGGTGGGCGGGGGGGTCGAAGTCCGGGGTTCCCGGCGTGCCGTGTCCGCGGACGGAGAAGGTCACGTCGATCTCCGCGCGGTCGCGGCCCTCGGCCTCGACCTGCTCCCAGAGGTAGTCGAGCATGCCGCTCAGATCATCGAGACTTTCGAGCACCGGGGTGCGCGTCGTCTTCGACATCACCGCGTCCGCGGGAAATGGCGTCCAACCCTGCGCGTGCTTTGCGACGCGACGCCTGGCGCGCTTGCTGTTGCCGCCGATCCAGATCGGCGGATGCGGCTTCTGTACGGGCTTCGGGTTCGCGGTCTGACCGAGGGCCTTGAAGCGCGGACCTTCGTAGCAGTAGTCGTCCGCGCTCCAGATCCCCTTCATCACCTCGATGGCCTCGTCGAACAATTCGTTGCGCGCCTCGAAGTCGACGCCGAGCGCCTTGTACTCGGCCTTCAGGTACCCGATGGCCGTGGCGAGTGTGAAACGTCCGTTCGACAACACGTCGATCGACGCGATCGACTTCGCGGTGAGGAAGGGATTGCGGTACGGGAGCACGACGATGTTCGGGATGAGGCGGATGCGTTCGGTGACCGCCGCGCAGAACGCGAGCGCCGCGAAGGGATCGAGCGCGTCGTGACCTCCCGCGTCGAGCCAGCGCTGTGTCGGCGCCGGGTGGTCGGTGAAGCCGAGCGCGTCGAAGCCCGCCTCCTCGGCCGCCCGCGCGAAGCGCAGGAGGTTCTTCTTCTCGAGAAACGCCGGATCGTAGGGATGCGCGACGAGCGGATAGGTGAGCGAATATTTCACGTTGAGCGATCTCCTTTCAATCGTTGATAGAGCTCGCGAAACTCGAGCAGGCGTGCACCGTAGCGGTCCACGAGCTCCGCGTCGGGCTCGGCGACGCGATCGACCGGCGGCGCCCGACACACGTCGGCCGGCGCCTCGCTGCCGAGACACAGCCGCCCCAGACGGGCCGCGCCGAGGGCCGGGCCGACGTCGCCCCCCACGCGGTACAAAAGGGGGCGGCCGAGTACGCTCGCGAGGATCCGGCCCCAGAGCGCGCTGCGTGCTCCGCCGCCGATCACCGAGACTTCACCGATCTCGGCTCCCGCCTCGAGGAGCACGTCCTGCGCGTCGGCGAGGGCGAACGCCACGCCCTCGAGCACGGCCCGCGCGAGGTCCGCGCGACCGGTTTCGTGACCGAGCCCGACGAACACCCCGGTGGCGTCGGGATCGTTGTGCGGCGTGCGCTCGCCCGACAGGTACGGGAGGAAGAGCAGCCGCGACGGGCGGTCGTCCCGCTCGACCTCGGCGAGCAGCGAGGCCTCGTCGGTCGCGCCGACGAGCTTCGTCACCCACGCGAGACAGCTCGCCGCACTCAGAATCACCGACATCTGGTGCCAGGTGTCCGGAACACAGTGACAGAACGCGTGCACCGCGCGCGCTGGATTCGGGCGGAAGCGATCGCCGGAAACGAAGTACACCCCGCTCGTGCCGAGCGCGAGGAACGCCTCGCCCGGTCGCACGGCACCGCACCCCGCGGCGCCCGCCGCCTGATCCCCTGCACCGCCCGCGACGGGGACCTCGCGCATCCCCCAGCCCCTCGCCACCTCGGGGCGCAGCGTTCCCGTGGCCTCGCTCCCCTCGTAGAGCGCGGGCATGGCGCCCTCGTCGAGTTCGCAGGCCGCCAGCATGTCGCTCGACCAGCGGCGCGCGCCGACGTCGAGCCACAGCGTTCCCGAAGCGTCCGACATCTCGGACGCAAACTCCCCCGTCATCCGAAGCCGCAGGTAGTCCTTCGGAAGCAGCACGCGCTCGACCCGCGCGAACACCGCCGGCTCGTGCGCCTTGAGCCACACGAGCTTCGGCGCGGTGAAGCCTGGCATCGCGAGGTTTCCCGTGATGTCGCGGAGCTTCGGTACGCGGCGCTCGAGTTCGACGCAGGCGTCCGCCGACCGACCGTCGTTCCACAGGATCGCGGGCCGCAGCGGAGCAAAGGACGCATCGAGGAGCGTCGCGCCGTGCATCTGCCCCGAGAGGCCGATCGCCTCGACGCCCTGCAGCGAAGTCCGCTCGCCGAGCGTTCGCACCGCGAGGTCGGTGGCGGTCCACCACGCGTTCGGATCTTGTTCGGACCACGTCGGCTGCGGCTGTGCGACGTCGAGGGGCGCTGACTGCTCGTCGACGATGTGGTCGTCGGTGTCGAGCAGAACGACCTTCACCGCGGACGTGCCGAGATCGATCCCGAGAAACAAGCGCGCCCTCCACTCTCCAATCGAGCGCGCTCATTCTCGCAGGCGGCGTGGATGACGCGCAACTTGGGCCAGAGAGGGGAGCGCGCTCGCGCCACTGAGCGAACGAGTCGCTAGGCGGGGTCGAGCACCTCTTTGAAGCCGTAGCGGGCGTGCGGGCCGAAGCACAGCTGCTCGAGTACACCGACGCCCTCCTGGCCATCCATGCGCGCGCGCACCACCTGCTGGAGGTGCTGGTTCTCGAAGGCCATCGGCTCGAGGTCGTCGACCTTCCAGCTCTCGCCCGCGTACGCGACCTCGCCCTTCCAGTGACCGTGCCCCCATTCGGGGTGCATGTACCCGATGCCCTTCATCCGGAAGCAGATCAGTGGTTCGAGCTGGATCTCGTGGCGCTTGCCGTTCTTCTCGATGAGCGCGATGTCCGCGGCACCCGCCCGGCGCGTCCCGGGTAGGTACGCGATATCGTGCTCGAGCGCGGCCATCGCGTGCTTGTCCGGCTCCTCCGTACCGGGGATGTCGTCTACGTCGTCATAGACGGGCAGGATGGCGCCGTCCTTGTGCCACATGTAGCTCTCGCCGTCTTCGAACACGCCGAAGTGCGTACACTTGTCCTGCCAGTGAATCGGCGCCCAGAGGAAGAACACCTGACCCGCACCCGCTTGCGGCGCGCCGGCGGGATCCGGTGGACCGACCGGGCGCAGCCCCCAGCTGCGATCCTTCGTGCCGTACACGCGCGTCTGGTCGATGCGCACGGTCTCGCCCGCGTAGCGGATCTCGCCCTCCCAGCGGCCGAACTGAGCGAAGCGCGTCACGTCCATCTGAAGCTGGCGACCGCGGTGCGAGCGCTGGCGGCCCTCCTCCACGCACGCAGTACGCGCGGTGAAGTCGAGTTCTCCCGAGATGCCCGTGTCGTTGTCGTCGAGCACCATGCGGAGTCGCTTCATGGGATCGAGGACTTCGAGCTTGAACGGGCCGATCTCGCACTCGGTGGGCTCGCTGGGTGCGCGGCGCGAGGCATGGAACGCGTGCTGTTCGTCGCCGCGCACGATCGAGAACCCGCAGTCCTGGATACCGAGGTTCGGGTAGATCGCGGACCCGATGCCGAAGTAGAACTCTCCGTCGTCTTGATACCCGTTGAACCAGTAACGGTCGTACACGTTACGATCGCTCGACGCCGGCTGGGCGATCGGTTCGGGGGTCTGGTGGATCGGGTAGTCGTCGAACTTGGTGAGCATGTCGTCTCCTTGGGTCGTCCTCGTCTCGCTGAGTGGACGTCCCTTTCGTGAATCAGGAAGAGCCCGCCGCAACGGGAACGCCGCGGGCGCGATACTCGTCGATGGCGGCCTTCACCCAGGCGAGGTCGTCGTCCCGTGTGCGGCTGCGCAGCCCATCGATGTCGAGGTCGTATACGCGCGCCGCGTTCTCCCCGAGGATCTTCCGCTTCATCGCGGGCGTGATCTTTGGGTAGCCGTAGCGCTCGCGCATCTCCTCGGGGATTTGAAACGCGCGGAAGGCATCGATCGCGGGCTGGGTGGGCCCGTACCAGATCGAGTCGCTGCCCCAGATCACGTTGTCCTCGCCGACGGCGAGCAGAAGCTTGCCCAGGACATGGGCCGCCTCCTGGGGGCGGCGGATCAAGCAGAACCACGTGGTGCCGAGCTCTGCGTACACGTTCGACCCGGGCGCGAGCTTCGCGTCGCGGAGCGTCGTCACGAGGCGATTCGTGCCCACGTCCGCCGTCTCTGCGGTGTAGGGCCCCTCCTCGGGATCGTCGCCCATGGGCATCTCGTACGCCGAGTGGTAGATGAGGAACTGGAGATCGGGAAACGCGACGGCCGCGGGCCCGATGTCACGGGGCGAGCCTGTCGGCACCAGCGCGCTGATGCCCTTGTGCGCGCACACCACGGGGTTGCCGAGTTCGCGTACCCGCTCGAGGAACGGCACGCCGACCTTCTCGTCGTCGAGCCACCAGTCGGAGCCCTCGACGAAGCCCATGCCCGCCATGTGGCCGATCGTGTAGACCTTCCAGCCCGCCGGCTGGTGTTGTTCCTGCACCCGGGCCATCGCATCGACCTCTCCCGCGGCATCGGGGTGGACGACGGCGTGGTTCAAGAGGCGACCATCGGCTCCGAGACGGTCGAGCAACTCGCGGGTGCCGCTCATCTCCTCGTTCCAGAGCATGCGCGTGTCTTCGAGACCGGGCGCCGAGGTCAGCACGGCCAACGCGGTCTCGCTCTCGAGGAACACACAGCGGAGATATTCGGCGAGATTGTGCGCCTCGAAGCCGTCGAGGCCGGTCCACCACGTCGGCATCAGCGCGCGATACGTGTCGATCAGGCTCTCGCGCCACGTGGGCATGCTGCGGTCGGCAACGTAGTGGGTCTGCACATCGATCACGACGTCGTCGCCGCCGAGCGCCTCATCGGCCGCGGCCTGATCGAGGGACGCTTCGCGAGGCACCTGGTAGTAGTCGACACCAATGGCGTCGTTGAGGGACCGCAGGCCGGCGGCCGTCCCCCGTCGGCTCCTCCAGTAGTCGCCGAGGGCCTCTGCGACGCGACGCGCCGAGCGCGGTCCGTCATCGAGCACGCGTCTCACGGCGCCGCGTTGCTTCTCGGTGTAGAGCGGCGCCGCGAACTCGTCGGTACTGCGACGCTGCAGAATCGTCGGAATCGCGGGCGGACGGGTTGGGCGGTTGCTCATCGAAGCCTTCGGTTGAGCGGGCGTGGCCCGGCGATTCTACCGGATCACAGCTTCGTCGTGCGCGCGACGAAGTTTGCGATCTCGTCGACGGCCACCACCGCCTCGGGGAACGCCGGCACCGACATGTGCCACACGTGGGGCATCTCGGGAACGATCGACGACGCGACATCGACCCGCGCCTGCTCTGCTCGGGCGATGATGGTCCGCGCGTCGTCGAGCAGCACTTCGTCCTTGCTGGCGTGGACGAGCAACGGCGGCAGGCCCTCGAAGTTCGCGAACACCGGCGACGCGAGCGGATCGGTCGCTTCGTGACCCTGCAGGTAGAGACTTGCGGCGGCCATCGCCTGGTCTCGCGAGAAGAGACGGTCGCTGGCTGCGTTCGTCTCGAACGTAGCGGCGCGGTTCGTGAGGTCGGCCCAGGGCGATAGCAGAACGCCGGCGGCCGGTCGTGGATCGCCGGCGTCGCGCAACGCGACGAGCGCGGCCAGAGCCAGGCCGCCACCCGCGCTGTCGCCGGCCAGCACGATGCAACGGGGATCGCGTCCCTCGGAAACCAGCCACCGAAACGCCGCGAGTGCGTCGTCGACAGCGGCTGGGAACGGCGCCTCGGGGGCGAGCCGGTAGTCGACGAGCAGCACGTTGGCGGAAACCGCAGCGGCGAGCTGCGACGCGTAC
>SPKZ01005439.1_pt1 | contig 13158 bp, 10 predicted proteins | sample 2456571 | NCBI WGS metagenome assembly SPKZ01 (sample SAMN11192286, study PRJNA482655) | marine metagenome | biome: ENVO:00000447; feature: ENVO:00000244|ENVO:00000211|ENVO:00000569|ENVO:00002023; material: ENVO:00002151; isolation source: ocean water from marine abyssalpelagic zone ...
CAACCTCGACACGGTGGTCGTGCTCGACACCCATGTCTCGGCGCTCGAGCGGGTGGCCCACGTGCTGTTGCCCGCGCGCGTCGCGGCCGAGAAGTACGCGACGTTCACCAACCATGCCGGGCGCGTACAACGCGTGGCGCCGGTGCTCGAGCCGAGCTTCGAGGCCCACCCGGAGGGTGCGTTGCTGGCGCGCCTCGGCGCCGCGATGGGCCTCGAGGGCTGGACCGCGGATTGGCATGCCCGGGAGGTGTCCCGGACGCTGGCGGCCAGCTTGCCGGCCTTCGCGGGTTGCGATTGGGAGGGCGTTGGCGCGCAGGGTCGCCCACTCACGGATCCCGGGGTCTAGATGCCCGTCGAGGTCATCGTCAAGACGCTCTTCATCCTAATCGTGGTGATCGGAGCGCTGGCACCCGTCATGACCTGGACGGAGCGGAAGCAGAGCGCCGTGATGCAGGACCGCATCGGCGCAAACCGGGCGGATCTCGGCGGCATTACCGTGCTGGGACTCCTCCATCCGCTGGCGGACGTGGTGAAACTGCTCACCAAGGAGGACGTGGTCCCGCTGGGCGCCAATCGCATCATGCACTTGCTGGCGCCTCTGATCGCCGCGGTTCCCGCGGTAATCGCCTACGGGGTGATCCCCTTCGCGGGTGTCTACACCTTCGGCCAGGACACCATCAGCATGGTGGTCTCCAACGCGGACTGGGGGCTGCTCTACATTTTCGCGATCGGTTCCATCGCCACCTATGGCACGGTGATGGCGGGCTGGTCGAGCAACAGTAACTGGTCGCTGCTCGGGGCCATGCGGGCCTCGGCCCAGATGATCTCCTACGAGGTCACGATGGGCCTCTCGGTGGTGGGGATCTTCATGGTCTTCGGCACGTTGCAACTGCAGACCATGGCGATCGAGCAGGACGCGACCTTCCGCATCCTGGGCTTCCTCGAGTACCTGATCCCCGGCTTGCAATTGCCCGCCTTCCTCTCGGCTTTCCCCTTCGTACTCCCCAAGTGGGGAATCTTCCTGCAGCCCCTGGGTTTCCTGATGTTCCTCGCCACCATCATGGCGGAGAACAAGCGGCCGCCCTTCGATGTGCCCGAAGGCGAGTCCGAGATCATCGCGGGCTACTTCACCGAGTACTCGGGCATGCGCTTCGGCCTGTTCTTCATGGCGGAGTTCATCGAGGTCGTGGTGATCGCGGGCCTGGTGACCACGCTCTTCCTGGGCGGCTGGACGATCCCCTGGGTTTCTACCGCGGACTTCATCGGCGTCGTGACGCCGGCCCTAGGTGAGGGCGTAGCCACCGGTCTCTGCGTGATCGTTCACTTCCTGATGTTCATGACCAAGGTGGTGGTGATGATCTGGCTCCAGATGTCGCTGCGTTGGGGGTTGCCGCGCTTCCGTTACGACCACGTGATGGACCTCTGCTGGAAGGGCATCCTGCCCCTCTCCATCGCCAACATCTTCGTGACCGGAGCCCTGCTGCTGCTGCTGGGAGATGCCTCGTGAGCGCCCCCCTCTTCCTCTTCTACGTCTTCGCGGCACTGGCAGTGGTCTCGGCCCTCGGCATGGTCCTCAATGTGCGAAACACGGTGGCTGCCGCCATGAGTCTCGTGGTGACGATGGTCTCGCTGGCGGGGATCTACGTGCTGCTCGCCGCCTACCTGGTGGCAGCCATCCAGATCATGGTCTATGGCGGCGCCATCGTGGTGCTCTTCCTCTTCGTGGTGATGCTCCTCAACCTGCACAGCGACGAGTTCCTGCCGGCCCGACAGCGTTGGTTGAAGTTCGCAGGCGCGTTGCTGGGTGTCTTCCTCCTCGTCGAGGGGTTGCGCGTGCTGGGCGGCTTCCACGAGCCTCCCCCGCTCCCCGAGGGCTTCGGGGGCTATCGGCAACTGGGCCTCTCCCTCTACACCGACTACCTGCTGATCGTGGAGGTGATCTCCCTGCTGCTCACCGCCGCCATCGTCGGCGCGCTGATCCTCGCCAAGCGGGAGATCGACTGATGGTGCCCATCGATCACGTCATCGGACTCTCCGTGCTGCTCTTCATCATCGGCCTGGTTGGGGTGATGACGCGCCGGAACCTGATCGTGATGCTGATGTCCATCGAACTCATGCTCAACGCGGTCAACCTGGCCTTCGTGGGCTTCAACCGGCTGTGGCCCCAGGGTCCCTCGGGCGTGGGTGAAGCCTCACTGGACGGCCAGATCTTCGTTCTCACTGTGATCTCGGTTGCTGCCGCGGAGGTCGCGGTAGGCCTCGGGATCGTGATCTCGATGTTCCGCAACCGGGATTCCGTGAACATCGACGACGTGAGCCTGCTGCGGTGGTGAGGCCGTGACCGAGTACACGCTGCTGCGCTGGATTCCGCTGCTGCCCCTGCTGGCGGCGGTGATCCACGGGCTGATGCTGGGTCTCTTCCGGACTCACATGCCGCGTTGGGGGGTGATCGCGCTCTCCTGCGGTTCCGTGCTGCTGGCCTTCCTGTTTTCCGTGGCGGGTTTCTTCCGGCTGGTGGGGCTTCCCGGCGACGAGTCCCTCATCGACCATGTCTATACGTGGATCGGTTCAGGCGTCGGTGACACGCGCCTCGTCGCCGACGTGGCCCTCCGCATGGACCCGCTTGCCTCCGTGATGACGCTCGTGATCACCGGAGTGGGTTTCCTGATTCACGTCTATTCCATTGGCTACATGGATGACGACCATCGTGAGGACCGCGGCTTCCAGCGCTTCTTCTGCTACCTGAACCTCTTCACCTTCGCGATGCTGGTGCTGGTCCTGGCCGACAACCTGGTGCTGATGTTCCTGGGTTGGGAAGGGGTGGGACTCTGCTCCTACCTGTTGATCGGTTTCTGGTATGGCGACCGCTACAACGCCTACTGCGGGAGCAAGGCCTTCATCGTGAACCGCATCGGAGACTTCGGTTTCCTGATCGGTCTCTTCCTGCTCTTTTCGGCCTTCGCCCAGGCCGGACTGCCCACTTCGCTCGACTTCGTGGACCTGCAGGCGAACCTGGACGCCATCGTGGCCCTCACGATGCCCGCGCCCTTCTGGGGCGACGAGTGGCGTCTGGTGGAAGTGATCGGGATCTGCTTCTTCGTGGGTGCCTGCGGAAAGTCCGCGCAGCTGCCCCTCTATGTCTGGCTGCCGGACGCCATGGCGGGCCCCACACCGGTCTCGGCGCTGATCCACGCGGCCACCATGGTGACCGCCGGCGTCTACATGGTGTGCCGCCTGTCCTTCCTGTACGCGGAAGCGCCCGTGGCTTCGGCGTTGGTGGCCTGGACGGGGGGCATCACGGCGCTCTTTGCCGCCAGCATTGCCATCGCACAGACGGACATCAAGAAGGTGCTCGCCTATTCGACGGTGAGCCAGCTCGGCTACATGTTTCTGGCCGCAGGCTGCGGGGGCTACACGGGCGCGATCTTCCACCTCGTGACCCACGCCTTCTTCAAGGCGCTGCTCTTCCTGGGCGCGGGTTCGGTGATCCTCGCCATGCACCACGAGCAGGACATCGAGAAGATGGGCGGTTTGGGTCGCCGGATCTACAAGACCAAGGTCGTCTTCCTGATCGGTGTCGTCGCGATCGCGGGCTTCCCACCCTTCTCGGGCTTCTTCTCCAAGGATGAGATCCTGCTCACCGTCTGGGCCTCCGAGGTGCCGGGACATACCTGGCTCTACGCGACGGGACTCGTGACGGCTGCCCTTACGTCCTTTTACATGTGGCGTCTGCACTTTCGGGTCTTCTGGGGGGAGTGTCGGGCGCCCGCCTCGGTGCGCGACCAGATCGCCGAGCCCGCCAACACGGTGCTCTTCCCCCTCTACGCTCTGGCCGCGCTGGCCCTGCTGGGCGGGGTGATGGGCATTCCCCAGGTCTACGGCGACTGGGTGGGTGTGGAATCCTCACACAGCCTCAACAACTTCCTTGCCGGGGTATTCCCGCTCGAGGATTCCCACGCGATCTCCCACGCCCTCGAGTACGGGCTGGCCGGAGCTGCGGTACTGGCGGCCCTGCTGGGTCTGGGCCTCAGCTACTTCCTCTACGTGAAGCGCCCGGAGCTGCCCGGCCAGATGGCGACGGCCGCCCGCGGGCTCCACAAGCTGCTGGTCGAGAAATACTACGTGGACGAACTCTACGATGCGGTGTTGGTACGGCCGCTGGTCTGGGTTTCCGAGCGCGTGCTCTTCCGCGGGGTGGACGCGGGCCTCATCGATGGCCTGGCGGTGAACGGCATGGCGCGCGGCGTCCGGGGCGTGGCGGAGAACGGCCTCAAGTACCTGCAATCGGGGCTCGCCCAAGGCTACGTGTTCCTGATGGTGCTGGGCGCGGCAGCGATCGTCGGCTACCTGGTGGGGAACTGAGCGATGGGAATCGAGGCGAGCCTCGTCAGCCTGGTCACCTTCCTGCCGCTGGCCACCGGGCTGCTGCTGCTGGCCGCGGAAGCCCTCTTCCGCGAACTCCCCGCGAGGCTGTGGCGAACGGTGGGTTTCGCGGGCTCGTTGCTCACCTTCCTCGTCTCGTTGGGCCTCTACTCCTCCTTCGAGCCCACCCGGATTGGTTTCCAACTCGTCGAGTACGTGCCGTGGATCGAGGACTACGGGATCCACTATTACGTGGGCATCGACGGCATCAACCTGTTGCTCGTGATGCTCACCACCTTCCTGATGCCCATCGTGCTGTTGGCCTCCTGGAACGACATCCGCCACTCCCTCAAGACCTACATCTTCTTCATGCTCTTCCTGGAGACGGGCATGCTCGGGGCCTTCGTCTCCCTCAACCTCTTCCTCTTCTACGTGTTCTGGGAAGTGATGCTGGTCCCCATGTACTTCATCATCGGGATCTGGGGTGGGCCCCGGCGCGTCTACGCGGCCGTGAAGTTCTTCCTCTTCACGATGTTCGGCTCGCTGCTGATGTTGCTCGCCATGCTGGTCCTCTATTACCTGGCCTTCCAGCAGACGGGCATCCTGAGCTTCGACCTCGTCTCCCCACCCTGGAGCGAGGCCCCTGGCCTGCTCGACACCGCGGTGCCGCTGGTGGGCGAGTGGTGGCAGACGCAGTTCTGGCTCTTCGCGGCCTTCGCGTTGGCCTTCGCGATCAAGGTCCCCATGGTCCCCTTCCACACCTGGCTGCCCGATGCCCACGTGGAGGCGCCTACCGCGGGCTCCGTGGTGCTGGCGGGGGTGCTGCTGAAGATGGGGACCTACGGATTCGTGCGCTTCGCGATTCCCCTCTTCCCGGTGGGAGCCGCCGAGTTCACGCCGGCGATCCTCACGCTCTCGGTGATCGGCATCGTCTACGGCTCGCTTGTCGCCATGGTGCAGAGCGACATCAAGAAACTCGTCGCCTACTCGTCGGTCGCACACCTGGGGTTCGTGATGCTGGGGATGTTCGCCTTCAACCTGCAGGGCATGAACGGCAGCATCCTGCAGATGATCAACCACGGGCTTTCCACCGGGGCGCTCTTCTTGCTGGTGGGCATGCTCTACGAGCGCAGTCACACCCGGGAGATCTCCCACTTCGGCGGGTTGGCACGCCCCATGCCCGTCTTCGCCTTCTTCTTCGGGCTGGTGACGATGTCGAGCATCGGCCTGCCCATGCTCAACGGCTTCGTGGGCGAGTTCCTGATCCTGCTGGGGACCTTCCTGGCCGCGCCCGTCTACGCGGTCATCGCCACGAGTGGCGTGATCCTGGCGGCCGCCTACATGCTCTGGATGTATCGCCGGGTGATGTTCGGGCCGCTCGAGAAGGAGGAAAATCGCAAGCTGCTCGACCTGGGTCTGCGCGAGAAGGTGGTGCTGGTGGCGATCTGCCTCCCCATCGTCTGGATCGGCGTGTACCCGGATCCGCTGCTACGGCGTATCGAGCCCACGGTGAGTCAGCTGCTGCAGGAGGCCGAACGCGAAATCGAGGAAGCCCGCCGGGCGGCCGTGCCGGCCGTCCAACTGGCGGCGGGTGGGGAGGACGCGCCGTGACGCTTCCCTCGCTGGATCTCGCGGCGGTGGGGCCGATCCTCTTCGTGAGCGTGGGCTCCATGCTGGTGCTGTTGGGAGAGGTTCTGCTCTCGCGGGTGGGCTCCATCATGAGCCACCGCGTCACCCCTTCCCTGGTGGGTGTGGTGCTAGCGGTGACCGCGATGGTCTTCCTGGGGCTCGCCACGCTGATGGCGTTGCAGCAGGCCGGCGCTCCGGCCACCCCCTTCTTCAATGCCGACAACCCCATGTTCCAGGTGGATCGCTTCTCGGCCACTTTTAGCGCAGCGCTGGGCCTGGCCTCGTTGCTCTGCTGCGCGCTTGCCATCGCCTACTTGGACGCGATGCGCATCAACCACGGCGAGTACTACGCGCTCGTGCTCTTCTCGACGGCGGGGATGATGCTGATGGTGGGGGCCGTGGACCTGCTGGCGGTCTTCCTGGGACTCGAGCTGATGAGCATTCCCATCTATGTACTGGCGGGTTTCGACCGCACACGGCTGCGCAGTAACGAATCGGCCATGAAGTACTTCCTGATCGGGGCTTTCGCGAGCGCGTTGCTCCTCTACGGCATGGCGCTGCTCTACGGCGTCTCGGGAAGCACCTCCTTCGAGGACATTCGCGCTGCCTTCGATCCCAGCAACCCCCTGACCCTGGCGGGCGTCGGCCTGGTGGTGGTGGGCTTCGGTTTCAAGATCTCCTCGGTGCCCTTCCACCAATGGACCCCCGATGTCTACGAGGGGGCACCCGCTTCGGTGACCGCCTTCATGTCCGTGACCGTCAAGCTGGCGGCCTTTGCGGCGCTGATCCGCTTCCTGCTGCTTGCCATCGACCCCATGGACGAGTTGCTGGGCAACGTCTTCTGGGTGATGGCGTTGCTCACCCTGGTGGTCGGTAACGTGATGGCGCTCATCCAGGACAACGTGAAGCGCCTGCTCGCTTACTCGAGCATCGCGCACGCGGGTTACCTGCTGATCGGTCTCGTGCCGGGCAGCGCCCAGGGCTATTCGGCGGTGGTCTTTTACCTCTTCTGCTACGCGTTCATGAACCTGGGTGCCTTTACGGTGCTGGTGGCGCTCACCCAGCGGGGCCAGGAGTGCGAGCGCGTGGATTCCTTCGCCGGCCTGGCACGCAGCCGCCCCGGTCTGGCCGCTCTGATGACCCTCTTCATGCTCTCCCTCGCGGGCATCCCCGGCACCGCGGGTTTCATCGCCAAGTGGATGGTCTTTTCCGCGGCGGTGGAGGCAGGCCAGTTGCCGCTGGCCATCGTGGGCGTGCTGATGAGCGTGGTCTCCGTCTACTACTACCTGCGCATCCCGGTGCTGATGTACATGAGCGAGCCCGGCGACGAAGCGCCTCCCCAGGAGCTCGCGACCGGAGAGTTCGTGGTGCTGGCCCTCTGCGCTTTCGCGATCCTCTACCTGGGCATCTTCCCCAACAGCCCGGACTTCCCGCTGCTCGATTGGGCGCGCGAGAGCATCCAACAGCTCCTCGCCGCCTGAACCGAGGCGCGCTCAGGCCGGATCGAGGAACTCCTTGAAGCCATAGCGCGCGTGCGCGCCCAGGTGGATCTGCTCGAGGACACCGATCCCCTGCTCGTCCCCGCAGCGCGCGCGTACCACCTGCTGGATGTGCTGGTTCTCGAGCGCCATCTCGTCGAGATCCGCGCACTTCCAGCGCTCGCCACCCATGGCGAGCTCCCCCTTCCAGCGACCGTGCCCCCACTCGGGGTGCCCGTAACCAATGCCCTTCATGCGGAAGCAGAGCAGCGGTTCGAGGGAGATCTCGTGACGCGAGCCGTCGCGTTCGAGCAGCGTGATCTCGGCGCTGCGGGCGCGGCGCGTGCCGGGGTGGAACTCCAGGCGGTGTTCCACCGAAGAGAGCATCCGCACGCCGGGGTCCTCAACGCCCGGCAAGTCATCGGGCGTGGCGTAGACGGGACAGATCATGCCGTCCCAGTGCCAGATCTCGCCGTGTTCGTTCTCGAAGAGCCCCACGTGGGTGCAGCGATCCGCCCAGTGGAGCGGCGCCCAGAGGAAGAAGACCTGGGGGGCCTGGGTGGGCGGGGCGCCGGGGGGTGCGGGGTCGCCCACGGGACGGATCCCCCAGGAGCGGTCCTTGGTGCCGCGCACGCGGGCGGGGTCGATGACGAGGTTCTGGCCCGCGTAGCGCACTTCTCCCGACCAGGAGCCAAACTGGTTGAAGCGGGTGGCCCGCATGAGCACCCGCCCGGTGCTGCGGTCCTGGTGACCCTCCTGGATGGAGGCGGTGCGGGGGATCCAAGTGAGTTCTCCCGAGATGCCGGTCTCGTTGTCGTCGAGGATCACCCGCAGGCTCTTCATGGGCTCCAGGATCTCGATCCGGAAGGGTCCCACTTCGATCTCGCTGGGCTCCCGGGGTGCTCGGCGGGAGGCGTGGAAGGCATGCTGCTCGCCATCGCGAACGATGCTGAGCCCGCAGTCCATGATCTCGAGGTTGGGATAGAGGGCGGCGCCGATGCCGATGTAGAACTCGCCGTCGTCCGCGTAGGCGTTGAACCAGTAGCGGTCGTAAACGTGGCGGTCGCTCGAGGCGGGGTGGGCGATCGGGTGGGAGGTCTGGTGGATCGGGTAGTCGTCGAGTCGGGAGAGCATGGGTCCTCCGGCCGGGGCATGCATCCCGACAGCCCGCAGCCTACCATCGGGCTCCCTTCACCAACAAATGCCGGAGAGTCCGTGAGTCGAGGAGGATCGCCTGCCGGCGGGAAGGGCGCCCGCGGGCGCGATGTTGAAGAGCGGGCGAGCTTCGCGTCGCGCGCCTGGGAGCAGATCTGGCCCCTGGCGGCGGCCGTGCTGGTGGCCCTGGGCATCCGCGCGGTCATCATCGAGTCCTACTACGTTCCATCGGGGTCGATGTTTCCCTCGCTGCTGATCGGCGATCACGTCTTCGTCAACAAGTTCACCTACGGGGCGCGCATCCCCTTTACCGCCGAGCAGCTGCCTGGGTTCGTCGAGCCGCGTCGTGGACAGATCGCCGTCTTCGCGCTGGGGCGACGGGGGCCCGGGGCAATTTGCCCCCTCGATCAGTGCCCCGACTATCCCGCCGAGGGCTTCGTGAAACGGCTGGTGGGTTTGCCGGGAGACACCATCGAGTTTCGGAGTGGCAACCTGTATCTGAACGGTGAGCGCATCCAGCGGGAGGATACGGGGCGTATCTTCGAGGGGGATCACGGGCGCCACTACCGCGTGTACCGCGAGTACCTCGACGGCTGCGTGCACGAGATCCTCGACGACCCCCGGCAGGCGCCGACGCGTGTGACCCCCATCGAGGTGCCCGAGGACCGCTACTACTTCCTCGGCGACAACCGCGACAACTCCAACGACAGCCGCTTCTGGGGCACGGTGCATCGCAGGGATCTCAAGGGTCCCGTGATGATCAACTACTGGTCGTGGAACAACCGGGAGTCCTGGGCCGCCATGCTGAATCCCTTTACCTGGATCCGGCTGCTCTGGAGCGAGATGTACTGGGATCGCATCGGCCTCACCTATGACTGCTGGGAGGGCGACGAGGCCTGAAACCTCTGCGCCCTCAACCCCGGAGCAGACGTCGGACGTTGTCGCGGCGCACCGTCAGGTGCTCGGCGTCGAAGAGTTCCATCAGCGGCACGGCGGTGCGACGCGTGGTTCCGATGAGGCTCTTGTAGGTCGGGGTGTCGAGGCTGTCGTGCTCGGCGAAGTGGGCCTGCACGCGCTCGCGGAGGGCATCCACGGCACTCGCGTCGAAGAAGAGTTCCCCGCCGGCGCGCACCACCTGTCGGCTGTGTTCGAGGAAGGCCAACAAGGGAAGCAGCCGCTCGGCGGGCGCCCCGAGCCGTTCCGTGAGATCGCGCAGGGCGGGAGGGTCCAGGGCCGCTTCCGCGAGGATCGCGCAGAGGCGCTCGGCCAGGGCGGCGTCTTCGCCCTGCGGTTCGCTGCGATGGTCCGGGCGGCGCGCGCGCTTGCCCTCCAGTTGCAGCGCGCCTCGTGCGGCGAGGCCCGAGAGCGCGGCTTCGGCCACGGCGGGAGCGACGTTCTCCGGCAGCGCTCCGCGCAGCGTGGCGGTGGGCATGCCCGGCTGCAGGGGCTCGCGGGCGTGGAAGGCGTCCAGGCTTGCCAACAGGCGGGCCTCCACCGCTTCGAGCGAAGCGCGACCCACGTAGAGTTGCTCGCCGGCCCGTGCCACCGCTCCCCCCTCAGCGTCGAGAGATTCAAGGGCCTTGCGGAGCTGGAGTTCCTCGAGTCCGGTCTCCAGCTGCAGGCGCTGTCGCGAGATGCCCTGCAGCCCGCAGCGCAGGATGCGTACCGAAAGTGCGGCCTCCGGCTCGCCGCCGGCCAGTTGCGTGAGATCCGCGAGAAGTCCAGGATCGCTGCGGCGCCGGTGCGGGGGCGCCACGTCGAGCACGCTGCCGCCGCCCAGCGTGGCGCCGATCTCGGTGCGCGCGAAGCCCCGCAGCACGAAGCGGTCGCCGGGCAGCGCCACGGCGGGCTCGCCCTCCACGTGAACGCGAGCGAAGCCCACTTCGCCTGGTTCGAAGTGCTCGCCGCCGATGGGCGCCACATGGACGCGGTGCTCTGCGGTTCCGATGAGGAAGCTTGCCGCGGTCGGACCCTCGCAGCGCGGCGCCGAGGCCAGCCAGTGCAGTTCCACGTCGAGGGTCTGGGTGAGCGGAACGCCGCCCGGTAACGTCACCGTCTGACCGCGCGCGAGCTCGTCGAGCGGAATGCCGTGCAGGTTGAGCGCGCAGCGCTGTCCCGCAGCACCGGCGTCGCGGGCCTCCCCGTGGCTCTGGAGGCCGCGGACGCGCCCCTGGCGGCCGCCGGGCAGCACCTCCACCGAGTCCCCCACCGAGATTTCCCCGCCCACCAGCGTGCCGGTCACCACGCTCCCGAAGCCCTTCATCTCGAAGCTGCGGTCCACCGCCAGGCGGGGCGGGCCCCGGCGCGCGGTGCGGGGCGGCGTGTCTCGAGTCAGACGTCCGAGGGCGGCCCGCAGGGCGTCGATGCCTTCCCCGGTCTGCGAGGAAACCGGCAGCACTGGGGCGCCGGCGAGGGGTCCGCGGGCGAGCAGTTCGCGCACCTCCTCGGCGGCCAGCTCCGCGAGCTCCGGCTCCACGAGGTCGCTCTTGGTGAGTGCCACCAGGCCACCGCGCAGGCCCAGGAGTTCACAGATGGCCAGGTGCTCGCGGGTCTGGGGCATCACGCCTTCGTCGGCTGCCACCACCAGCATCAGCAGGTCGATGCCCACGGCACCGGCCACCATGGTGCGCACCAGTCGCTCGTGTCCCGGCACGTCGACCACCCCCACCCGCAACCCGTCCTCGAGATCCAGCGGCGCGAAGCCGAGGTCGATAGTGATCCCGCGCGCCTGTTCTTCGGGCAGGCGATCGGTCTCGACGCCGGTGAGTGCGCGCACCAGCGCCGTCTTGCCGTGATCGATGTGCCCCGCGGTGCCGAGCACGAGCCGGGTCGGGGTTTCTTCTCCCGGCGTCGCGGAGCTTCGGGGCTCCTCGCTGCTCACGGGGGTCCGATGTGGTCGCGTCCCAGGAAGGGGCGGAGGGCTTCGGGGATGCCGATGGAGCCATCGGCGCGCTGGTGGTTCTCGAGCAGCGCGATCAGGGTGCGGGAGATTGCGATGGCGGTGCCGTTCAGGGTGTGGACGATCTCGTTGCGCTTGCTGTCCTTGCGCCGGAAGCGGGTTCGCAGCCGCCGCGCCTGGAAGTCCGTGCAGTTCGACGCGCTGGTGATCTCTCCATAGGCGCCGCCCTTGCCGCGGCCGGGCAGCCAGGCCTCGATGTCGAACTTCCGGTAGGCGGGAGCCCCCAGGTCGCCGGTCGCCACGTCGATCACCCGGTAGGGGATCTCCAGCGCCTGGAAGATGCGCTCCTCGATGGCGAGCAGTTCATCGTGGATGAGTTCGGAATCCTCGGGACGGCTGAACACGAACATCTCCACCTTGGTGAACTGGTGGACGCGGTAGAGGCCGCGGCTCTCCCGGCCATGAGCGCCCGCCTCGGTGCGGAAGCAGTGGGAGAGGCCGGCCAGTTTCAGAGGCAGGGCCTCTTCCTCCAGGATCTTGTCCGCGTAGATGCCGCCCAGGGTGATCTCCGCGGTACCGATCAGGTCGAGGTCGGTGCCCTCGACGGAATAGATCTGCGTCTCGGGCCCGCGCGGGCTGAACGCCATGGCGTCCACCACGCTACGACGTGCGAGATCCGGGGTGACGTGGGGGATGAAGCCCTGCTCGATCAGCAGCTCTATCGCGAAGCGTTGCAGGGCCAGGTCGAGGAGCACCGCCTCGTTCTTCAGGAAGTAGAACTTCTGCCCCGTCACCGCCGAGCCGGCCTCGAAGTCGATCAAGTCCAGTGGCGCGCTCAGGGCGAGGTGGTCCCGGGCCTCGAAGTCGAAGGCCGGCGGCTCGCCCACGCGCCGTATTTCGCGGAAATCCTCTTCGCCCCCCACCGGCGAATCGGGGTGCACGAGATTCGGGATGCCGGCCATGCGCTCGTCGAGCTCCTGCCGGGCGCGGTCGACGCGCTCGTCGGCGTCGGCCACGGCCTGCTTGAGACGCCGCCCGAGGGTGGCGTGGGCCTCACGCGCTTCGGGAGAGAGCTTGCCCTTACCGGCCCCCTGGTGCTCTTTGCGCTGGCGGTTGGCTTCGTTGGCCTCGCTCTGGGCGGCGGCGAGCTGTTCCTGGCAGCGCACGGCGGCGTCCAGGTCGACGGGCACGCCGCGCCGCTCGCAGCTCTCGATGACCCGGTCTCGCTGTTCGGAGAGCGTGCGGGGGTCGAGCATGGCGGGGAGGGAAGCACACGCCTCGGGCTCCGGGCAAACGGCCGTCCTGGCCCGACCCGGCCCTCGCCGGGCACTCGACGCCCGCGGGTTCACGCGCGAGAATCTCTTTTCGGCCCCTGCAGCGAGGAAGCAGCATGTACATCGGATACACCGAGGAGCAGCAGACCCTGCGAGACGAGCTGCGCGACTACTACGCGAAACTCCTGACCCCGGAGGTTCGGGAGGGCCTGGCGCGTGGTCAGGGCATCGGCGAGTGCATGCGCGAGGTGGTGAAGCAGATGGGGGCGGACGGCTGGCTGGGCATCGGCTGGCCCAGCGAATACGGGGGCCAGGGCCGCACCGAGATCGAGCAGTTCATCTTCTTCGACGAGTCCATGCG
>SPKZ01021377.1_pt1 | contig 13158 bp, 6 predicted proteins | sample 2456571 | NCBI WGS metagenome assembly SPKZ01 (sample SAMN11192286, study PRJNA482655) | marine metagenome | biome: ENVO:00000447; feature: ENVO:00000244|ENVO:00000211|ENVO:00000569|ENVO:00002023; material: ENVO:00002151; isolation source: ocean water from marine abyssalpelagic zone ...
CGCGAAACGCCCTGATGCTCCCCCCAGTTGATTGCCGGATTTATTCAAAACGGTACCAAAACCACTACGGCTACCATCAATGGTACCATTAACAAAAAAGTTTGAATCAATATTTTCGATTTTATAAACAGTCGCGCTCGCACCAAAAGTGGCGATAAGTGATAACGCGATTAATGTCGGCTGTAACTTCTTATTCATTATAATTCCTGATCTTGGTCGAGCTGTTTACAATAAGTTGAATGCATTATTCACGGTTTAGGTGGCCTATGCAATGCATGACATTCTAACAGACCGACAAAAAATCGTTTGGTTCAAATCAATTCAATGTCGGGATAACTATTTGACCTCAGTTAGAGTATTTAAACCATTGACTCTAATTCTTCCCAACGTTCTAAAGCCGTTTCTAATTCAGCTTCTAGTTTGCTTAATTTTTCATAAACTGGTGCGCTTTTTTCTGGCGGTAAGTTAAAGAAATCAGCACTGCTCACTTCCGTTTGTAATTGCTCAATTTTTTGCTCTAGTTTTTCCATCGCTGCTGGTAATTGATCAAGCTCACGTTGTAATTTGAAGTTTAATTTTTTAGTTTTTTCAACAGAGGTTACTGGCTGTTTGGGCGCAGACTCGGTTTTTTCGGCAGGAGCAACCTTAGCTTCTGGATCAAACAAATTAGCACCTTGATGAACGGCATCATGGTAACCACCAACAAAGTCTTCAATCTTACCGTGATCACCGAACCACCAGCTTGATGTTACCGTGTTATTAATAAATTCACGGTCATGGCTTACTAACAATAATGTGCCTTTATATTGATGAACCAATGATTCTAATAATTCAAGAGTTTCGATGTCCAAATCGTTGGTTGGCTCATCGAGAATCAGTAAATTGCTTGGCTTTAAGAATAGCTTAGCCAACAACAAGCGATTTTTTTCACCACCGGACAAGGCGCGAACAGGGGTTCTTGCGCGTTTTGGTGAAAAGAGAAAGTCTTGTAAATAACCTAACACATGGCGTTCTCGGCCATTGTGCATCACGTCATCTTTACCATCGCCAACATTTTCTTGCACCGTTTTATCAAGATCTAATGCAGTACGGTGTTGATCGAAATAGGCCACTTCAAGTTTAGTCCCGGTTTTAACTTCACCAATTTGGGCTTCTAACTGTCCTAACAACAATTTTAATACGGTAGATTTACCACAACCGTTATGACCAACTAACGCAATCCGATCGCCACGCATAATTTGGCCACTAAAGCCCTTAACGATCAGTTTATTTTCAAAGCTGTAGCCAAGATCATTAATCTCAAAGACTAGCTTGCCTGATTTGTTAGAGGTCGAAATCGACATGTTGGCTTTACCAACCACTTCTTGACGACTGCTACGTTCGCGGCGCAATTGTTCAAGGGCACGGACACGACCTTCATTACGGGTTCTACGGGCTTTAACCCCTTGACGTACCCAGACTTCTTCTTGGGCTAATTTTTTATCAAATAACGCATTTTGTTCCGCTTCAACCCGAAGTGCTTCTTCTTTAGCAATTAAATAATCAGCATAGTTACCTGGCCACGAGCTTATTTTACCGCGGTCAAGATCGATAACGCGGGTTGCCATCGCACGGATAAACGCTCTATCGTGACTAATAAATACGATTGAACCACTAAAATCAAGCAAGGCTTTTTCTAGCCAAGCAATCGCATTAATGTCGAGGTGGTTCGTTGGCTCATCGAGTAATAATACATCGGGATCTTGCACTAATGCTTTAGCTAAGGCCGCTTTTCTTAACCAACCTCCAGAGAGTTCACTGAGTTTTTTATCGGCGGGTAACGATAACTGCTCCAACACTTGGGTCATCCGTGTTTCAAAAGACCAGGCATTCGAGTGATCCATTTCCGCTTGCGCTTTTTCTAAGCGTTTCATGATCGCATCATCATAATGTTGTTCTAGTTCAACTAAAATATGGTGATACTCTTTGATCACCGCACCGACTCTAGCAATCCCAGAAGCGACAAAATCAAACACGGTTTGTTCATCTTTCTCTGGCGGATCTTGTTCCAAACGCGCCACCACGATATCTGCATTATATTGCAGTTCACCACCATCAATATCCATCTCTTTAGCGATAATTTTCATTAGTGTTGATTTACCGGTACCATTTTTACCAACTAAACAGACACGTTCGCCAGCATTCACTTGAATGTCGGCATGGTCAAGAATGATATGATCGCCAAAAGCTAGTTGCGCATTGGTAAGACTTATTAACATATTTATAGATCCAAAAATTGTTGAAGCATAACCATATCAAATGGCCATCCGAGTTCATTATCATCGACATTCGTTGTGATTACTGGAATTTTAGTCCCGTATTGATCAACCCATTGAGGCTTATCGATAATATCTTGTAGGGTGTAGCTGACACCGAGTTGCTCAAGTAAGGCTTGAGCTTCCTCGCATAAATGACAGCCACTGGTACTAAAGAGCGTTATTTCGCTCATAGATGGGTAATTTCCCAGCAGTTATGAATTTTTTGGTTACCTTTGAAATCACGAGGGATCGTTTCTGCAGTGATATCTTTAACCGCCAGCCCTAATTTCTCTAATTGCGCGACATCCATTTTGAATTGACGTGAATTGTTAGAAAAAATAATTAAACCATCTTCACGCAAAATTCGTTTGAGATTTTGTAGTAACTGAACATAATCACGATTAATATCTAAGGTTTGTGCCATCCGTTTTGAGTTTGAAAACGTCGGCGGATCAATAAATATCAAATCATAACTTGATTGACAATAGGCTAACCAAGTCAATACATCAATTTGAATGAACTGATGATGAGTGCCACCTAGGCCATTAATTCTGAAATTGTCTTTACCCCAGTCTAAATAGGTTTTTGACATATCAACACTGGTGGTTGATTCAGCACCACCTAACGCCGCATGAACAGAGGCACTTGCGGTATAACAAAATAAATTCAAGAAATCCTTACCATCAGCAAGCTCTTGAATTTTCTTACGGGTTAAGCGGTGATCCAAAAATAAACCACTGTCGAGATAATCGGTGGTATTGACTAAAAACTTAGCGTTGTATTCTGCAACCGTAAATTTGTTTTTAGATTGATCGAGTTTCTCATATTGACTTTCACCCTTTTGGATTTCCCGCACTTTATATTTGATATCACTTGGGTCGATATCAAATATATGATCGAGTACCACAAAAGCTTCAATTAAACGGCGCATCGTTTTGTCTTTCGACATATATTTAGGCGCGGCATATTCTTGAATTATCCATTGGTCTTTATAACGGTCAATCGCAAGATTAAAGTCAGGTAAGTCGGCATCATAAACACGATAAGCCTCTATCCCTTCATTTTTAGCCCATTTACTCAATATTTTATTGTTCTTAATCATTCTGTTAGCAAACGGTTCAGCTTGCTTGGAGATCGAGCGTAGTTCACCTTCACCAATATCATAATTAGCGAGCAATGCTTCTAACTGACCATTGTACAGTTTGTATTTGTGATCCGGGGCTAACCGAATCGCAGTCAGTAGTTCTAACGACGAGCTAAAGACGCTCAATTGCCAACCAGTAAATTTAGCTTTAACCGCTTTAGCAAAACGATGATAAACCACAATTAACGAAATTAATTCACCTAAACGCTCACCGTAAGGAGGGTTAGTAACAATATTGCCTTTTTGATTGCCAAAAGGTGGCTTAATCTCGGTCGCGTCACAAACATCAAATGTCACTAAATGCTCAACGCCGGCACGCCTAGCATTATCACGGGCAATATTTAAAACACTTGAATCTTGGTCAGTACCACGAATACATAGTTGCTTAGCTGATTTACTTAGATCAGCAATAGCTTGCGCCTCGGCTTTAATCGGTTGCCATAGCTCTTCTTTGTAAGCGAGGAGTTCTTCAAAGGCAAAATTATTACGGGTTAACGACGGTGCAATATTCGCCGCCATTAGCGCCGCTTCGATCACTAAAGTACCACTACCACAGAATGGGTCATACATCGGCTTAGTAGCATCCCAACCACTACGTAATAATAATGCGGCCGCTAAGTTTTCACGTAACGGAGCAGCACCAGATGCACTACGGTAGCCACGTTGTTGTAATGAACGACCGGAGAAGTTAATCGCTATCGATAATTTGTTATTAACCATCCGACATTCAACTCTAATCGCCGCATTCTTTTTATCGACGTTAGGACGGTCAAAACCGTTATCTCTAAACTTGTCAACAATCGCGTCTTTGGCTTTTAATGCGCCAAACTGGGTATTATTGATGAAGTTATTGGTACCACTAAACTCAACCGCAATCGATTTACGATTACTAAAAAAGACATGCCAATTAACACGATACACCGCATCGTATATATCTTGAGTGGAATGAACCTCATCGGTATGTAAGCTCAATAAGATTCGGCTGGCAAGACGAGACCACAAACAAATATGATAAGCCTGAGCTAAATCAGCACTAAAACGAACACCGGCTAGGGATTCACGAACTTCAGTGGCACCAAGTTGCTCAAGTTCGTTAACAAGAAGGTATTCTAGCCCTTTAGGGCAGGCGGCAAAAAACTTTTGCATGATGGTCTCTGGATAGGTATAAAGCCGGAGATTATCCTAGATATAGCAGCGAGGTGCAACAAAGCAACGTGATATCTGTGAAATATTTACAGAATAAAATACTCGTTAATGCTGGAGATATCGATGCATGTGGAGTAAACCTTATTTTCAGGGGTAAAAATCGAGCCTACATGGATGTATCTACGGCGTGTTTACGTAATATGTAGCGATATTAATATGCTGCTTTAAACTAAGCAGCATTAATTTGGCGTGCATTGTTAATTCTAATTGGCATCAAACGGTCATTCATCACTTTGATTAAACTAAATTGCGACAACTCTTTATTCGCATCTAATTGGTGAGTGCGCTCAATCAACAATAGGGTCGAAGCCTTAGTATTGCTTTCAATAATTAAATAATGGCGACAACCATAGCAAGATTCAAGTTGTACAATATTACCCACTAAAGCACTGGAAACACTGGTTGCTGTATTAAAAAACCAGCTTTTTGGCATTAATGGTTTGTAAAATGATTTAGCCGTCACTGCGTTAAGGGCAATATGATTAACCATTTGTTCTGGTAACGTGAGTTGTTGTTCAATGCGTTCAACGTAAAGATAAAAATCTTCAGATTGCTCAATCGAAAATGTCTCAGCAACTAGGGCATCGGCCACTAACTCTTTTTGACAGAAAGCAGAAACAAAAACCATCTCGGCACCTAGTTCCAACAATAGGCGATTTTGGGTGTGGCAGAAATTCCATTGCCAATCTTTACCGGGTTTAATTAACACGTGTGTGCCCTATTTAGCTAAATTATATAAAAAAATGAATACCTCTTTAAACCTAAGCGGTATTCATCAATAAATCAAATTTATTTTTTAATTAAATGTTATTCACAATATCTTTAATCAGTTTAGGACCTTGATAAATAAAACCGGTATAAACCTGAATTAACGATGCGCCAGCAGAAAACTTAGCTTGCGCTTGTTCTGCACTGTCAATACCACCCACCCCAATAATCGGCAAGCGACCGTTGATCTCTCTGGCCAGGATCTTAACCACTGTCGTGGACTTTTGTGCCACCGGACGACCACTCAAACCACCAGCTTGTGAACCGTATGTTGAATTTTCTACCCCTTCACGGCTCAGCGTCGTGTTAGTCGCAATCACACCCTCCAGTTGGTGGCGCACGATGCTATCACTAATTTGCACGACTTCTTGCTCGTCAAGATCCGGTGCAATCTTTAGTAATAACGGCACCGTTTTACCATATTGCAATGCGAGCTGCGCTTGACGATCCTTTAATGATCCTAACAAATCATCTAACGCGTCACCGTATTGTAGTGAACGCAAACCCGGCGTGTTTGGTGAAGAAATATTAACGGTAATATAAGAAGCATGTTGATAAACCTTATCCATGCATAACAGGTAATCGTCCTTACCATTTTCAACCGATGTGTCAATATTTTTACCAATATTAATCCCTAAAATACCTCGAGACTGACGTTTTGTCACTTGCTCCACTAAATAATCAACGCCTTTATTATTAAAACCCATGCGATTGATGATTGCTTGCTGCTCTTTTAAACGAAAAATACGTGGCTTATCATTACCCGGTTGCGGACGCGGTGTTACCGTACCGACTTCCACAAAACCAAAACCCATCGCGTCAAAAGCATCAACACACTCACCATTTTTGTCCAGTCCAGCCGCTAAACCAACCGGGTTTTTAAATTCAAGTCCCATTAATGAAACAGGTTTGTTAGCCAATTGTTGAGCGTAAGCACATTGTAAAGGCGTGTTGGCCGTGTGCTTAAACATTGAGATCGCCATTTCATGGGCACGCTCAGGGTCTAACTGGAACATTAATTTTTGTGATAATGAAAAAAACATTGTTACTGGACCTTTAATTATGAAAAACCCCGGACTTAGCCGGGGTTTTTAAGGATACCTACTGGTATTACTTTAGCTGATGATTATTATACAGCTAAAGTCGCATTGTGACTTAATAAATTTAACTCTCTTAATGCCACCGAGAATTTAGCAAACTCATGGGTCTTAGTCGCTTTAAAATCAGCAAGCATATGAACCCAACGATTAAGTAGCTTCTCATTATCATCAACCCATTTGGCGACAATAGTATTAGCATCACAGGTTGCAGTACAACCTTTAAGCACCGTTGACGTTAATACCCGCTGCTGCCAATCCAATTCCTCTCTGAAAGAAGCACGAGCCAATGCTTGCCAATGGTTGGCAACCGGTTGTGCCGATATCTGATCTAAGAACCAATGTAATTCAACCTCAGCACCCAGTTGGAAATAAACCTCGGTGACTAACGCTAAGTCTTTACCCGATTCTTGAGATATTTGTGCAATATCCATCAATGAGAACATCGTTGATGCCTTGCCAATGAAATCAGCAATGCTTTGTGGCACCCCTTGTTCAGTCAAGACTGAAATACTTGATTTAACACTAGCAACATCTTCTTTAACCATTGATTTAAACATCACACTATCAAGTTCTTGATATTTAGGCTTATAGAAAGCGATAGTCTCTTCAATGCTCACGGCTGTATCGCGGTTACGTAAGAACCAACGAGTAACACGGCGGACGCTACGACGAGTTTGATACAATAATTCAGTTTGTAAATCCGCACCTAATTTATTGTTAAGAGCATCGACGTCGATAAAGATTTGTTCAAGATCAAAAATCCCGCAAGAGATTGAATAACAATGAGCGATTTCATCAACACTAGCACCCGTTTCATCGGTCATGCGATGAACAAAGTTTAACCCCATGTCATCTACTAAACGGTTGGCTAATTGCGTTGCAATGATCTCACGACGTAATGGGTGATGTTCCATTTCAGCGGCATAACGTTGTTGCAATACTTTCGGGAACGCAGCTTGTAATAAACGGCTGTGATAAGAGTTAGTGGTGATTTCATCAATCGCCAGCTGTTCTTTTAATACCATTTTACCGTAAGCGAGTAGCACGGCTAACTCTGGACGACTAAAGCCTTTATTATTTGCTTGACGCTCTGCCAAATCTTCTTCAGTCGGTAAGAACTCTAAGGCGCGATCTAAGCTCCCGGCTTTTTCCAGTCCATGCATAAAGCGAACTTGCTCTTTAAGCATCGATGATGACTTAAAGTGGCTAATTGATAGTGACTGCGTTTGACGATTATGATTATCAATCACAATCTCACCCACTTCATCGGTCATCGAGTAAAGTAATACATTACGCTGCTTCACCGTCAGATCACCCGCAGCAACTAGGCTGTTTAGTAAAATCTTAATGTTGACTTCGTTATCAGAACAATCGACTCCGCCGACATTATCGATAAAGTCAGTATTAATACGACCGCCGCTGTTGGCGTATTCGATTCGTCCTAACTGAGTACAACCTAAGTTCCCCCCTTCACCGACAACTTTTGCTTGCAGTTGCTGACCATTAATTCGTAATGAGTCATTAGCGCGGTCGCCAACTTCAGCATGGCTTTCCGATTCAGCTTTAAGGTAAGTTCCGATGCCACCATTCCAGAACAAATCAACTTTCATGGTAAGAATAGCTTGAATCAAATCGTTTGGAGTTAAACTCGCTTTCTTGGTGCCTAACATCTTTTTGATTTCAGGAGTCAAACTAATCGATTTCGCCGTACGGGAAAATATACCACCACCAGCTGAAATAAGTTTCTTGTTGTAATCATCCCACGATGAACGTGGCAAGTTAAATAGACGGTCACGTTCAACCCAGCTTTTAGCTGAATTAGGGGTTGGATCAATAAAGATATGCAGGTGATTAAACGCCGCCTGTAAACAGGTATGTTTAGACAATAACATGCCATTACCAAACACATCGCCCGCCATATCACCCACCGCGATACAGGTAAAGTCGGTGGTTTGACAATCAACGCCCATTTCGCGGAAATGACGCTTAACAGACTCCCAGCCACCACGAGCGGTAATGCCCATTTTCTTGTGGTCATAACCAACACTACCACCGGATGCAAACGCATCGCCCATCCAGAAATTATATTCATCTGAAATACTATTGGCAATATCTGAGAAAGTTGCGGTGCCTTTATCGGCAGCAACCACTAGATAAGGGTCGTCTTCATCATGACGTACGACATTAACCGGCGGTACTAGCTCACCTTCAACAATGTTGTCGGTAATATCGAGTAAACCGCGAATAAAGATTTTGTAACATTCTTGACCTTCAGCAAAAAAGGCATCACGACCGCCATCGGTTGGCAATTGCTTACAAACAAAGCCACCCTTTGCGCCCACAGGTACAATCACGGTATTCTTAACTTGTTGTGCTTTCACTAAACCAAGCACTTCGGTGCGGAAATCTTCACGACGGTCAGACCAACGTAAACCACCACGAGCCACTTTACCACCACGAAGATGAACCCCTTCTACTCTTGGTGAGTAAACGAAAATTTCAAATTTCGGTAACGGTAATGGAATTTCAGGAATTTCATCAGGGCGCACTTTAAATGAAATATACTGCTTCATTAAACCATTAGCATCCGTCTGATAAAAGTTAGTTCGAATGGTGCCTAGCATCATATCTAAATAACGACGAATGATTCGATCGTCATCCAGGTTAGCTACTAAGTCAAGTCGCTCAATAATATCGAGTTTAATTGAATTAAGTTTTTTCTGGTTAAATTTCTTGGCCGGGTTAAATTTGGTGACAAACAATTCAACCAATAACTTAGCAATTTCAGGATAACGCGCCATCGTTTCTTCAACGTATGACTGATTGAAAGTACTGCCAATTTGACGCATGTATTTAGCATACATCCGCAAGATAGTAATCTGACGGCCCGTTAAGCCAGACGCCAGTAATAAACGGTTAAAGCCATCGTCTTCAAGCTGTTTAGCCCAGACATTAGCAAAGGCATCTTGGAAGGTTTCCTGAACTTGGCTAATGTCAAAATCATTGCTCCCAGTATGTAACATTTGGAAATCAAGGACCCAAGCAGTATGACCATTAGCGAAGGTTAATTCATAAGGACGTTCACCCACAATACGCAAACCAAAGTTTTCAAGCATTGGTAGCACATCAGATAAATGTAATGGCTCGTCAAGACTAAACAACTTTAAGCGAACTTTCTTACTGCCTTTCGCTTCTTCTTGCGCGCGGTAGAAAATCATTCCTAAATTATTTTCATCACTTAATGATTCAAGTTTCGCAATATCAACCACGGCTAAGCCTGGTAATACGTCTGATTTATAGCTGTTGCTGAAAGCTTCAGTATAAATATCCGATAAACCTTTTGATTTTGTTTCACCATGATGCGCGATTAAGGCACTTTTAAGTTTATCGTCCCATGACCGAGCAGCTTCGATAAGATCATTTTCTATGGCTTTCACATCGATTTCCGTTGTCAATTCTTCTTGGAGTTGCACAATATAATGCGTGCGAGCATGATTAGATTCAGAGAAATAGGTCGTAAATTCAACTTCTTGATTTGAACCGAAATGCTTGGCTAGCACTTGTTGAGTTTTTTGACGAAGTTTAGTGTTATAACGCTCTTTAGTAACATAAACAATACAAGAATAAAAACGACCAAAACTGTCTGGGCGAGTAAATAGCTTAACATTATCGCGATCACGGATGTTTAATACACCAACACAGGTTTCAAGTAACTCTTGTTCAGTCGCTTGAATTAATTCATCACGGGGATAAGTTTCTAAAATGTTTTGCAAGGCTTTGTAATCATGACTGCCTTCATTGAAATTAGATGAATTAACAATACGACGTAATTTTTCACTCAAATATGGGATCTGGAAAACACTGTGGTTGTAAATAGAAGCACTGTAAAGTCCGATGAAACGATCTTCACCAATCACTCGACCTTGCTTGTCAAACCGCTTAATTCCAATGTAATCGGTTTTCGTCGGGCGATGTACTCGACAAACACGGTTACTTTTGGTCAGTAGCATTAATTTTTTAGATAGTGCTTCACGACGAGCACCGTCTGAAAGATCCGATAAGCGTTTTGACTCAGCGGCGGCCGACTGCACCATCATCCCTAAGCTTGAATCGTTATCAGGCATTAACTCGATATCGCCTTCAACCGCGTTCAGTGAATAAGAACGGAAGCCGAGCAAGGTGAAATTACCTTGGTAAATCCAATTTAAGAAATCAATGGTTTCTTGACGTTCTTGTTTAGAGCCAGGGAATAATTGCTTGGGCAGCTGCTCAATAATATCTTTAAGCTTTACGCGCATTGGGCGCCAGTCATTAACAGATAGTGATACTTCGTTGAGCACTTTGACTAATTCAATTTTAACTTGATCTAACACTTCAACCGCTTCTAGTCGGTCAATCTCGAGTAAGAAAACCGTCACATCTTCAGTTTGGTCTGATTTATTCTTCAAACTAGATATTGAATTAACAACCCCATCATCATTACGACTAACACTGATTGGATGATGTAAAGATAAATGGGTACTAATACCAAGTCGCGTTAACGCCATGTTGATTGAATCAACTAAAAATGGCATATCTTGATGCACAATCTCAATAATCGTTCGGGTGGGTTGCCACCCATGTCGGGACAACACAGGATTGAATACTTTGATGACTTGTTCATAGGGCTTTCTTTCGTTTAATGCTCCCCATAAACTCAATGCAGCACCGTATAAATCACTGTCACTGCGGTTTTCAATATCTGATTCGGAGATGTCGCCGTACAAAATTTGAGTGAACGATGCCACAAGTGGTGATTGGTCATCACTTATTTTATCGTTAATCATTGCAGCCACGTTTTCCAAAAGTACAGAGGAGTTTGCATTAATCAATGCCATAATCTCGATTCCTTATTGACCATTCTGGTCTTTGTTAGCTCTGAACTGAAGGTAAGGCTTCCCTGCCTGACCCGTTTTTTATAATTTGTACTTCTAATTTGGCTTAAGTCTATTATTAATAAATCAAAAATTCGAGCATTATTTAATAAAAAATCACTGTTAAAACCAGTTGATTCGGTCGTTTAACTATTTCAAGCAATAATAATGAATGCTTATGCAATAAACAAAAAAAGAGCTCAACAAATGAACTCTTTTGTTATAAGGCGTAACCTAATTTTAACTATGCTATAGCACAATAATATTGATTACTTTCCTTGTTTGTACCATAAAAGATTTGCAATCGCCGGTAACACAATAATTGCCCCTAACATGTTCACTAAAAACATAAAGGTTAATAAGATCCCCATGTCCATTTGGAATTTTAAGGCAGAGAAGAACCATGTGCTAACACCAATCGCTAAGGTAGCTCCGGTAAAGATAACCGCGCTACCACGTTCTTTCAATGCCTGAAGATAAGCATCTCTGACCGATTTCCCTTGATTAAGCATTAAGGCCATCGTCGCCAAGATATAGATGCCATAATCAACACCTATACCGACCCCTAACGCAATCACCGGTAATGTCGACACGGTTAAGCCAATATTCAAAAAGGTCATTAATGCTTGTGCCAAGGTTGAAACAACAAAGAGCGGAATAATCACCGATAGAGTGGCTTTAACCGATTTAAAGCTAATCAAACACAATAATATTACCGCACCGTAAACATAAATCATCATCGGTGTTTGCGCTGCTTCAACCGCCTCATTTGTTGCTGCCATCACACCAACCGGACCCGAAGCTAATTTAAATTTAATGGTATCCGTGCTTAACGTTAGACTTTCTTTCTTTACCGCTGCAACAACCCGATCAATGGTTGGTGCTTTATGATCAACCAAAAACAGATAAACTGGCATCACATTACAGTTGGCATTAAGCAAACCCGAGGTTGAGGGTACTTGCGAAATTGATTGGACTAATGTCGCTTGGGTTCGTGGTAACACACGCCATTTTGCATTGCCTTCATTAAATCCACCATTGATGGTTTTTGCAATGCTCGACAAACTAATGGTCGATTGAACCCCTTCGACATTATTCATCCGCCATTGAAAGCGGTCCATGAGACGTAAAGTATCATAATCGGTACAGCCATTATCACCGGCTTCAACAATAATCGACATGACATCTGTCGTGATCGAAAACTTATCGGTGATTAACGCGGTATCTTGATTATAACGAGACCAAGCATGTAACGCCGCCGCCCCAGAGTCTAAATCACCAATTTTTAATTGTTGCGATTGATAGTAACCGAAACCAAATAACACACTGGTCAATATCAACGTTACAATTGCCATTTTTCGCGTTGCAAAGCTCGACAGAAAGATCCAAAATTTCTCTAATGGGTCACGACCATCAACAGCCGGCTTAACCTTGATATTGCAATAGGAAATAATCACCGGTAGTAAAATTAAATTGGTCAATATAATGACCCCAACCCCTAAACTGGCCGAAATAGCCAGTTCTCGGATAATCCCGATATCGATCGATAATAAAGTGATAAAACCTATGGTATCAGACAACAGTGCTATACCACCGGGTAATAACAGTGCGCGGAATGTCGCTGCGGCAGCATCTTTACAGTTACTACCAACCAACAGCTTCTTTTTGACCCCATTAATCATCTGGACACTATGACTAACACCCACCGCAAAGACCAAAAATGGCACTAA
>SPKZ01003203.1_pt1 | contig 13151 bp, 9 predicted proteins | sample 2456571 | NCBI WGS metagenome assembly SPKZ01 (sample SAMN11192286, study PRJNA482655) | marine metagenome | biome: ENVO:00000447; feature: ENVO:00000244|ENVO:00000211|ENVO:00000569|ENVO:00002023; material: ENVO:00002151; isolation source: ocean water from marine abyssalpelagic zone ...
ATCACGTTGCGCTACCGCGCCAACAATTCCGCACATTTTAAAATTCCTTGTTAATAGCTATGTAAGCTTATTTTTCTTAACTGGACGTACCCAGTTTTTGATATGTCGTTGCTTAACTCGGGTGATCACCAACTCATTGTCAGCGACTTCAGTGGTAATTGTGGCACCAGCACCAATTGTTGCACCAACACCGATTTTAACGGGGGCGACCAGCTGGGTATCTGAACCAATAAAGGCGTTGTCACCAATCTCTGTCAGGTGTTTATTAGCACCATCATAATTACAGGTGATAGTACCAGCACCAATATTAACGTTAGCACCAATAATAGAATCACCAAGATAAGCAAGGTGACCAGCTTTTGATCCTAGGCCAAGCTTAACTTTTTTCATCTCAACGAAGTTTCCAACATGAGAACCATCACTCATTTGACAACCTGGACGTAATCTTGCGAAAGGGCCAACCGAACAATCACTGCCGACAATCGAATCTTCGATCATCGAGTTAGGCTTTACCTGAGTATTGGCAGCAATGGTACAATTTTTAAGAATACAGTTAGCACCAATCACCACGTTATCACCCAAGGTAACTTTACCTTCGACGATTAAGTTAATATCGATTTCAACATCTTGGCCAACCGTCAGTTCACCACGAATATCTATTCGAGTAGGATCTCTTAGTGTAGCCCCTGCAATCATCAACGCTTCTGCTTGTTGTAATTGATAGGCACGCTCGATCTGCGCTAGCTGTAATTTATTGTTGACCCCTTCAACTTCAACCGCTGATGCAGGATGCGCAGCAATGATTTTTTTACCTTGCTGATGTGCCATCGCGATAATATCAGTCAGGTAATATTCCTGTTGGGCATTATCGTTACTTAAATTAGCGAGCCAATGTTTTAAGTCAACCGAGTCAGCAATCAAAATTCCAGTATTGACTTCAACAATTGTTAACTGCTCAGCAGTAGCATCTTTTTGTTCAACAATACCGACCACGTCACCATTGTTGCGAACAATACGGCCATAGCCCGTTGGATCGGCTAATACCACGGTCAGCAAACCAATGCCGCCACTTGGCTGCACCGCAATTAATCGCTCAAGTGTTGCCGTACTGATTAATGGTACATCACCATAAAGAATTAACACCTTGCCACTGTCTGGTAGTGCTGGCATCGCTTGTGCCACAGCGTGGCCAGTGCCTAATTGCTCGGCTTGTAGTACCCAACTGACATCACGATGAGCCAATGCTTGTTGCATTAAATCTCCACCGTGACCATAAACTAATTGGGTGCTGGCAACTGACAATCCAGCGGTGGCATCGATAACATGTTCAACCATTGGTTTTGCGGCAACTTTATGCAGAACTTTAGGCAGCGCAGAGCGCATCCGAGTACCCTTACCCGCTGCCAATATAACAAGATGTAATTCCATAGATATGTTGTTCAATTTTTTTGAGGAAGCTATATTGTAATCAATATCACCAGAAGTGTCGAGTAGGCTACCTAGCCTGATCCCAGCATTTTATTCAACAAAATCATCCGTTATGATTATTTGATTTTTATCTCGATCTGACCATTAGCGCGTTGATGGGCTTGAGCTGAAAAATCAGCTGCGGTTCTAACGTCAATTGCTATTCGATAGTTAATATCGATACCATAATTGGCCTCAATTAATTGGCCATCAAATTTAAGCAGCAATTGCTCAATTAAATTACTCCATTGATAGTCACAACAGAAATTCAATTCCATGGTAACCACCTTAATTGCAGTTTGGGCTTCGGCTAATACCGCACTGACTGCCCCGCCATAGGCGCGTGCCATTCCGCCAGTGCCTAGCTTGGTGCCACCAAAATAGCGAGCAACCACCACAGTGATTTCACCAATGCCACTACCTTGTAATACATTAAGCATTGGCCTACCAGCACAGCCGGATGGCTCGCCGTCATCGGAATAACCAATTTCAACGGTATTTTCTGGGCGATTGGCGACATAAGCCCAGCAATTATGACTGGCATCGGGATGAAGTGCGCGGATCTGATTAATAAATGCCTTGGCTTGCTTTACGCCCTGAGTGGGTGAGATATAAGCAAGAAACTTACTGCGTTTAACTTCTGTCTGCACCATGAGTGGCGCAGACAGCACTTGATAGGGCGTTTGGTTCAAGGCTAGCTTAATCCAGCATCGCGAGTCATATTTTCAATATGCCCCTGATGAACAATAATGTTATCTTCGATTCGAATACCACCAAAAGGTTTAAACTGTTCAACTTTTTGCCAATTAATGTATTGAGCATTATCAGTTGCCTTTAAATCTTCGAGCAAGCTATCGATGAAATATAACCCTGGCTCAATTGTCATCACCTGCCGCGCTTCAATCATTCGGGTACACCGTAAAAAAGGATGATCCGCTGGTGCAGTAATATGAGTACCACGCTCGTCACTCATGAATCCGCCCATGTCGTGGACTTGTAGCCCCAAGAAATGACCGAGACCGTGCGGGAAAAAGGTACTGGTTATTTTCTTCGACACAATTTCAGCCGCGGGTAATTTAACAAAATCAAATTGTTCAAGCAATTCAGCAATCAAAGTATGCATCGCGATATGTAAGTCAACGTAGCTGACACCAGGCTTAATTGTTTCAATAATGGCCAATTCTTTTTGGTTAAGTGCAGCAATTAACTCGGCGAATTCATCATCTTTAAACGAATAAGTACGGGTAATGTCAGAAGCATAACCATGACAGCTAGCACCAGCGTCAATTAAGAACGAGTTAAACGTCGATGGCGCATCTTGTTCTAATACGGTGTAATGCAAAATTGAACCGTTTTCATTAAGTGCCACAATGTTGCCGTAAGGCACTTCATTTTCAGTATGCTTGGTCGCCTTGAGGTATTCCATTTGAATGTCGTATTCTGATTTTTCAGCCAAAAATGCTGCTTTGGCAGCTAGGTGGCCTTGCACCGCGACTTTGTTGGCCTGACGCAAACAATACATTTCATAATCAGTTTTATAGGCACGGTGATAATGGAAATATGAAATCACTTCTTCCGGATTTAACAAACCAATATTAAGCACCTCTGCCACATCAATGTGCTCACCAATGTAGGCTGCGCGTTCAATGGCATTGGGTAAATGCTCTGCAACCTGATCTGGTTTTTTCAAATACACGATGTCGAATTGGTCGGTCCAAAAGTCAACGGGTTCATCTGGCACCTTATGCCAAAAATCAACCGGACGATAAAACACCAACTTCGGTTTGTTAACCCCATCAATAATGACCCAACAATGTGGATTATTGGTGACCGGGACCCAAGCTTTAAAGTGTGGGTTAACCTTAAATGGATAATCCATATCATCAAGGAACTGACGATGCGCTTGTCCAGAGTGAATAATTAGTGTTTCAATATTTTCACGCGCCATAATAGTTTTAGCACGCGCATTAAGCTCACTAATATGCTGGGCAAAAAGCGTATTTAGTTGTTCCATCATCACTCCAGTATAATTGTTTTTTTGCATCATACCGTATGCGGCCCAAGATTAAAAAAATCTACTAAAAAAAGTCAGTTAAAAAAGCGATAAATCTGTAAAGTTAAATCGATTTGGCACAACTTAAGCATCGTCCCCTAAATATCTTAGATATTTAACTAGCCAACCATACAGAACAAAATCAATTAAAAACAGCACATTACCAACGAAAAAACCTAAAACAAACACCCAGTTTAAACAATTGTTTAAACTAACTGTTGAAATTTAGCTCAACACAAGAGAAACTTGGCTGTTGCTGTAAAAAAGTAAAGACTAAATTTAGCCAAAGTCGGCCTATAAAATAGTACGTCGATTGATGTTATCGACGAGGGAAAATAATAATGATTTATGAATCAAGCACCCTCTCTGTAAGCTACATTAAAGATGGTATTGCAGAGTTAAAATTTGACGCAAAAGATGGTTCGGTTAACAAGTTTGACCAACAGACCCTTCAATCGTTTAAAGAAGCGGTTGAAGCTCTACAAGGTCTAACCGATCTAAAAGGTGTAGTAATGACCAGTGGTAAGTCAGCATTTATTGTTGGCGCAGATATCACAGAGTTCACCACCCACTTTGATGCACCCGCTGAGCAATTAAGCGAATGGTTGTCATCAATCAACGATACTTTTAACGGCTTTGAAGATTTAGACTGCCCTACTATCGCTGCCATTAACGGGTTTGCACTAGGCGGTGGTTGTGAAGCTACTCTACTAGCAGATTACCGTATCGCCGATACTACCGCTGTACTAGGCTTGCCTGAAACCAAACTAGGTATTATGCCTGGTTGGGGTGGTACAGTACGCTTACCTCGCTTAATCGGTTGTGATAACGCATTAATGTGGATCACTGGCGCAACGAATAATAAAGCAGACAAAGCACTTAAAGTCGGTGCCATTGATGCTGTAGTGGCTCCTGAAAAATTACGCGAATCAGCTATTGCGATGTTAGAAGATGCGATTGCTGGTAAGTTCGATTGGCAAGCACGCCGTGCTGAAAAGCAAGCGCCATTAACACTGTCGCCAATTGAAAACATGATGTCATTCTCAACCGCTAAAGGCATGGTTGCATCGAAAGCGGGTAAACACTACCCAGCACCGATGACCGCCCTTAAGTGTATTGAGAAAAGTGCGAGCATGACCCGCGCTAAAGCATTACTAATTGAAACCAAAGGTTTCGTTAAGCTAGCTAAGACTGATGTTGCTCGTTCACTAGTTGGTATTTTCTTAAATGACCAACTAATTAAAGCAAACTCTAAGAAAGCGGCTAAAACTGCATTAAAAGTTGAAACTGCTGCTGTACTTGGCGCTGGCATCATGGGTGGCGGTATCGCTTACCAATCAGCGAGCAAAGGCACGCCGATTGTGATGAAAGACATTAACCAAGCGGCATTAGATCTTGGTCTAAATGAAGCGTCTGGCATTCTAAACAAACAACTTAAGCGCAAGCGTATTGACGGTGCTAAGTTGGCTAAGACTCTTAACAGCATCACCGCTACTCTTAACTATGAGTCAGTTAAAGATGTTGATATCGTGGTTGAAGCTGTCGTTGAAAACCCTAAAATTAAAGGCATGGTATTAGCTGAAGTTGAAGGTTATGTTAGCGAAAACGCTATCGTTACTTCAAATACGTCAACTATCTCAATCAATGAACTGGCTAAGAATCTTAAGCGCCCTGAAAAATTCTGTGGCATGCACTTTTTTAACCCAGTACATAAGATGCCATTAGTTGAAATCATTCGTGGTGAAAACACCTCTGATGAAACTATCGCTACTGTCGTTGCTTACGCTGCTAAAATGGGTAAATCACCAATCGTTGTTAATGATTGTCCTGGTTTCTTCATTAACCGTGTTCTATTCCCATACTTTGGCGGTTTCGCTAAACTAATTAGCGATGGCGCAGATTTCGTCAAAGTTGATAAAGTGATGGAAAAAGAATTTGGCTGGCCAATGGGTCCTGCATTCCTACTTGATGTTGTTGGTATGGATACAGCTCACCACGCGCAAGATGTAATGGCTAAAGGTTTCCCAGACCGCATGGCTAAAGATGGCAAAGATTCTATCGATGCTATGTATGAAGCTGGTCGTTATGGTCAGAAGAACGACAAAGGTTTCTACAATCACTCTTTAGACAAGCGTGGCCGTGCTAAGAAAGATCCAGCACCAGAAGCTTACGAACTGTTGAAAGCAGTAAGTGCTGATACGACTGAATTCAGCAGCGACGAAATTATCGCTCGTACTATGATCCCAATGGTTATCGAAACAGTTCGCTGTTTAGAAGAAGGCATTATCGCAACCCCTGGCGAAGCTGATATCGGCTTAGTGTTTGGTCTTGGTTTCCCTCCTTTCCGTGGTGGCATATTCCAGTATATCGATACTATGGGTGTTGCAGCGTTTGTTGAACTAGCTGATAGCTATGCTCACCTTGGTGCAATGTATAAAGTGACTGACGGTATGCGTGAAAAAGCTGCTGCTGGCGCAACCTACTACAACGCTTAACGGCAATTGGAGATTAATATTATGAAAGAAGTTGTCGTAATCGATTGTATTCGTACCCCAATGGGTCGCTCTAAAAATGGCGTGTTCCGCAATGTTCGCGCTGAAGAATTATCAGCTCACCTGATGAAAGGTTTGATGGATCGTAACCCTAAGGTTGATCCAGAAGAAATCGAAGATGTCATTTGGGGTTGTGTGCAACAAACTCTAGAGCAAGGTTTTAACATTGCTCGTAACGCTTCGCTACTTGCTGGCCTACCAAAAAGCATTGGCGGTTCAACCGTAAACCGTCTTTGTGGTTCATCAATGCAAGCATTACATGATGCGACTCGCGCGATTCAAGTTGGAGATGGCGACATCTTCATCGTTGGTGGTGTTGAGCACATGGGTCACGTACCAATGAACCACGGGGTTGATTTCCACCCTGGTATGGCTAAGAAAATTGCATCGGCTGCTGGCATGATGGGTTTAACCGCTGAAATGCTTGGTCGGATGCACGGCATTACTCGTGAGCAACAAGACGAGTTTGGTGCCCGTTCACACCGCCTTGCACATGCTGCAACGGTTGAAGGTCGTTTCAAGTCAGAAATCCTGCCTATTATGGGTCACGATGCTGACGGTCGCTTAATTCTAGTTGAAGATGATGAAGTTATTCGCCCAGAAACAACTGCTGAAGGCTTAAGCAAGCTACGCCCTGCTTTCGACCCTGCCAACGGTACAGTTACTGCTGGTACTTCATCAGCACTTTCTGATGGCGCATCTGCGATGCTAATCATGTCTGCTGAAAAAGCGGCTGAATTAGGACTTAAGCCACGCGCTAAAGTACGCTCAATGGCTGTTGCCGGTTGTGATCCATCACTAATGGGTTACGGTCCAGTTCCTGCCAGTAAAAAAGCATTGAAACGTGCCGGTATCACGATGGAAGATATCGATATTGTTGAATTAAATGAAGCGTTTGCTGCACAGTCATTACCTTGTGCTAAAGATCTTGGTTTAATGGAAGGCTTTGACGAGCGTGTTAACCTTAACGGTGGCGCAATCGCTCTAGGTCACCCCCTAGGTTGTTCTGGTACGCGTATATCAACCTCACTAATCAATATCATGGAAGCTAAAGATGCTAAATTAGGTCTGGCTACTATGTGTATCGGTTTAGGTCAGGGTATCGCAACAGTATTCGAACGGATTAAGTAATTTGTTTATTTAATTACCGTTCGTTTTGAACATAAAAGCCGACGTAAGTCGGCTTTTTTTGTGGCGCAGTTTAAATTTTTACCACGCTAAGATTGAAATTTAAATTAGAGCGGTTAAAATTGATTTTTATATTTCTCGGTGGAAGATAGTGTGTCAGATTTAACAGCTCAGCATCAATTAGACGCAATCGGCATGCGATGCCCAGTACCAGTAATGATGATACGTAAGACAATTAGAGCGATAGAGAGCGGTGAAACATTACTGATTATTGCCGATGATCCATCAACTACCCGAGATATCCCGAGCTTTTGTCGTTTTATGGATCATGAGTTGATCAGCGCCGAAGTTGAATCAGCGCCTTATCGCTATATCATTAAGAAAGGGTAATTCTTTTCCTTCACTCTGCTAGTAGTGATGCTATTTGTTGCTTAACCTTGTCACGCGAGGTGCCTGTATCAAAGAAGGTTCTGGTGCGGCCTTGTTTATCTAATAGATAAATATAGGTACTGTGCGAGAATATCTTGGTTTTATCCTCGGCTTTATTGACCCCGTCTTTGCTAAATTTCTTTTTGCGATATTCAGTGCTAACCTCTAAGTCAGCAACCGAGGCGCGACGTAATTTAAAAGAGTCAGCAACAATATCAACTTCCTGTTGCGTCCCAGTAAGACCCACAATGCTCTGATCAAAATAAATTAAATACTTATCGAGATGCTCAATCGTATCGTACTTCGGATCAACACTAACAAATAACACCTGAACCTGTGATTTTTGCTCACCAAGGTTACGCATTAGCGCGGTTAAATAGCCTAAAGTAACAGGACAAACATCAGGACAGTTAGTGTAACCAAACGTTAAAATAACCGTCTTACCTTGGTAGTCACTCAAACTCACAGGATGACCCAATGTACTATTAAGGGTGAATTCACCGCCGATACCACGGATAACAGGTAAACCCGCGTTACTTAAAGTCGAGAACAACATACTACTCATTGTCACAAGGCACAGCGCTAACTTAAATACGTTTTTCATTATTTATTCCTAAACTAACATTCAATATTTGAGATCGATTTCAATCTTGGTGGTAAATACTGCTCAACCATTTTTTCAATTTTTGGCGGCTGTCCTGGTTTTAAAATAACTAGCCATTCGACTCCCAATCTTGCTAAACCATCCATACCTAGCCGATCTTGATCTTGATAATCGTAATCAAAACGGATTAAAAAACGCTCGGCGGTTAATCGTTTAATTTTAAGGTTTTCAACTTTATGGCTACTATTAACTAAAAGTTTATTTCTGCTTTTAAGCCATGTGGCTAAGCCAGCTGGTGAACTAATTGATTGCGCCACCAGTTTAAAATCCAATCCTGTTTCCACAATCATTTCACCATATTGTTGGCTATCACTTAAACTATCGAGCATGGCTGTCCAGCCATAAACCAACTTCTTGACCAGTTGTGTAGCAGCTACCTCTTCAATATTTAAAACAGATGAAGAAACTGAAGAATATTCGCTTTCAATCGACGCAATAGCGGCTATCCCTTCGCGTGAATGAGTCAGAGAAATGTATTGGTAATAACGGTGTCGCTGGCCATCAACTGGATCGGCAATACTTAAAATCACTCGAATCGATGAGTCATTAGGGGTTGCTAAACTAAAATCATAAAAGCTTTCAACATACGGATTAAGGTCGCAGCTATGCGTTGATTTAATATTGTTATTCTTTAGCTCAGATTTCTTAGTTCTGATGATTTTTGTTATTGCTTTACAATCGACCGCAGCATAAAAACCGTAAACGGCTGACAGGACCGAGTTTTTATAGGCTTGATTTTTTAGTGACTCAGGTGCAGCGTGGCTATTTGCCACAAAAAAGATAAAGATGAGTAGCATAAGCTTGGCTTTAAACATAAGCGGAGCCTTAGAGTTAAAACGAGAAGTGGTGGTTAGAGATCGGTAATATTGGGTAGGAGCTAAGCCCCTACCCTAAGACTTAATTAAATCTTATGCGGCCCAGAAATCTGTTCCATTAAATCATTGTCCCATTCGCCTTCAACTTTAACGTGAGCGGCAGCACCTAACACGATAGCTTCAGTAAGGTTATGGTTTACGTAAGCATAGATACCAGGCTGACGGAATGTGTACATTGCAGCAGCTGCGCTACCACCGGCGACAAACCAAGTTTCAAGATTGGTCTGAGGCTTATCAGCAAAAGAACCACGTTCCCAAACTAAATCACCGTGACCACCAATTAGGTGTGGACGAGTATCGCGGTTTGCTTGTGAATGGATAAATAACACTGTTTCACCAACATCCGCAGTCATTGCATTCTTACCAGTGATTGCGCCTTTCGCACCGTTAAATACGATGTGAGTAGGCACTAAAGACTTCATCACTTCAACAGTGTCAGCAAAACCAGCAATTGGGCTGTCGTACTTCTTGTATTGACCGTTCTTATCTTTTGGCAGATAAAAATCTTGCTCGCCAATATAGTAAGCTTTGTCATATGCAGCTGGCTTACCAACTTCGTCGGTTAGGCCTTCACGCGGAAGCACCATCATCGCGCCGTTCATACCAGATACCACATGCCATGGGATCATTACATCACCAGGAGCACAGTGATAAACAAAGACACCCGCTTTAGTACAACGGAAACGAACTGTTGCTTCTTCACCTGGATTAACGTGAGTTAAGCCAGCAGCACCAAGGGCACCTGTTGAAGAGTGTAAATCGATGTTATGCATCATTGAGCTTGATTTAGGGTTGACCAAGGTAAGCTCTAAGTAATCGTATTGATGAACCACAATCATTGGCCCAGGCACTGAACCATTAAAAGTCATGGCCCAAGTTTTAACTCCTGGCTCTAGCTCAATTAATTTTTCTTCAATCACTAACCGAACTTTAACGACCTTTGGCTTACCTTTAGCAACTTGGTCGTGCTTAGGCAGGAAAGGAGGTTGCACCAGTTCTTGTTCAACAACTTCTAGTTGATTTGCTTTGTACTTCATGAAATCGTTATCAAGCTTGCTAGCTGATTGCTTTGATTTTGCAGCGGCTGGTGCCGACACCATCGCAGCAACGGCAGCAGCAGTTGCTGTCACTGCAGCGCCTTTAAAAAGTTTACGGCGGTCAACATTTATTTCATTTTGGATAGACATATAATATTACTCTTTAATTATAATTTATAACTTAGATACAGCCGTCAAAGATCAATTAAGCTATCAACTTTAGCCTGCAAAGGGCTATCCATCCACCTCGCCTTTAAAGGCACAATTTTCGACACACTTACTTGTGTGCATTAAATAGGCAAAGCCAGTTTTTAGACTTTAATCTTCAATCACGCATGTATTAAGTTAATTGTTAATACACTTAACCAAAACTCGGTGAGAGCCTCGATTAATTAACTTTAATCGTTATTCAATAGCGCTGACTTGATGAAGATCAACCAATAAATTATCAAGTTCCAGAGTCAAAACAGCACTCGAACAAACAAAATAAAAAAACCATATAATTCAGTGGCATACAAATAACCGAGCGCTATTCAACCAATTTCATTGTTCGCTAAAACCTTGTTTTAAATCAACAGTTAAAATTTTGTATACACCTTACTATGACTCTACTGCTAGTATGTAAAGAAATAATTTTTGATACTAATAACAATATAAATTAGGAGCAGTAATGAAATTTCACCGCGCCACTTCATTCATCGCAACCGCTGTTGCGTTAGCACTTTCAACTAATGTCATTAACGCACAAGAAAAAGATAAAGAAAGCAAATGGCAAGTAAGCTCACCACAAGGTCAGTTTCAACAAATTGACATTAATGTCACCGAAGGCACCTGGCTAAATATTGATGTCAGCCCTAATGGTCAAGAAATTGTATTTGACCTATTAGGTGATATTTATAAAATGTCGATTGATGGCGGTGAAGTTACAACGCTAGCCAAAGGTATTGCATGGCACATGCAGCCAAAATTCAGTCCTAATGGCAAATATATTGCTTTTACGTCAGACCAAGGCGGTGGTGATAACATTTGGATTATGGACAATGATGGCACCAATCAGCGTGCAGTAACCGATGAAACATTTAGGTTATTAAACAGTCCTGCTTGGAGCCCCGATGGTGACTATATCGTTGCTCGTAAGCATTTTACTTCAGGGCGCTCACTTGGAGCTGGTGAAGTTTGGATGTATCACAAAACTGGTGGTAGCGGTGTCGAGTTAACTAAACGTCCCAATGACCAGAAAGATCTCGGAGAGCCAGCGTTCTCACCTGACGGCAAATATATCTACTTTAGCCAAGATGCTACACCTGGTAAAACGTTCCATTACAGTAAAGACTCTGTAAAAGGAATTTATAAAATTAAACGCCTAGACCGTGCAACAGGTGAAATAAAAGTAATCATTAACGGCATGGGTGGTGCGATAAGACCAACCCCAAGTCCTGATGGTAAGAAGTTAGCCTATATTGCCAGAGACGACTTTCAATCATCTCTTTATATCTATGATCTTGAAAGCGGAGAACATAACAAAGTCTACGGCAAGTTAGACCGAGATATGCAAGAAACATGGGCGATTCACGGCGTCTACCCGACCATTGATTGGACACCAGATAATAAACATCTGGTTTTTTGGGCTGGCGGCAAGATAAATAAATTAGATGTTAATAGTAAGAAAAGCCAAGTTATTCCTTTTAGGATTACAACGACCAAGAAGGTTCAAAAAGCATTACGCTTTAAACAAGCAATTGAGAAAACCAGTTTCGATGTAAAAATGCTCCGCAATGTTCAAGTGTCACCTAACGGTAAGAAAGTTGTTTACGAAGCCCTTGGTAAAATTTGGCTAAAGACCTTACCAGATGGAAAAATAAAGCGCCTAACCAAATCAAAAAATCAGTTCGAGTTATTCCCACAATGGTCTCGAGACAGCAAAAAAATTGTTTATGCCACTTGGAACGATCAAGACCAAGGCAGCATTAGAGTCGTTTCAGCGAGATCGGGCAAAGGCAAAACCTTAACCACAGCACCAGGAAAATATGTCGAGCCGACATTTTCACCTAATGGCAAAACTGTGGTCTATCGTAAAGCCAGAGGTGGTCGGATATTATCTGACAAATGGTCATTAAACCCAGGACTGTATCAAGTTTCAAGCAAAGGTGGAGAGCCAAAATTAGTTTCTGAGTCGGGCTATATGCCACAATTTGGTGCTGCCAACAATCGTGTTTACTTCATGGACCATGGCAAAGACCAACTTTTCAATAGCATAAAACTTGATGGCACAAAGAAGATTGAACACTATACCAGTAAGCTAGCGACTGAATTTAAAATCAGCCCCGATGGTAAGTTCGTTGCTTTTTCCGAACGATTTAAAGTCTATGTCACACCGTTTACGCCGACCATTAAGCCGTTAACCATTGCACCTTCAGCAAAGAACTTACCAGTTAAAGAGCTTTCAAAACGAGCTGGTGAAAACATTAGTTGGACTAATGATGGTCAAAAATTATATTGGTCGTTAGGACCTGAATTATACAGCCATGATGTTTCAAACATGTTTGAGCTGACTAAAGATGCCACAGAAGAGCAAACTATTCTTCCAACTGAAGATGGCTTAAACATCAGTTTCACCCAAAAATCAGATGTTCCACGTGGAACAATCGCATTTGTTGGCGGTCAAGTTATCACAATGGAAGGCAAAAAAGTGATTGCCAAAGGTGTGGTGCTGGTCGAAAACAACATCATAAAAGCAGTGGGTACCGCTGAAGAAGTGACGATTCCTGATGATGCCAAGATAATTGATATTACAGGAAAAACGATTATGCCGGGCTTAGTCGATGTTCATGCCCATGGTAGCCAAGGTAGTGATGAAATCATTCCTCAGCAAAACTGGGAAAACTATGCCGAGCTAGCGTTCGGAGTGACCACTATTCATGACCCGTCAAATGATACAACCGAGAT
>SPKZ01004577.1_pt1 | contig 13143 bp, 11 predicted proteins | sample 2456571 | NCBI WGS metagenome assembly SPKZ01 (sample SAMN11192286, study PRJNA482655) | marine metagenome | biome: ENVO:00000447; feature: ENVO:00000244|ENVO:00000211|ENVO:00000569|ENVO:00002023; material: ENVO:00002151; isolation source: ocean water from marine abyssalpelagic zone ...
ATTTTGTAATTATAGTATAAATTACAAGTTAATTTAACCTAAAATCTTGTAAAATATTATATTAATGTAAAATAAATAAGGTTTAAATAATGAAAATACTAGTAGTTGATGATTCACGAATGGCAATTAAGATGCTTTTAAAAACCCTAAAAGAGCATACGGGTGAAGAAGATGAAGTTTTTACTGGGAAAAATGGACTTGAAGCAGTTTCATTATATAAAGAACAATCACCCTCTTTGGTATTTCTAGATTTAACAATGCCTGAAATGGATGGTTTTACAGCCTTAGAAGAAATCAAAAAAATCAATAAAGACGCACGTGTAGTTATTGTTTCTGCTGATATTCAAAAAGGTTCTATGGACAGAGTTAGACAAGAAGGTGCTTTTGATTTTGTTAAAAAACCTATAACTGCTGAAAAAATGCAAGATATTTTTAATAAATTACAAAAGAGCTAAAATGAGTGAACTTATTTTAAATGAAGATGAACAAGACTGTCTACAAGAGTTAATGAATATCGCTTATGGCAGCGCAACAGCTTCTATTACTGAAATATTAAATGCCCATGCCGAACTTGGAATCCCAAGAATTAAAATAATTAATGCAGATGAATTGTGTGATTATTTAAAAGAAGAAAGCGAAGACAATACACCCTATTTTGCCTCTGTACAGCAGTTTAATGGAGAAATAACAGGAGAAAACCTTTTTATTATTGATAAAGTTTCTGCAAAAAACATTGCTTTACAATTTGGTTTAGAAGAAGATGAGATCGATGACAATGAACTCTACGATATTATTTTAGAAATTACGAATATCTTATCTTCTGCTACTATTTCAAAATTTTCACAAGAACTTGATGCGCCTGTTAGTTTTTCGCCTCCTAGTGTTGATTTATTAGAATCCATTATTAGTTTGGATAATCGTTTTTCAAAAGATTATGAAAAAATAATCATTGTTTCTACTGATATCAATTTTAAAGAACAAAATATTAAAGGACAGTTTTTAATTTTAACAACCGATGAATCCATCTTAACAATTAAAAAACTGCTTAATAAAATTTTAGATGAGCTCTAATGAAAATAGAAGATTTTGGATATATTTGTAATACTATTGATAATGGGATAATAATCTTAGATAAAGATTTAGAAGTATTTTTTTGGAATAAATGGTTGGAAAGCCGTACAAAAATTACTTTCAATAAAATAAAAAATAAAAAAATAGAAGATTTTTTCCCAAATATTAATACAATTAAACTAAAAAGAAAAATAAAAACATCTTTAAGCCTTAATTCTCCGACGTTCTATAATACTGAAGTAAATCGTTATTTATTAGAAATTCCTCTAAATAATATCTCTTCTAAGTTTTTTGACTCTATGCAGCAAGCTATTACTATCATGCCTTATGATAAAGACAGTGATATTGCTGTTTTGTATATTTATGATAATACACTCTTATGTGAATCTAATTTTAAACTAAAACAAGTGCAAAAAGATTTGGTAAATAAAAATACGGAATTAGAAGAATCTCAAGTAGAACTCTTACGTTCTTACACCACCATTGAATTATTATTAAATACAACCATGGAAGCCATATTTTTATTTGAAGATGATAGCTGTACCCACGTAAACAAAAAAGCCATTGAATTATTCTCTTATGAAAATGAAGAAGAAACAAAAGCACATGCCATAAATGATTTAATTTCTTATACCAAAAGAGATATTATGGAAGCTATTATTGATGAACCCTTTGAATTAGAAATGAGCAAAAGAGACAAAAGTATTTTTGATGCTTTAGTACAGATTAAGATTATTCAAAAAGATGGCAAAAAAATAAAAATCATTACTATTTTAGATATTAGTGAATTAAAAACAAAAGAAAGGTTATTAGCGCAACAATCTAAAATGGCTGCAATGGGAGAAATGATTGAAAATATTGCCCATCAGTGGAGACAACCTTTAAGTACAATTTCAACAGCTGCTTCTGGAATAAAAATACAAAAAGAGCTTAATATCTTAGAAGACAAAATGTTTTATGATGCGACAGATGTTATTGTAAAAAGTACCAATCATTTATCTCAAACCATTAATGATTTTAAAAACTTCATAAAAGGGGATACAAACAAAGTTCTCTTTAATCTAAGCAAGAATATAAAAACAAATTTATCCATCCTTGAAGGCCACTTAAGGACCAACTACATCACTGTTATAGCAAACTTAGATGATAGTATTGAATTAACGAATTATCCCAACGAATTATCCCAAGCCATATTAAATATACTCAATAATTCAAATGATGCTTTAATTGACAATAAAATAGATGAAAAACTTATTTTCATTGATACTTATATTAAAAATAATGAAATTATCATTGAAATTAAAGACAATGCTTTGGGAATAGAAAAAAATATCATTAAAAAAATATTTGAGCCTTATTTTACGACAAAACACAAGCACCAAGGAAAAGGTTTGGGTTTATATATGACACATCAACTTATTGACTTAAGTATGAAAGGTATATTAGCTGTACAAAATAAAAAATTTACCTACAATAATACCTCCTATCTAGGAGCTTGTTTTACAATTTCTTTTCCTTTAATTAAAACATAAAACAAAAGTAATTTTTGCAACCTTGATTGACTAAGACTCAAGCTTATGATATAATCGCGCTTATTATAAAAACAAGTAACGAATATGTTATTACTAGGATAATTATGTCAAAAAGTTTATATCAAACCTTAGAAATACAAGAAAGTGCCACGCCTGATGAAATTAAAAAAGCCTATAGAAAACTTGCTAGAAAATTCCATCCTGATGTAAATAAAGATAAAGATGCAGAAGAAACATTTAAAGAAATCAATGCTGCTTATGAAGTATTAAGTGACAAAGAAAAAAAAGTTCAATATGATCAATACGGTGACTCTATGTTTGGAGGACAAAACTTTCATGACTTTGCACAAAATCAAGGTTCGGGAGACTTAGATGATATTCTAAAACAAATGTTTGGAAATCAAGGTGGTTTTGGTGGTGGTTTTGGCGGAGGATTTGGTGGTGGTTTCGAGCCTGACTTGGATATGAATACACAAATCACTATTGCTTTTGATATCTCAATTTTAGGGGGAAATCATCATATCTCTTTAAATCATGACTCTTTTGATATTAAAATTCCAAAAGGAATTAAAGATGGGCAAAAAATACGAGCAAAAGGAAAAGGAAAATCCCATGGATCACAAAAAGGCGATCTTCTTATTCTTATACATGTAGCACCCTCTCCTCTTTATGAAAGAAGAGATTTTACTTTATTAAGAGATTTTGACATACCGTTAAAAACGGCTTTGTTTGGAGGAAAAGTTCTTATTAAAACATTATATAAAGACATTACCTTAAAAGTACCAAGCGATACCAAACAAAATCAAAAATTCAGGGTTAAAGAATTGGGAGTGCCTAATAGAAAAACATCTGTAAATGGGGATTTATTTTTAAAAGCAAATATTGTTTTACCAAAAATCGAAGATATGGATGAAGATTTTGTAAAACAATTAGAAGAATTTTTACCAGAAGTTTAAGATGAATAATAAAGCATATACTGAGCCCGTTTATTTAATCTCTGCAGTTGCAGAGATATTAAGCATTCATCCTCAAACCTTAAGACAATATGAAAGAGAGGGATTTGTCAATCCCACAAGAAGCAATGGGAAAATACGCTTGTATTCTCAAAAAGACATTGACCACATAAAATATATATTAACCCTAACAAGAGAATTTGGTATTAATTTAGCAGGAGTTGATTTGATTCTTCAGTTAAACAAAAAAATCAAAAATATAGAAAAAGAGCTGGACGAATACAAAGAAAAATTTAAAAATATTGATAAATATGCAGTGGTACCATCAGCAAAAGCTTTAGTTGTTAAAAAAAGCTCTTATGATATGATTGTTTTTGAAGAATAAAGAATAGTTTATAAGTTATAAACTATACTGAACGACATAATCCCTCATTAAAGGAGGAGTATCAAGATAATTTTCATCATCACTTGATATTTTTGTTTTATTGGGTGTATTTTCTTCTTCTTTTTTTGAACTTGAGCTATTAATACTTTCAAAACCTGTTGCTACAATAGTAATTTTTACTTCATCTTTTTCCAAGGTTTTATCAGAAGTTGTTCCAAAAATAATTTCTGCATTTGAATCTATGGTTTCATGGATTTTTTCCATTACATTATTAATAGCAAACAAAGAAATTTGAGGATGAATATTAAAGTGAATTAATATCCCCTTAGCTCCACTTAAAGAGACTTTATCTAATAAGGGTGACTCAATAGCATCTTCTAAGGCTTTAATAGCAGCATTATCGCCTTTAGCTCGCCCAATACCCATAAGTGCCATTCCACGATGTTGCATAATAGTTCTTACATCAGCAAAATCCATATTAATATCTGCATTTCCAGGATTAAGAATAACTTCACTCATTCCATTTACCGCTTGATATAAAATATTATCAATAATTCTAAAAGCATCTTTCATTCCAACGCTTTCATCAATAATATCCAAGAGCCTATCATTAGGAACTACAATAATAGAATCACTTACTTTTTTAAGTTCTTCAAGACCTAAGTTTGCAAGCCCTGCTCTTTTTTTACCTTCCCAAGTAAAGGGTTTAGTAACAACAGAAACAGTAAGCGCTCCAATTTCTTTAGCAGCTTTTGCTACAACAGCAGCAGCTCCTGTTCCAGTTCCGCCACCTAAACCAGCAGCAATAAATACAATATCAGCGCCTTTTAGTGTATTTTTTATATCTTCATACGATTCAACAGCCGAATCTCTTCCAATTTCTGGTTTCATACCAGCGCCTAAACCTTTAGTAAGTTTTAAACCCAATTGTATTTTTTTAGGAGCTTTTGAAATATGCAATACTTGTAAATCCGTATTTGCAACAATCAAATCAATTTTATGGCTTCCTTCAGTTATCATATGATTAATCATATTACAACCTCCGCCCCCAACACCTATTACAGAAATTTTTGCAACATTATCAGATAAGGTTTGGGTAGGCATTTTAACCGTAATATCTTCTACATTAAATAAATTATCACTCATTAAAACCACTCCGATACTTTGGTCCAGAAACTTGAAAGTCCTTTTCCTTTTTTGTCTTTTGAAAGCTTAGGTAATAAAGTCTCTTGCTCATTTATAGTATTTTTTTCAACTATTCGCTCTTTTATATCAACTTTTTCATGAAGTTCTTTGCTCATCATGTTTTGATTGTGAACTTTAGTTTTTAATACAAGCTGTTTTCTAAGCACTTTATTTGAATCAAGTTCAAAACCAGCACGATTATTTAAAGAGTAAAACAATAAACCAACAATAGTTGATAAAGTAGGATCTTCAAAATTTATATAACCATTTTTGATACTCATAGGGTTAGATACTTTAATAGGGATGTTTTCAAATACCAAAGAAGATAAATGTTTAATTCCTTTTAACTGATTAAGACCACCCGTTAAAACAATACCAGCACCAATACGTTCTTGAATACCACTTTGTTTAAGTCTGTCTTTAATAAGAATCAGAACTTCTTCTACTCTTGCATGTATTATTGTTTGTACATAATCTAAAGAGACTTCAGAAGTATTTTGTTCATCCCCAATGCGAGGAATCTTAACTTTTTTAATAGCCAAGTCATCATTAAGAACAGTAGGTAATAAGTTTCCATACTTAAGTTTTAACATCTCAGCAGCATTAGGAGGAGTATGTAACATAACAGATAAGTCATTTGTAATATGATTTGAACCAACAGGTACAAAATCATTAAAAATTACAGAAGAGTTTTTATAACAAGCAACTTCTGTTGTTGTTGCACCCATATTAATAACAATGGCTCCGAAGTCTTTTTGTTCTTGGTCTAATACAGATAAAGCCGTTGCATAAGAGTCCAATACAAAATTTGTAATTTCTAAGCCTGATTGGCTTAGGGCTGATTTAATATTTGTTAAAGCCGTTTTTTTAACCGTTGCTACATATACAGAAGCTTCTAATCTAGCTCCATTCATATTCAAAGGATTTTCAACATCCCCTGAATCATCTACTTTAAAAGCAATTGGAACTACATGTAAAACTTCATATTCAGGAACTATTGTTGCATTGTATAAAGCCATTTGTAAAACTTGGTTAATTTCATTTTCAGTAATTACGCCATTGGGAACATTAACCGATCCCATAGAGCGAATACCTTTAGTATGCGCTCCTGAAACAGAAACAACTGTAGATTCTATTGGATTTGACGTACTTCTTTTTGCTTTAGAAATTGCATTTTTTATTGAATTAGATGCTTCTTCAATATTAATTATGGCACCTTTATTAATACCATAACTGTCTTCAATTCCTGTACCTAAGATATTTATCTTAAGATCCAAATCATTTTTTGCAATAACTGCTGTTATAACAGAAGAACCAATATCTAATGCTAAAAGAGTTTTATTCAAATCATTTCCTTCTTAATTATTGTGCAGAAGTATTATCTAATGCTGATCTAACTTCATAAATCTTTTCTAATTCACGAACAAAGTTATTCATTAATTCATTGTCTAACAAAGAAACAATTGAATTTTTAACGTTTTCTTGTTCTTGTGCATTTGTTTTAACTAATCGAGAATCATTGATTCGGTATAAAACAATTTTAGACCCTAAATCAATTATATCCTCTTTATTTTTTTGCATAAACAAAGCAGATAAGAATGTTCGTGCTTCTTGTGCATTAAGTGCTTTAATTTTGTTTACATCGTTTCTTGATACATAACCAATATTTTCACCCTTAAAATCTTTTAATCTGTCTTTTGCCAATTTTTTCAAAAGATTCTTTTTTTCATTTTGAATATAAACAGGAGTTACTCTTCCTTTTGCATCTTCATACGATAAAGGCTCTGGCGCAATTTTTTTGTTCATTTTAATAGAAATATACTCATTCTTATTTAAAAAGGGTTTAATATATGCTCCAATAGCAGCATCACTTAGTTTTTTAATATTACTCGCAGAATAATCTAAGCTGTCTTCATGTACCCGAACATTTGCTTCAAAATCAATTTTTGCTTTTTTTGCTTTTAAATAATTCTTTAATGCAATTTTTTTCGTAGCTTTTACATTTAAAGCACGAATTACATCTGTTTTTGCTTCATCAAAAGATTTTAATTTACCATCAGATTTTTTAAAATCATATTTTGTTACTTCAAACTCTGCTTCTAATTTTTCATCGCTGTAAATATTATTAAGTAAAGCTGTTTTTGTTATTGAAATATCATAGGCTTGCGCACTTAAATAATCAAACTTATTTTTATTCCAGAATTCTTCAACTTTTTTAAGATCCAAATCAAGAGCGATATTATTAATATTTAATACTTCAATATTAATTTCATCTTCTAAAAACATTAATGAACTTAAACGCTCAATTTGTTCATCTGAGCTTTTTACTTTAAACAATTGTTCTACTTTTTGAAGTAAAATGTTTCTTTTGATTGATTCTTCAAAAACAGTAGGTGTTGTTCTGTTTTGAGACAATACTCTTACATAAGTATCTTTATCAAATACGCCATTAATAAAAAAAGCATTCATTGATAAAAGCTCTTTAATGACTTCCTTTTGTGTTACACCCAAGCCTAAAGAATCAGCATAAGACAAAATAAGGTTTTTTTGTATTGCTAAACGCAAAGCAGCATCTGACAATTTTAATGTTCTTGCCATTTCATCATTGAATTGTTCACCAAAAATACTTGAGTATTGTCTGTATAAAGCAGAGTATTCTCGTTGGTGTTCATCAACTGAAATTTCTCTCTCCCCTACTACTGCTACAGAAGCACTTTGTTTCCCGAAATCATACGAACCCCAACCAACAAATCCAGCGCCTACAAAAGCGATTGTACTTATCCAGATAGTTACTACTAACCATTTTTTATGTTTTTGCATCCAAGTTATCATAAAACATTATCCTCTAAAATTTTTTAGTCATGTTACATGAATATTTCTTGCTTTTTCGTTAAATTATGATTTAAAGTAAGAAAGTTTTGTTCTTATGCTGCAAATGCAAAATATCATTAATAACAGACTCTCTTTTTGTACTCTCTATTCGTGTGCATGCTGTTTTAAATGCATCCTCTTCTCCTACAATATAACACATCTTTTTTGCTCTTGTAATTGCTGTATAAAGCAGTTTGGTATTGTGCATTATGTAATGAGAAAAAGTCATAGGAATGAGTGAGTTTTCATATTCCATACCTTGGGTTTTATGAATGGTTAAACAATAAGCAAGAGACAATAAAGAATCCATTTCATCAAAACGATAAAAAACAACCATATCATCACTGGGATATAAAATAATACATAAACTTTCTTCAAAATCAAGTTTAATAATCAAACCCAATTGCCCATTAAAAACGCGTTTTTGTAAAAAATCAGAAGAACCACTTTTATACATACTCATACTTTGAGCTTTCATATTCTCATTTTTTACATGTATTACTTTATCTCTTAGTTTATATTCATACATTTTTCCTTGAAAAGACTTATCTTTTGAAAAATTAAAGATGGCTTGAAGTTGACGGTTTAGATTCTCAACCCCTAAAACACCCGCTTTCATAGGGGTAATAATTTGGTATAAACTTAAGGCTTTTCCTATGTTTTTATTTTTAATTAGTCTATAAAACTCTTCAATATACGTAGCTGAAATATTCACAATATTTTGTAAAATCAAAGAAGTATTATCTTGTCTAAGTTCTGAGAAATCACTAGCTGAATACGAATTTTTAGCAGCATAATAATTGTCAATTGAAACAGGCACAAAAGAGAAATCTTCATATTTTTCTTTATACTTAGGTACTTTACCCTGACGTATGTCATTTGCAATAAGTGCAATAGCTTGATCTTCATTTTGTCTGTAAATTTTTGTTAATTTACAAATAGGTGCTAATTCATACTTAATAGAGTCTGCTAAAATATTTCCAGCCCCAATAGCAGGTAACTGTCCATCATCTCCCACAATTATAAAAATAGTATCATCTGCAATTTTTGAAATAATTTTATAAAACATAATAGAATTTACCATAGATGCTTCATCCAAAAGAATCACTTTTTGCTCAAAAAAATCTTTCTCTTTATTTTTCATTAACAAAGACTGAATGGTTGAAGATGTATACCCCGTAGTATCCGATATACGCTGTGAGGCAATACCACTTAAAGCAATAGTAATAATATCATCATAAGAAAACATTTCTTCTAATAACTCTAAAAGAGCCCTAGCAGAAGTAGATTTTCCCGTACCTGCATATCCTATTAAAAAAAGTGTGGTATGCCCTTCATTGACTAATTCAACAGCATCTTTTTGTTCTTGGCTCAAAATAAAACCCAGCGTTTTCTCTTTTTTAGTTATGTACTCATTAAAATTTGAGACAATTTTTTTTAATTGTTTGTTTTCTTCTCTTTGTTTAAAAAATTCTAAAATTCTTTTTTCTGCATTGTATAAAATAGAAGGAGAGAAACGATTAAGTGTTGTTTGATGAATTTCTTCATCCCCTAACATCTTATTTAAGGCTTTTTCATATAAAAGCTCTTCGTTCCTAAACCGTAAAGAATCATCTAAGAGTGTAAATAAATGTGTTTTATCAATCGATGAGTTTCCATTGTTATCGCAGTATTCTCTTAAGGTATAATTCATACATGCCATAATTCTAAAAGAAGAACGTTCATCAATACCAATGGAGCGCGCAATTTCATCCGCTCTTTTAAAACCTATACCTTTAATATCAATCAGGATATAAGGGTTTTGTTTTATTTTTTCAATTAAATTATCTACTTCAGGGTATGCCTGATATATTTTTGTTATTAAATTAGAAGTAACCCCATATTTGGCTAAAAATGTTCCCAGTTCTCTTAAATGCTGAAACTTTTGCCAAGAAGTAATAATAATCTTTAACTTTTTTTCGGATATTCCTTTAATTTTTAAAAGTTCATTGGGATTTTTATTAAAGATTTTAACCAGTTCTTCTTCGTTGTATTTGTCCAAAAGCATATGGGCTGTTTTTGAGCCAATGCCTTTAACAATTTTTGTCAAAAAGAAATACAGTTCTGCTTCTTTTATTTCAAGCGTATCAAAAGCGAATTGAATTCCATACTTTTTATGAGTAATCCAATTACCTGTAAGTATGATTTCTTCCCCAAGGATTTTTTCAATATCTGTATCTACGTAAATACCACAGATTTTTTGATCGTTCTCTAAAACAGCAATACAATAAGAATTTTCTGCATTAAAATACAGTACTCTTTTTAAAACTCCTGATAATTTAAACGTTTTTTCATCACTCATTAATATTCATCATCAAATTTTGCATTTTTATGCTTGTCTTTTCTATAAGAACTGTTGTTTTTTTCTTTTTGCAGATTATTGGCTTCTTTTAATAAAAGATTTTGCATTTTATCTTCATCGGCTATCTCAAATCCGTCATTATCATCTTCTTCTAAATAAACGTAATACATTATTTTTTCAATAAAACGTTTTAAATGCGTATAATACGTAGAATTTAAGTCCATTGTTTCTGCTCGAGATAAATCTTTGAAGTTTTTTATACATCTTTTTTTAAATAAGTCTTCATCAAAATTTTCTAATCGTAACAAACTCATTGTTCTTGTTAAAAATTTTTCTAAAACACGAATATATTTTATTCTTTTTTGTTTTTCATGAACTTCAATTTGCATTAAATTAAATCACTTAATTTTTCAAAAGGACGTGCTAATACTGCTGCGTTTTCTGTAATAATTACAGGACGCTGAATAAGCGTGGCATTAGCGTTTAAAATACTAATCAATTCTTTTTCATCCAAAATAGAAACAATTTTTAGTTCCTCATATAAAGCTTCAGTACTTCTAAATAAATCTTTTGCTTTCATCCCAGAGAGCTTAAGAAAGTTTTCTATTTCTAGGATACTTGGTGTATTTTCTAAGTACTTAATAATTCTTATGTTTAGATTTTTATTTTCTAAATAAGTCAAGGCTGCATTTGATTTAGAACATGCCTCATTGTGCCAAATTGTTACGTTCATTCATTCTCCAAAGTAATAGATCTTATATTTTCTTTATTATAGCAAATAAAATTTAATCCAAGATTCTTTCTTGTAATAATTTACACCCAGATACTTTTCTATTATGTTATACTATTTTATGTTCATTTCAAGTAATTCATTATTAAATATAATCATTCCTAATGAAAATAAAGTACTTAAAGAAGCCTTGCAAGAAGCAGATAAAAAAGGTTTAAGTAACAAAGCAGCTTCTAATGTGCAAGATGTTTTAAAAAACCTATTTGGAAAACTAAGCAAAAACAATCAAAGCTCAAACGACCTTAGTAAATTACTTAAAAACTCTTCGATGTTTAAAGATTTAGGACAAATATCTAGCAATTTAAAACAACTCTCACAACACTTAGAAAATACACCAAGTTTGAACAAGTACAGTAAAAATATTGAAATTTTTTTAAAAGACATTACTCAAGTAAATGATAAAACGCTTAAAACAACACTAAATAATTCTGGGATTTTTCTAGAATCAAAACTATCAAAACTAAACAAAATGAATAATTTACTTCCAAAGGTACAAGAAGTACTGCTAGAAATTAAAAACGCATTAAAAAACAATAATTCAAAAGAAGCAAAAAATATAACTAAAAATATTGAAGACTTATTAAATACAAAAAATATTCCTAAAGAAGTGTTAAAACAAACACTTTCTAAGATAAGTAGCCAATTAACACATATAAATCAAAACTCTCCACTTAAAAATGTTTTAGAACTAAACAATAAATTAGAAAAACTAAGCCAAAACATCTCTTTATTAACATCAAAACAAAACAATCACCTAGAAATAACAGAAGAAAAAACACAGCTTCAAAAACAAACAAAAGAAGTATTAACCAACTTAAAAACAGAATTATCAAAAGAGAGCGTGATTGATAAAACGCATTTAATCAAAGAAATAAACAAACTTTTACAAAAAGACACCTTTACTTTTACGCAAAACACTACAAAAGTAGTTTTACTTAATATCCTTTCTACTTTAGAGAAAAATACGCAACTTGAAAATAAAAATCTTTTTTCAAATATCAAATCTTTAATTAAAAATATAGAAACAAACATAGAAAGTAAAAATGAAAATATTCAAAAACAAAGTAAAACCTTATTAAATACTAGCTTTGATAAAATAAGCAGTATTACAAAAGAAAACTTCCAAAACAGTATTACGCAAATCAAAACACTAATAAAAGATGAAATGCAAAAACCTCTTCTTTTAAAACAAGTCCAAGAAAATAGTGATGAACTACAAAAACCACTTCTGCTAAAACAAGTCCAAGAAAACAGTAAAAATGTTTCTTTAAATAATGATAAAAATATTCCTTTAAAAAATCAAAATAATTCTTTCATCTCTAATAAAGCCATAGAAAAAAACAATGACATACAAATGCCAATAAAGAATACAAGTAAAGAACTTTTATTTCATGCAATTAAAATAATTGAAACAAAAATTGATTTCCCTTCAAAACAAATACTTGATCAAATAAAAACAATACTAGGAAATGAAAACAGTGTTTTAAAAGAAGATTCTACAATAAAAACTAAGATAAATACTACAATAAACGAATCATTTTCTAAGCTAAAAACCCATATCAATACTTTAAAGAATATATTAAGTACAAGTAATATTCCGAATAAAGTTGATTTGGTCAATATTATGGAAAAATTAAGTCTTACTTCTTCTTTACAAGATTTTGTAGAAACAAGCAAACTTAATAATACGATTTTTAGCAATAATTCTACTTCTCTTGATTCTTTAATTAAAAATCTTAAAGACTTTATATCTGCTGCATCTTTTGGAAAAGAGCAAGATATTTATAAAGTTGTAAAAGAGCTTGAAGAACTAAATAACAATAATAAAAACTTAACAAATAAAGATATACCTGCGATTAAAGATGATTTAAAAGCAAGCTTATTAATGATGAAAGAAGATATGCTTTCACATAATATATCAAAAGAAGCAGTAAAACAAATAGATAAACTTCTGGTTCAAATTGAATATCAGCAACTTCTGTCTTTAAGTACTCAAAGCTCTAGTATTTATCTGC
>SPKZ01024173.1_pt1 | contig 13137 bp, 9 predicted proteins | sample 2456571 | NCBI WGS metagenome assembly SPKZ01 (sample SAMN11192286, study PRJNA482655) | marine metagenome | biome: ENVO:00000447; feature: ENVO:00000244|ENVO:00000211|ENVO:00000569|ENVO:00002023; material: ENVO:00002151; isolation source: ocean water from marine abyssalpelagic zone ...
AGTACCAGCCCGACGGATACTCTGGCGCGTCCTCGCCGAGAACTTTAGCGAGGGCAATGATGGCCCCCGTCGCCGATGAGAACCGCTGGGTCGGGTCCATCGCCGTGGCGTGAAAAAACCACTCGTCGAAACCCGCCGGCAGGGTTACCCTTCGGCGCCCTGCCCGTTCGACGGGAGATTCGCTAGGCCCGTGCACAGCAATGCTAGCGAAGGCAAAGGGGTTCTCGCAGCGTTGATGCTCGGTCAGCCAATAGTGCGCGCCGACCAACAGCGTGTAAGCCAGCATGCCGAGCGAATAGATGTCACTGGCTGGAGATACGCGCCCGTCGGGCGTGAACTGCTCAGGCGCCATATAAATGGGCGTACCGATCGTTTGGGTAGCGCCTTCGGACGTCGCTTCTAGAGGGAGCACCTTGGCCACGCCGAAATCGAGAACCTTCACCAGCGGGCTGCCATCGTCGCGAAATGTGAGGAACAGATTGCTGGCCTTCAAATCCCGATGAACAATGTTAGCTTCATGGGTTTTGTCCAGAGCGAGGGAAGCTTGCCAGAGGAAGGTCACGACGGACTCGAAGGGCAATGCCCCTAGTCGGGCGATCCGTTTTCCGAGATCTTCGCCGGTGAGCAGTTCCATCACCAAGAACGGCGCGTTGGTTTCCGTATCGACGCCGGCATCTAGAACGTCGACAATATGTTGGCTGCCGATTTGAGCGGCCACTTGGGATTCCTGGAGGAAGCGTTTGCGCAGCTCGTCCCGTCCCACGGTGTGGCCGAGCATGACTTTTACGGCGCATCGACGGCCGGTGACCGTGTGGATGGCCTCGTAGACCGCGCCCATGCCGCCGGACGCAATGCACCGTACGATCTCGTATCGGTCGGCGAATTGTTCACCGGTCTGAAAAGGGAGCTGGTTCACGGCTACGAGATTTTACCCGAGATCTCGCTAGCCGTCCTTCCGCCGCGTGTCGAGGGGGGGATGTACCTACCCCGGTGTCTACAAGCTGCTACTCGGCCGGATCACCAACGGCTCTGAAAGCCGATGCCGAGGCTGCTTGGACTTCCGTGGAAAGACGCAGAAATACTGGATTTATCCGTCTCTCGGCGCTCACCAACAAAGTAGATGATGGCTGAGGCGGCAGCGCTAACAAGGCCCATTCCCAGGGAGACTTCGGCCACAGCGCCGAGGGTTTCTGCACGGTCCTTGGCTTCTTCGGCCCCTGAGCCTGGGTTGCAGCGGATGGCGCCGTCTTGCCGGGGCTCATCTGGGAAACAATTGCCGTCTATCGTGTCTTTTTCGCCAAACATGAGCAAGCCGGCGACAACTCCCGTCGCCAGACCAGCGGCGGCCACGCCTCCGGTGACGTAAACCCAAGTTAAATCGCGAGCCTCGGTTGCTGGCAGCTCCTCCGGGCTGGGCTCGGGCGGTGTCCCTTCTATGGGCCGGCGGATCCTCAGCTGCAAAGTGTGGTGTTCGCGCGCGCCTACTTGCAGCGTGTGAGACATCGCGCGCATCCCGGGGACCCGTGTCTGAACTACGTGGGTACCTGGATTCACCAACACCGGCTGATCCATCTGGACCCTCGGTACTCGTTCGCCGTCCACGAATACTCGCGTCGCAGGCGGCGGATTGTCAGGTAGGCGCAGGCTGATCTTGCCGACTTCGCCCCGGAGTTTCAGCGCCGCCGCTTGAGAAGCTGCGTAACGGGTCGCGTAGCGGACCGCCGCTTCCGGGGGCAGGGCGTTGTAGTGCTGGATGAATTCGCCGTAGCGTTTGATCGCGTTGACGAAGTCCCCCAGCCGGGAAAGGCACTCGGCGAGGGTGAACAGGGAGCCCGGCGTGGGGTCCAACTGGTGGCTCCGCTCGACCATTGGGCAGCCAGCTCTAAAATCGCCAGTACGCATGGCGCCCAGCCCCGTTTCAAAGAGTTCAGCGGCAGTTTGCCCAGCGGCAGGCTGAGCCTTGAGGGCCCTTGGTGCGCCAAGCATCAACAGGAGCGCGCAGATGATTTCGGCGTAGCGAATCTGGCGGCGTCCCACGGCGGGACAGTACCACGGTACTAGGCTCGGGACGGCATTCTGCGAGCCCATTCCTAGGCACAATCGCTCTATCGGTGGCTCTATCGCTAGAATAGGAGGCGCCACGCAGCCCTGGCCGCGGGGGTGTGGGGGTGTGGGGCTCAGAGTCCAGGGCCGATTTACGGCAGGGCCCTCTGAAGAGGTAAAATCATGCTCATCGATCCCCGTGCGCCCAAGGGCGGCGCGTTAATTCGGACACACGGAGATCAGACGAGCATGAGAAAAGGTCACGTCAGCTAATTCAGAGAAGCCACAATAGGCGGCGCGTTGTCATTGCAACTCCCCGGACTTCGCCGACGTTGATATTCACTAAAGCAAAACTGGTGCCGACTTTGCAGCCCGTGTATTCATGCTGAAAGGCGCTAGTTTCAACGAGAATAGCTGTGCAAAGAACGTACACTGTGCAACGGACGTTCGTTCAGGTTTTGCCATGACAAAGCCGAGCGAACCCCACGTCCCGACGGAACTCCCCCAGGGCGAGATCCCTACGGATTTTGATCCGGGGACTGCGGCTGGCGTTGTATCTGGCGCGCCAAGTAGCCTGCGCGTGTACATGCTCGTGCACCATGCGGACGATGTGCAGGTGGTGGATGTGCCGGACGGCGGGTCCATTCTGTTGGGTCGTGCTCCCGAGTGCGCGATCACCTTGGATGATCCCAAGGCATCGCGGAAACACGCCATCGTGGCGCGTCAGGGCGCCGAGATCACGCTTCGCGATCTGGGGAGCAGAAACGGCACCAAGCTGAACGGAGTCCGTCTGAGGGACGAGAGCGCCCCGGTGCGGGGTGGCGACGTCGTCAAGATCGGCGAAGTGGAAACCGTTGTGGCTTGGGCCGATCGCGTCGAGCCATCGGGTGGCCGAGTGGATCAGGAGCTGGCCCGTCTTGGCAACACTCCGGTTATATTTGTGCGGGTGGCGGTGGATCTCGAGCAGCTGGAGGGCACGGATGTCCTCGGCGAGAGCCTCAACAGCGCCCTGGTCGTGGAAGAGCGCGGCGAGGGTCTGTACGCGGCCCTGTTTGAGCAATCCCTCGAAGAGGTAACGGAAGCTGTCCGCGAGCTTCAGGATACGGCTGGAGTCGCGGTTCGAATCGCGGGCTTTCCGGGTTCCGGTCGGACACTCGATGAGCTCTGGGCCGCCGCCGCTCCCGGGGAGGCGCCGCCGGAGGTGCCTTTGGACGGAGCCGAGGGCATTGTGGTAGCGGACGCGGCGATGCTGGAGTTGTTCTGGCTCGCCAAGAAGGTCGCCGCGGTACAAACCACCGTGTTGATCCTCGGCGAAACCGGCGTCGGTAAGGAAATCCTCGCGGCGCAAATCCACCGTTGGAGCCCACGGAGCGCAGGACCCTACGTCCGACTTAACTGCGCCTCCTTGCCAGAGACCTTGTTGGAGAGCGAACTCTTCGGTCACGAAAAAGGCGCCTTCACGGGAGCTGAGCGTCGAAAGATTGGCTATCTGGAAACCGCCGAGGGCGGCACGCTGTTACTGGATGAAATCGGCGAGCTGCCGCTTACGGTTCAGGTAAAACTGCTGACGGTGTTGGAAAATCGCGAGCTGCGTCGTGTGGGCGGCACGGCCGAGATCCCCATCGATGTTCGAGTGTTGGCCGCGACTCACCGAGATCTTGAGAAGGAGGTAGCCGAAGGGAAGTTCCGGGAGGACCTTTTCTATCGTCTGAGTGCTTTTGATCTGACGATTCCGCCCCTGCGCGAGCGAGTCGACGAAATCACCGTGCTGGCGGATCTCTTCGCGCGACGTTTCGCCGAACGCGACAATGCCAAGCTGTGCACTTTCGATTCGGCGACGCGACAGTTGTTACGCCGCCATCACTGGCCGGGGAATGTTCGTGAACTCCGCAACGCGGTCGAACATGCGGTGGTCCTGGCGGACGACGGTCTGGTGACGCCCAAGTGTTTGCCTCAGAGCTTTCGACGGCGCATGCAATCCCAGAATGTCAGCAACGCTTCGGGCAGCATGCGCAACCGTTTGGAAAGCATCGAGCGCAAGACGATCGAAGAAGCCCTTCAAGCCGAGAAGGGTAACCAAACGCGAGCAGCGAAACGCCTGGGATTGTCCCGCCGTGCTCTGATCTACAAGTTGGACAAGTACGGCCTCAAGCGCTGACGGTTCCGATCCGGGGAGGTGGGTGTCGGCAGCGCTACGTCGGCCAATTTGACCCACTTCGGCTTGGATTCAGGCCTGTTCCAGGTATTCCAGCGTCAGCTCAACCGCCGTCTGCACGTCCAGATTGCAGACGGCACAGCTTCCTGCGCAGCAGCCTGGCCATTCCTCCCGTGGCATATTGAGCCATCGCTTGACCGTGTGTCGGCCTTGATCTGTATCCAATCCGACTCGACTACAGGCGAGGAAGACGGCACTTTGCACGCGGGTGGAATCGAGATCGAAGGTCATGACTTGGGAACGGGCGCCATGCAGTGTACTCGTTGACTGTGACCAAGAGCGAAGAAGCTGAAAACGAGTCTGCCCCGAATTCGGGAGCTGCGCCCTTCGGTCGGCCGGGTGCCGAACTGAAATTAAAGCTTCGCTCGATTCAAGCCGACGGCGACGGTGAGGGGGAGCTCGAGGGGCACCACATTGTCGTACCCGGGGCCTTCCCGGGAGAGAGCGTTCGCGTCCGGGTAGAGGCTCGCTCCCAGCACCATCCGCGGCTGTTTACTAAATTGCTCGAGGTGGAGGCCCCGCACTCGGACCGGCGGGAGGCTGCCTGTCCGCACCACACTAGTCGGCAAGGACACTGCACGGGCTGCCCACTGCTCGCGCTGGGGGAAACCGCTCAGCGTCAGGCTAAGGCGCAGTACGTCCAGAGCCAATTCGGCTTGGTTATCGATCGGTGGGAATTCGGAGATCAAACGCTAGCGTATCGGTGGAGTAGCAAGCGGGTCGCGTCACGCAAGCGAGGGCGGTTTGTGCTGGGCAGCTACCGCCGGGGATCTCACGAGATCGCCGAGATGCAAGACTGCCAAACCGACCACCCATTGATTCGGGCAGCGGCCGTCGAAATTGAAACGATCGCGACCGAGCAAGCTGTGGAGCCCTACAGCCAGAAGAGCGGCTTCGGGCAGCTTCGATTTGTCTGGTTCAAGACCAACGGCAATCAGGTTCTCGTGAACTTGGTGGCGGCGCCCAAAGGGGTCACAGAAGTGGAGGCCTTGGGCCGCGCCCTCAAACAACCTGAAAGCGTGTTCTTGAGCTTGCAGGGTGGCGGCGGGAACGATCAACGGGGTCGTGGTGCCCGACGCTTACGAGGGATAGCGAGTTTGAATCTTGAGATGCTCGGAGAAAGCCGGAACATCGGCCCCCAGGGTTTCCTCCAGCCGAACCCCGAAGTCGCGGAGATGGCCTACCGAGATCTTTTGGCGGCCGAAGACGGTTCGGAGTTGTCTGGTTTGCTCGCTCTGGATCTATTTGCCGGTACCGGCATCACCACGTTGCAGTTGCGGAAGCGATTTGAGTCCGTGTTGGCTTGCGATACCCAGCCTGCAGCGGTGGACGGTAGCGAAGACGCAGGGGTACGTCAGCAATCTGCCGAAGACATGTTGGCTCGTCTGGTGGACCGACGCACAGCGCCGCAATTGGTCGTCGCGAATCCGCCGCGTGCAGGCTTGGGCGAGGACGTGACGGAGGCCCTCAACATATTGCGTCCAGGTCGCATTCACATCATGAGTTGCCACCCGAAAAGCCTGAGCGCTGATATCGAGCGCTTGAGCCAGGCTTATGAGCTCAAGAGCCTAAGAGCCTACGATACTTTGCCTCAGACCGCCCATTTGGAGCTGGTTGCCTGGCTTGTGAAACGCTGAAACATTGAACCAGCGCGACGCCGAACCAGCGCGACGCTGAAGCGCCGGCTGCGCCCAGGCGTTGACGGGTATCGTATTCGCGAACCACGTCGTTGCATTGAGGGTGAAGCTTCGACGCTTTGTTGCATCGGGCGCCAGCCTAGTCGTTGCGTCCCTGGGGTTGGGTACGCAGGTTGTCGCCGTGTCCGCTCAAGAGACGGGCACGGCGACGGGAAGCTAGCAGGCGAGCTTCTGTTGGAGCCACTGGGTGTACAATCTTGTATTACGGCATGTCAGCGCTGTTTCATCGACTGCAACATCGCCTGCGATTCTCGGCGAAGCTGCCACAAGCTCTGCGCTCAACGAGTCGCCAGCTGTATCGACCGATGCCGGGAACTGGATCAGGAACCGCTGCCGTCGGATGCCGGAACTGACGGCGAGCCGCCGGAAGCTAAAAAGCCGTCCGACCAGAAGCCAGGGGAGAAGGCGACGCCTCAGCCAAAGAAAACAGCGGACAAGAAGGTCAAACCGAGGGCGAAGAATCCCGAGTCAAAGTAGCTGGCGCTGCATTGCGCCGAGGGCTGATTGGAGTCGAGCGTGCGGGGGGAGTTGGCTAGAGCGCTTTGCCCATCGCGTGGTAACCGTTGTCCACGTACACGGTGGAGGCGGTGATGGCGCTGGCTAGACCGCTGGCGAGGAAGGCGGCGGTGTTGCCGACCTCTGAGGGATCCAAGGCTTTTTCCAGAGGGGAGTTGGCCTTGTAAAACTCGATGATCTCGTTGATGACGCCCGTCACGCTGGCGGCGCGCGATGCGTAGGGGCCTGCAGAAATCGTATTGATGCGCATGCCGTATCGGCGACCTGCCTCAAACGCGAGCACCCGAGTATCGCTCTCGAGAGCGGCTTTGGCCGAAGACATCCCACCACCGTATCCGGGAATGACCCGTTCGCCGGCGAGGTAAGTGAGGGATACGGCCGACCCGCCCTCTCGCATCAACGGGCCGAGGTGGGAGACCATCGAAACCAATGAGAACGAGGAGACGTTCACAGCGGCGAGGTACCCTTTCCGGCTGGTATCGATCAGGAGCTTCTGGACGTCCGGGCCGTTCGCGAGGGAGTGCACCAGGATATCGAGAGGCTTGTCACCGAAGTCTTCCACGAGGGATTTGGCTAGGCCGCCAACGGTGTAGTCGCCTTCTTTGGCGTAACGCTTGTTGGTTTTGATGTCCTCGGGAACGTCGTCGAGCGTGTCGAAGGCGGCGTCGAGGGCGTAGATTTTTTCGAACTCCATCTTGGAGCCGTCGGACAATGTGAGGGCTTCGTCCATTTTCCCGCGGCGGAGCAGGGTCCGAAAAATATTCAGGGCTGGCGGCCAAGTGCCGACACACACCGTGGCTCCGGCTTCAGCGAGAGATTTCGCGATCGAAAAGCCAAATCCTGTGGAGTCAGCGACTCCTGCTACCAGCGCACGTTTCCCAGTGAGGTCGATCTTCATGATGGTTCAACCAGTAGCCGGGAGCGGCTCTATCGGCAAGGTCCGTGTAGGTTTTGACTGACCGGATCAGCGTTTTATTTGAATAATGCAGGAAGATTAGCGGTTTTTGTCCACTCCTCCGACCGCGTAATACCGTTCACACTCAGGCGCTTTAGTAAGCGCCTGTCGAACGTCCGGCCGTCCTGGTGGGCCTGGAGACGCGACGGCGAGCACGCGATGGGAACGGCACAAACGGTCGTCGCCGTCCTCTGCAGCGAGGGAAGTTCAAGCTGGGCGACCCGGGTTTTGCGACCCCGATATCGGGCTCGCCTCTGTCAGTTCGAGGTTCTGTTTTCGATCTGCGAGTTGATCACGCTGAGTACCTTGTCGAATCCGGTGGGGAAGGTGCGCTTCAGAAAATCCATCGGGTAGGTTTCCGCTCCGATCAGCACACGATCTTTATTTCGTTCGATGCCCGCCACGATTTTCTTGGCGGCATGCTCCGGGCCACGTACGTACTTGTCCATGGTGCCCTTAGGCGGCTCTTTGCCCGCCATGCGTTTGTCGGACACTACCGCGCTGGCGGCGATGCCAGTGTTCACAGCTCCCGGGTGAATCGTTGTGACACGGATGCCGTGTTCTTTGAGCTCAGTACGGATGCAATCGCTGAACCCACGGACCGCGAACTTGGACGCACAGTACGCGCTGAGCATCGGCATGGGCACGATGCCAGCCAAACTGGAGACGTTCACGATATGAGCTGGGTCGGCTTCCTTGAGGGCTGGCAGGAAGGCCTTGCAGCCGTGAATCACGCCCCAGACATTGACGTCCATCATGAGGCGGTAGTCTTTGAGTGGCGTGTCTTCGAACTTGCCGACGGCCAGAACCCCAGCATTGTTGATGATGATGTTTACTTTGCCGTGGGCCGCCAGCACTTCGCCCGCGAGCCGCTCCATCTCAGAGATTTTTGCCACGTTGGCGGTGTGCGTAGTCACAGTGACGCCGGTGCTCTTTAGATCTGCGGCGACCTGTTCCAAGGCTTCGGAGTTCAGATCCGCCAGTGCGAGGTGGCAACCCTTTTTCGCTAGTAGGGTGGCGGTGGCGCGTCCGATGCCGCTGGCAGCTCCTGTCACCATGGCTACGCTGTCTTTTAGTTTCGTCATTGAGGGGTCTCGTCTCTCGGCTAAGGGCTGGTCGTGATCGGGCGTCGCGCGCGAGGATAGACACATTCGGTGGGAACACGCACCCTGACGGTGCGACTAGAGTCATCGCGCGTCGACTCATTGCCGGGCCGAACAATAAGCTTCATCAAATAGGGGCAGATTGGGCCCCGTTTCCGTTGTCATGAAAACACGCAAGCGCGGAGCCGCTCGCAGAATCGGATCCAGGCACTGAACTTCACCGGTTAGCTGCTATCGCGGCGTGGGCGCAGCCCGCGGCGGGTGGCGAGGGTCACTTCGAAAATGCCGAGCGCCCAGCCCCGTGCTGATGACGGGCCTAACCCAGAAGGAGGTCTAGAGTCCGGGTTGGCGGCGCATGGTGCGAGCGCTGATCTCAGCATGCAGTTCCGTCTTGAATTGATCGAAAGCCATGGTGGGCTGGTCCTTTTCGCCGTAGCGCCGCAGGGTCACGGTGCTGTCAGACTGTTCGCGTTCGCCGACGATGAGCAAGATCGGAACCTTGCTAGTGGCGCCGTTACGGATCTTGCGGTTTACCTTGTCGTCGGAACCGTCCACTTCCACTAGCACTAAAGCGTTGCGCAGCTCAGTTTCCAGCTTGTAGGCGTAGTCGTTGAACTTTTCGCCAATAGGAATAATGCGGACTTGAACGGGTGCGAGCCAGGTCGGGAAGGCGCCGCCAAAGTGCTCGATGAGGTAGGCGACAAAGCGCTCATGAGTGCCGAGCGGCGCGCGGTGAATGATGTAGGGGTGATGGTCGGCGCCGTCGGCTCCCGTGTAGACCAGGTTCATGCGATCCGCACGGGGGATCGCAAAATCGAGTTGGTTGGTGCTGAAGGTTTCTTCGCGGCCCGTCACGGTGCGTAGCTGAATGTCGATCTTAGGACCGTAGAAGGCGGCTTCACCTTTGACCTCGGTGAAATCCATGCCGCTCTTTTGCATCGCGCGACGGACTAGATCTTCGGTACTGGCCCAGGCCGCAGAGTCGTCAACATACTTCTCTTTGCCCTTAGGATCGTCGGGATCCCAGAGTGAGAGGCGCATGGAATAGTCCTTGATGCCGAGCAGCTTGAAGTAGCGATCGTGTAGGTTCATGACCTCGAGAAACTCGCTCTCGATGTCTTTCTCGGTGCAGTAGATGTGGGCGTCGTTCATGCACATACCGCGCACCCGCAGCAGCCCGCTGAGGGCCCCGTGTTCTTCGAAACGGTAGACTTGCCCATACTCGGCGAGGCGCAGGGGGAGATCTCGATAGCTTCGTTTACGAGCCGCGAAGATGCGGTGGTGATGCGGACAGTTCATCGGTTTGAGCCTGTAGGTCTCTTTGACCGCTTGCTCTTGCTCGCCGCCGTCACTATCCACGGTCTCCTCCACCACCATGGGCGGGTACATCACGTCCGCGTAATAGGGCAGATGCCCGGACTGATAGTAGAGCTCGTCTCGCGTCACGTGAGGCGTGGCGACACGCTGGTAGCCACCTCGAAACTCTTCTTCTTGGGCGAGTTTTTCCAACTCGTCGCGGATGGCGGTGCCCTTGGGCAGCCAGAGTGGGAGTCCCTTGCCGACGACGGGATCGATGGTGAACAGATCGAGGCTCTGACCGAGCTTCTTGTGGTCGCGCTTCTGGGCTTCGGTCCAGCGGCGCACCTCTTCGTCGAGCTCGTCTTTGGTCTCGTAGGCCCAGGCGTAGACCCGGGTCATCATCTGGTTCTTTTCGTCCCCGCGCCAATAGGCTCCGGCGAGGGAGCGGATCTTGAAACAACCCGCTGGGATCTTGCTCGTCTTCTCGACGTGAGGGCCCTCGCACATGTCGACGAAGGGGCCGTTCTTGTAGAACGAGAGCGTCTCGTAATTGTTCTTCTCGGCTAGCTCTTTGGCGTAGGCAACCTTGAATGCCTCCCCGAGATCTTCGAGGGTTTTCAACGCGTCGGGAATGGCGAGATCTTCGTGCTCGAACACCTGACCGAGCTTGAGGATGCGCTTCATGCGCTTCTCGATCTCTTTGAAATCCTCGGGCGTCAGCGGTTCGCTGAGTACAAAGTCGTAATAGAAGCCGTTGTCGACGGGAGGTCCGAAGCCACGCGTGCTGCCGGGGCGCATGTCACACACGGCCTGGGCCATCACGTGGGCGAGGCTGTGGCGGATTTTGTAGAGGGTGCTGTTCTTCACGTCCTCGGCTGAGTCCCCCGACTGATTGGCTGGCTTGGTCATTCTATGTTCCGGTTCGCTAAGGCTGTAGGGCCGGGGGAAGCTAGCAAGATTTTTCGTCTGTGCGCGGCTTTGCGACTGATGGAATGAAAAAGGCCTGCTCTACAGCAGACCTTTTCGTTCGGGACTGAGTCGGGACTAAGCGTCCGCTTCCTCTGCTTTGAGCTCGGCTTCTAACAGCGCCTTCTCGGCTTCCAGTTCGGCTTTCTCTGCCTTGAGCTTAGAGTTGGCTGCTTTCTGGGCTTTCAGAGCGGCGATCTCTTCTTTGAGACAATCGGCATCGGCCTTCAGGGTTGCTGCCTCGGGGTCAGGCTCCGGGGGGATCACCGAGCTCTGCTCGACCTCATCAATGACGCCGTCGGCAATTTCGCCCACCTGGTCGTTGACCGAACGAACCACCTTGTAGATGGCGCCGATGGTCTTGTCCTGCATGCGCTTGATGTTGTCGATGCTCGCCTTGGTCTCCTCGTTGGGCGAGCCCTCCGAAGCGTTCTCGATGAACTCCAGGGGTAGGCTGGCTACGTTCTTGTGCACCTTCTCGGCGACGCTGGCGGTCTTCTCGATGATCTTGTGAAAACGCTTGGTGTACTGACGTAGCATTCTGCTCTCCTGGAATTATTGGGCGGGCGGGGCGCCTAGGCGTGAGGATCTTGTAACTCACAACGCGTTGCAGCAAAATCACAGATGTGGACAAATGTAGGCCGTGTTCCTGCTGGAGTGGAAGTTCCACTGACCTCGCGTTCAGGACCGAATGTTGCGGGGCTGGGGCGCTCTTTTCGGACTGACCTAAGTACCGCAGGCGCAATCCGGATCGTCGCAGTCGGTGAGGAAATCGGCGTCGTTGTCCAGGCCGTCGCTGCAATCGTCTCCGGATTCGGAGAACGGGGGGGCGCAGATGGCGGTGATGTTGAAGTCCACACCTACGCCGGGCGAGAGGCCGTCCACGATGACAAAGTAGTCTTGGCCCGCTTGGACCTCGCCTACGGTCGAGTAGTACTGACTCGCGATGCAGTAGTACGGGTCACAGGCATTGCTGGCCTCGACGATGTGGACTGAAGCGTAGTCTGTCATCTCGCTGAGAGTGAAGTTCACCCACTCGGTGCGAGTCGCAGTGAATCGGTAGGTGGCCTCGCCCCCGTCGACGGGAATGTCGAGAGCGCAGGGATAGCTGTCGATGGCGGAAACGTCGTCAGCGGCAATGCTGCCAGGGAGCGTCTGACCGCAGCTCAGTGTGGTGTTGCTGGCACACATGTCACCGCCAGAGGTGCATTCGCTCTCACACTCCGGGTCGTCGCAGTCGATTAGGTTGTCGCCGTCGTTGTCGATGCCGTCGGTACAGCCGTCGGTCGCCTCTGCTTCATTGGTCTCCAGTCCCTGATTCTGGCAGAGCACGGTGATGTCGAAGTCGACGTCATCTGAGAACACACCTTCCACGATGACGGAGTAGTCCTTGTTCTTCTTGGTGCGAAATTCTACGCCGTAAAAGTCGCCGGCCTTGCATTTGTTCGGGGAACAACGGTTGCCCTTCTTGCCCGCGCCCACGATGTTGATCATCGCGTAATCGGTCTCGTTGCTGAGGGTGAACAGCACGTCCTGATTCTTCGTGGAGCGGAAGTTGAAGACTAATTCCCGAAAGCTCTGCTGCTCGGAGCTGGTACAGGCGTAGTTGGAGAGACGGTCACTCGATTCAGCTTGTGAGGCCGAGGTGCTGTAACTCTGCAGAGCCGTATCGCAGGTGATTTCGATCTTGTTGGTGCACTTCTTCTCGGAGTCTAAGCAGGCTTCGTTCAGATCACAGTCGGGGTCGTTGCAGTCAGTGAGGTAGTCGCCATCACCGTCGATGCCGTCGTCACAGACGGCTTCTGCCGTGGGGGCGCCACAGACGAGGGAGGCCTGAAAGCTGATGTCCGTGTCACTAATGCCATCCACGACGAGGTAGTAGGTTTCGTTGGCAACCGCTTCGAAGCGAATGCTGTAGAAATCTCCGGCGATGCTGTCCCCTGCCATGCATCCGTTTCCGGTGTCGTGCAGCACGGCGAGTACGGGGTAACCGTTCGCCTGGGCTGTGGTGAATACTACGGATTCAGAAACGGTGGGGGTGAACACGTAGACCTTTTCGCGACCGGTCGTTTCGAGCCCCGGCATGGCGAAGTAGGAGTCCAAAATGTCGCTGCTGCCGAAGTCACCGGTGGTGCCGAGTACCAACTGGCTGTTGCAGTCCAGGGTGTCGACATTGTCGCAGACGGGGCATGCGGCCGTGCCGACGCAATCGGGGTCGGAGCAGTCATAGAGATAATCTCCGTCGTTGTCGAAGTTGTCTCCACACTCAGTCTCCGTGGTGTCGCCGGCGCAGTTGAACTGAATGTCGAAATTCATCTCCTGGTCGACGGCGCCCTCATGGTC
>SPKZ01015881.1_pt1 | contig 13121 bp, 18 predicted proteins | sample 2456571 | NCBI WGS metagenome assembly SPKZ01 (sample SAMN11192286, study PRJNA482655) | marine metagenome | biome: ENVO:00000447; feature: ENVO:00000244|ENVO:00000211|ENVO:00000569|ENVO:00002023; material: ENVO:00002151; isolation source: ocean water from marine abyssalpelagic zone ...
CCTGTCACTATATCACTTGTTAATAATTTAGAGCCCTCACCAGCTAATAAACCGGTAACCGTTATTTGGGAATCTAATTGATCTGGGAAATCCGACGCAGCTGCAACTATGTTTGATACACTCATGGGTATGACTCTATTCAATACCTGCGTAATTGCCAGTGTGTCGGTTAATGGGAATTGTATATCTACATTCGGGGCGGGGTTACTTGAAATAGGAATCGTATGACCAAGGGAGATGATCTCCAGGTAGCGCATTGAAGCACTGCCGCAGAGGCTCAGTGGATCCATTACAGTATTAGACTGAGCTATCGCTAATAGAGTAGCTTCACCAGTTAATATCGTGATATCGGAAGCACCGGTAACAACTGTCGCTGTACCAGTCCAATCAATAATCCCTGAAGTATTGAATCGACTAGGCCAACCATATAGACGAGCCTCACCAGTCAGTGTCTCAGGGTCCATAGGGACCGGGATACCACCTTGTATACTAAGAGAGGCAGTAGCTGTCAGGGAGGCTGTAGCATCGACATTAGGACTGAACGTGGCAAATCCTAGTAAGGTCGCATTAGGCCCTGCCAGGTTGTTTACTGTGGCATTGGCTGTTAAATTGGCAGAGGCGAACGTAACAACTGATACATCAAAAGTAGCCGTAGCTGCAAGTGATGCAGTTGCATCAATGTTAGGGGTAAATGTAGCTACCCCATTTAACGTTGCCATTCCCAATTCAGTGGCCATTAGTTATTCCTTAGTCTAGGGTGATAACCAAATCGCCAGAGTTCACCTGGAATATATCTGAGATACCAATTACCTTACTAGCAGCTAAAGCACCGTGGTAAAATAGATTACCACCTACTAAGGCATCATGCAACCCAATATGGCTGATAGTTCCCCAAGCAGCCGTAGCTGTTGTGAAGATAACTGTCGCTGAATTACTTGTAGATCCTGAACCTGCAGCTGAGAAAGTAATTATCTCCCGGGCATATGAACCACCGGATACTTCTGTACCCGCATCAGCGTCTGTTGGATCTGTTGTGTATAGCGCAATGTAAATGTTTGCAGGCTGTGCCAATGCACCCCCACCTAATAGTGTATGATCGAGAAGCGCGTTCTCTAAGTAATCTGAAAAGTCCGACATTATGTCACCGTTACTGTATATGTTAATCTTAAAACGTCAGCGGCAATGAATGCAAATGCACTAGAAAATAATGCTGTTGCCCAGAGAGTACCTACGGCACCACCCTTCGTTGCGTCACTGGTTACGAAAATACCTCTTACTGAAACGGCACCATTAATAGTGAAATCTCTAGAGGTAGTGTTATTAGTTGATGCTGCCACTGTTGTAGGAGCCCATTCGACTCTTGTAGCTTCATCATAAAGTGTGTGTGTTTCTGTCCAACCTGCGTGTGCTACCATTGTGTCGGTTGCATCCACAGCTGTAAATCCTGTAGCATCAATTAGTCCAATGTACCAATTGGTTATCTGAGTAGCATTCGCAAAGGTGCTGTCAAGTATGTGAGTCTTACCCACATCAGTAACGTCATTATGGAAAAGAGCCGTTGCGACTACCTTGCCACCACGAATGACTTCTAGTTTTACAGGATTGTTAAACGAGAGGTAATTGTCCTGTTTACTTTCATCCATAATTGTTTCCTTGTTAGTTTAGAAATAGATCAATAAGATCTTGTGATACTATCTTGCTGAAGTTTTGTGCAAAGTGTTGTTCGAATGCAGCGGCACCAGCTTCCAAAGCTTTCGCATTATTCTTATCAGCATGAAACTGATGTTGAAATACACTCATATCAAATGTTAATTCATATTGATGCTTAGTCTTTTGTCCGAGAGACAAAGTGTAAGCAGCCTGTCCTAATCTTATACCGTTGGCAATATCTGATACGACACCAGGTTGCCATGGATTCCCATATCCTTTTCTACTGATCGTTTTCCGATCGGATTGGATATCATTCTTAACTTCACGGCCAATACCTAAGCGAGATCCCAGGGGTATGAATGATGCTCGGGACATACCGGTGTTAATAAGACTCGCATCAGCAGCCACAATAACAAATGCAGCGAATGAATCGTTGAATAGTTCTTGTAGTTGTTCTGCTAGTAAAGCATTAGCTGCACGTCGTGCATACTTCTCTAAAGGGAAGTCAAAGTCTATGTTAAAGTCTAGGTCGGCCATTGTATTAATCCATAAAAAAGGAGGCAAGTAATTAAACCTGCCCCCTGTGGTCTGAGCAAGGTACAAGTATACATCTTGGTCAGACAATGATAGTTCATTTTATAAGTGTGTTCTTGTCTTGTATATAATATATAATATAGCCATTTAAATTAAAATCGAAAGGATTATAAAAGAAAGGCAATAAAAAACCCCGGTATTTCTACCAGGGTAAATTGTTTTATTTAAGAAGGTTCTTAAATTACGTTAAGTCTGAAAGAGTTTGTTGAGAACAAATCATTTGTTCCAGTCAATCTTGCTTTCATGGTGTAAGTACTACCTACGATTAAATCAACCCAACTTGTTTCGGTATCAATAAGTACAACATTGTCAGTACCAGCTAATACAACACCAGAACCAGCGGTCCCCTTTGTTGCAACAACTGAAGATCTAGCACTTGAAGCATACACTTCTACACTAGCCGTTTCAGCAGTTAGGTTAACAATAGCACCATCGTCATCGAGGAATTGTAGATTCCATGATACATCTGATCCCAGATTGTAATCGATTAATCCACCTTCTTGTCCGTTAATTATGCATTTCATTTATACCACCCTTAAGATTATTGGGTTATCGGCAAATGTGATATCATTGGAAGCATCTTCGAGTTTTGTATAACAATACAGATCTGTGCCTGGGCTCAATAGAGAAAGAGCGGCCTGGTTAAAAGGAATTGTTAATACGTAGTGTCCACCGACATCGGTACCAGCGGTAGCTGTAATTGAAATTACAGTTCCACCCTTGTTAGCGCTTGGATAAATCTCCATGCTTTCGCTAACACCTGTTGATAGATCTATCACAGTGCCATCGTCATTTTGACATACAACATTAAATGTTGAGTCTGTTGCCAGTACCCAATTAAATGATGCTGATCTATTTCCATTAATAAACTGAATCATTATCCATCACTCCTTGCTGTAAGTGCTTCTGTCGCAAGACATGTACCTGAGCAGTCTATTTGTCCAGCATCAATGTCATAATCAAGACTTTCATAAACGAATTTAGGAAGTGTAATTGTTTCATCAATTTCTGTACCAGAACATTCTGGTTCATAGGTAACAACGATATCAATAGCGAATGGTTGACATTCGTCTGTATCAGTTGAAATCCATGCTGAAGCATTGTTAATGCGTTTTAAAACATCGATCGGCGTTGGAAGTTCTCCACCACCGGTACGGCCCTTAATGTAATCCCAGTTAAACTGGAATGAAACAGACATAGGGACATCATCTGTTTCTCTTCTTTCTGAGAGAAAACCACGGTCGTTAATATATTCGATTGTACGAGCCTCGGTCCAAGTCAAATTACCGTCACCAATTTTAATGATGATTTCATTCGGTGTTCCTGGAGTGCCGTCAACGAATTTAACTTCCGCTTCTCTTAAACTTATTTTAGCCATGTTGTCTAAAACTCCGTTGGTTATTCGTCGCAGAGGTACATTTCATAATGCCCTTCTACGGCTGCTTGTTGCAAGCGTTCACTTGGACCTGTTTGGCCGAAGTTGTTCGCTTCTAATTTATTACGAAACCCACCACCATATATTAACTTGAGACAATCTAATTGAGTATTGTCATCGTCGGTGCCATCTCCGTACTTATACACATGTACGCATGGTGAACATGCAAGTTGTGCGTATCCGATATCTCGGTATAGTCTATGGAAATCCCCTGCGTTATTAAGACCATCTTCAATCTGTGATTGAATCAGAATACTTATTTCGATATAAACTCTAAAGTAACCTTTTGAGATTTCTTGGATATGAGGTCCATCCATTTTAATTTCAAAGAAATCCTTAGCTCCAGCTTTACCCAGGACCTCTGGGTCAGGGGGAATAAATTCTATTCCTGGTATATTAATACCTAATCCTGAAGGAGTAAGTGCGGTTTTTAAATGATCGCAAACTGATGCAAAGATCCAGCGCGGCCAGTGGAGGTTGTATTTTAGATTACTCATCGTTTACTACTCCCACATGTTCTATGGTTAAGACCATGCCTGTGTTATCATCCAGCAGTACTATATTTTTAACATCCCAGTAGTTGCCTTTAAACAATACCCGGTCATCAATTATAATAGTTTTATCTTTTGCAATATCTTTTAAGTCTATAAGAACGGTTCGTTTACTCTCATCGAATAAACCCCCATAAGTGAAGTTACGATTGGCTGCTATAAAAGCTAGGTGGTAAGAGAATATACGGTCTTGCATTTCTGGAAGAACGACAGCTTTCTTAACTATTAAAGTTTCATATGCTGTTATAACCTTACCGGTCCTTACGTTTACGTTTCGGCCCGTGACTTTCTTAATTTCAATTCGTTGCCCGAATCTGCGTTTGAGATTATATAATAGTTTCCGGTTTTCATATAAACCATTTCCTCTCATATATCCCCCTTACAGTCGTTTTTCTAAATCCGTGATTCGTTTTAGTAGTTCCTTCTCAAGTAGTCGTATCTCATCTTTAGTGACAAACTGGCCCTCAAACTTAGTTAAGGTTTTATCTAGCTTGTGCATAATGTCAACGAACTTTTCTTGTGTAGCATGAATCTGTTTATTGGAATCTGAATTCGCAAGAATCATTGTGCGGTCTACCTTCTGGTTAGATGAGATGTTCAACATCCATCCTCCGAAAGTAATCCCCATAGTTACAAGGATACCTAAAATTGCTATATTAATTTTCATGTAATTATCCTCGTATGAAATTAACTCCCACCCGGAGATGGGAGTGTGCATTTCAACTACTTCTTATGAGTAGATGATACAACCAAGATTACTATCAAGCAACTGTACACCGGCCAATAGGTCGAGAGTAACAACTGATGATTGGATATCGTAGTCATATGCAATCGTAATTCTCATAGAGATACCGTTGTAAGATGCAACTGCAGCTTCAACGTTACGAGCTCTAGGAGCTGCGAGAGGACGCATTACAAGAGCTACTGCATTTCTGTGGAATGCAAATCCGTAGCTACCTGCTGGGCCCATACCGATAACATCGTCATCAGCAGCGGCTGTGGCTAGAGTCTTATTAAGACTCAATGATGTAAGACTTGTTAGTCCGTCATCGATTGAAGAATAGTGTGAACCACTGTGAGACATTAGCTGACCTTTCTGTGGTACAACAGTAGTTGTATCAATTGCGAGAGGAAGAGCATAACCAGCGGAATAACCTGCACCGAAGTTAATTGCAGCAGGATCAACAAGTGTGATAACTGCATTGTCAGCAACTGCGTTCTGTAGACCAGGAGTACAAGTAATGCTTGTAGGTGTAGCACCACCAACTGTAGATAGAACTCTTTGAGGAGTCGCATCGCCAGCAACAGTGAACCAAGTACCTACTGCAATAGCAGCTACAAGACCATCAACTGTCATAACAGTTGTAGACTTAGCATAACCAGCAGCGTTATTAATAGCACCAGTAACTGTGTTACCAAGGTCATTAATAGTAGGAGCGTTTTGGTCCATGATTAGGTTAAGGTTGAATAGTTTACCTAAGCTACCTTCACGAAGAGCAGAACCAGCGTCACCAACTTTATCAGCTGTAACAAGTTCACTTACGTTAAGTAGGCCGTTATAGGCAGATGAACCAAGAATAACCCAACGGTTATCGAATGGTACAAGATTGTCATCAAGACACTGCTTAGCATCTACAAGAGTTGCTTTAGACATACCAGCACCAAGCTGACCAGCAGAACTTCCGATGAATTCGTACATAACACCAATAACGATCTCATCAATCATTTGGGCCATTGCACGAGCAGCAGGAGTTACGTACTCTTCAAGTAGAGACATGAACGAGAAAGCGTCTTCTTCGTCAAAGATCTCGAAAGATACGTGGATGTGTCTGTTAAGAGCAACTGCAACGTTAGTAGCTGTAGCATCTTGTTTTGTGATTGATTGACCCTGAGACTTTAAACGAGCGTTAAAGCTTTGAGGTCTACGAGTGTTAACAATGTCACCGAAACGAGCAACAGCACTTGAAAAGTCCTGGTGAACGAGTTGAGCAGCAACCATGTTAGCTTCCAATTGGATCAGTGCCTCGTTGGCCCAGATCTCTGGTGTGTACGCATCGTTGTTGTTTGCGAACACAGGCGTAAACATTTTGTAATTAGTTTTCATTGTTACTAATTCCCTTGTGTTGTTTTTACTTATTGTTCTTAGCCGCATTCATGTGGTATTCTCTAGCTTTTCTGTAAGCTTCCGGCCCTTGGGCAGCAGCTTCAGCTAAGTCAGGAATCGTACCACCTGGGGTAGCAGCGTTCGATTTATTAATTCCCCCACTTCCATCTAAACGGAATAGGCTAGAGTATTCAATATACCCAGGTCGATTGACGTTTTCTTTGATGTATTTAACACCATCATTAATGGACATGGGGGTCAACTGTCCATCAGTATTCTCAAGGCGCATTCCGATGTTAACTTCTCCGTTTTCACCTTCTTCTACATGGATTAAATCTCTTATAGATTTACCAAGAATCATTGCCGAAGCGGCATTGTTATCTGTAGAGGCCTTTCTTATATCGTTATCTATCAGAGTCTCAATGTAAGACTTCTTCCATTTGTCTTCGCTTTGAGTAGCATCTGTTAGTTTAGTTTTGTAATTTGTTTCAAGTTCAGCATAATCACGAGCATGCTTCTCTTTCATAGTTGTCATCTGTGCTTGAAGATCACTGACATTAGCTTGTTGACTTTGCAACTCACCTTCCGCAACTTCACGCGATTGTGTAGTGATTTGAGTTCTAGCTTGTAGAGCATCAAAGTTAGCTTTCAGTGCTGCTAGTTCTTTGTCCTTTTCAGCGAGAGCCACTTTGACTTTCTCAGCTACTAATAGTTCTTGCTGTTTAGCTGGGTCTACAGCTTGAGGTACATCGTTCTTTACCATCTGAGCAACTGGAGCGACTGGGACTGGATCTACTGCTTCTGCTGTAGGTTCACCACCTTCGCTGGCTGCTGGAGCCACTGCACCTTCTTCACCTTCAAACACAGGTGTGAATAATTTATAGAATGTATTAGATTTATACATAGTTTTTCCTTAGTATATGTTTTGTTTACTGGCAGTATATAGTTGCTGCAATAATATAGGGAATTAGTATTAACTACTAACTGTTACGGATCAAAGTAATATTTCTCGGATCTCGTATGTATGGCTTCAGTAATCTCCAGGCCTTGATGCTTGGGATTCCTGCTACGATATGTTCTAAAGCACTGTTGCGTGAGTACTTAGTCTTAGCTCCACCGAAGTCTTGCTCAACTAATTGTAGGTTATCGAATTCTATATCTAGATCAACACCATCTAGTAATTCAATTGCAATATAGGCGCATGCCTCTTGTATATCGGTAGGCACCACTGTGTCAGTGCCTCTGGGAAACTGTAAGTCTTGTGCGGAATCAGCTTTGCGACCTGCGAAGTTAAGCCTGTCTATAATCTTTGTGGCTGCTCTCAATGCCTTTTCACGTTCGGCATCATCTGTGGCACAGTCCCATGCATCAGTATCCATAACATAGGTAGTGATAAATGTTACTGCATCTACGAGCGTTATATAGAGGTCCATTACTTATTCCTTACGTCTTTGTCTTGGCTTGGCATCCTCTTTACGAGTTCTACTTTCACCATCAATCTCTGACGCTTGTCGTTGACTTACATCTTTCTCTTCTTTGGCATCCTTCTCAGGTTCTAACGCGACCTCAGGGATACCTCTCGCTCCACCATTATCAGGACCAACTGATCCTCCAAATTTGGATTGAGCTAACATCATAGCTGTTGCTTTAGCCAGGCGTTCCTCATGAGCTTTCTTTACAGCTCCTTTAGGATAGCCTCTTGCTAGAGAAGCGGTTTCCATATCTACCAGACCATTTTCTAAGTCAGTATCTATGACGCTCGTATCAATAACTACGATGGTTGATTCTTCTATTTCATCGCACATCTTCTTCAATGTGGCTGAGTCTGTCTTGTGGCCTAATGTTATGTTAACAACATCCTTGGCCATTTCCTTTTGATATGTAAGAGAAGGGATCTTATCAACGAAAGATAGTTCTTCTTTCGCAATCTCTAATCTTTCCTTGTCACTCTTCAATTGATAATCAGATGGATACGATACTGAAGCAGCTTCTCCACCTTCATAAGCAGCCCAAACTTCAGCTATTCCTCTTTCCATGGCTTCGAGCTGTAATCCTAAATAAGCTAGTCCTGCTTCAAGGCCACTGCCTTCAGCTAATCCTGAAACGGATAGTGATACCAACTCACGGATCTCTTTCTTGATTTCATTCTGCTTTGCCATCGATGCCTTAAGGGGCTCTGAGCTCGGGTGGATGAAAGCAGGAGCGTTCAAACCCGCTGCGTAGCCACGTCCAGTAGATGGGCCACTTGAAATTGATTTACTGCGAGCTTGGTTAGCACTTAGACTAGTACCTTCAGCAGTTTCATTACCATCTTCATCTATCTCAGGTTCACCATCAAATGAACCAGTTAAATTGTTTAACATTTCGCTTTGAGGATCAAATTGTTCGATGTAAAATGGAAAGTTACTTTTTATAGAATATGACATATCACTTGATGCCAGGTTCAGCAATGCGATTTGATGATCTACTACATCAGTAATAATTGATTCTCCAATTTCACCAATTACCATAGGTATCCGAGGTAACTCTAGAAAGTGTTCCTCTGTCAGGATATTATTCTTATCATATAAACGAACCATTATAAGATTATCATCTAACTTTCTTAGAAATCTATATCTTGGCTCCCAGCCGATTGGAAGGCCAGTAAAATCATCTATCAGGTATGAGTGGTCTCTTAATAATACTGAAGTAAGTTCTCCAGTAATTGAATCTCTACCCCATGACCTAATGTCTTCTGCCTTATAATGATATAAGAAGGGTTGCAAGTTTAATCTATCAACATCCTGTAAAGTTGCGCCCTCTGGTATAGCAGGCTTATCAATATAAACCCCCACTCGCGTAAGAGTCATTAATTCCGTTAGTACTTTTATACCCATGAAGGAGTTCATAGATGACCCTATTCTATCGACGCCACCCCCAATACCGTTTATTGCAGTTTGATAAGTGGTTGGGCCACCTAAACGTTTGATATCAACCAGGCGTTTAAAGATCGCATTACGCATTTCGAGTACTGAAGTCCTCGCGTGCGAAGGAACATACGTCAGTTTCTTTCTATCTGCAAAGTCGCAATCTAGTTCCCTTTTTGAAAAACGGATAAGATACCTATTAACAAAGTCTCTACCACCTTCGAAGACCGCTCTGTAGCGATCCCAATCCGTGATATTCGTATCATAGGATGGATGGGTAAGTGATGTGAAGTCAATATCATGATTCTCATCATGAGGTATTGATTTCTTAAAATCACTAACACCATTATTATGGTGATCATTTGCGTGAGGGTAACTTAGTTTACTAAATAGGTTTGGCACAAGGGTCCTTGCTTTTATTTATACTAGGCCTGAATTGCCTATCTACTATAATATAGCCAGAATTATAAAAATATAAATAATATTAGTAAAAAGTTTGACATTTTATTATAATAGGGTTATAGTTATTATAAAGGTTCAATGATATGAATGATAAAGATTTAGAAAGATTCCTTGATAAGGTTAAGATATTAGAGGGTGAAGACCCTTGTTGGGAATGGCAGGCTGGGATTTCCCGGGGGTATGGGAAATTTACTCTCCATGGTAAACAATGTGGGGCACATAGGGTTTCCTATACTTATTACAAGAGGGACCCGGGCAACCTATATGTACTCCATAAATGTGATAATAGATCTTGTGTTAACCCGGAACATTTATTTCTAGGAACTCATCAAGATAATATGGACGATATGGTATCTAAAGGACGTGCCGCAAGCAAATTAACTTCTAATCAAGTTCTTGAAATAAAAGAACTATTACCTAAATTAAATAATAAAGAGATAGCGCAACGTTATGATATAGATTCCTCAACTGTAAGCAATATACGTTATGGTAAACTTCATGCACAAATAACAAATATAACGCAGGGTTATATTCAGATACCTACCTCTTACTGTAAAATAACTAACGGTCAGGTTCTTGAAATAAAAGAACTGTTACCATCTCTGAATAACACCGACATTGCTAGGATTTATAATATAAATCCTGATAGCGTAAGTTCTATCCGGCGGGGGAGAACTTGGTCTGATATAACAAATATAAAAGAAGGTGATTTTAAAAACCTAAGTCATAAACTAACTGTGACTGAAGTTCTTCAAATAAAAGATTTATTATATGAATTAAAGAATATTGATATAGCCCCATTGTATGGGGTTTCATGCGCAGCTATAAGTGATATTCGCAGAGGTAGGCGTTGGTCCAAAGTAACAGGCATTAAACCTACATGATGTCTTCGATATTACGACCGGTACTAAATCCTATTGATAGTACAAAAGCTACATTACTATATAGTAATGCATGCGTATAATGGTCTTCCTTTTTGGCCTTTACATAGCGCGAGGTAACATCCCCGTCTTTATTATATTCATACTTTTTAACTAAGTTCTTCAGGTGCGGGTAAAACTCTTTCGGACAATTCAAAGGTAATAATATAGTATCTTTATTAAATCTATTATATACACCGTCTAGCCAGCCTGTTCGGTCGACCGTTATACTAAACTTTTTATCGGGTTCTTTAAAGTCATCAGATGTCTTAGTAACATTTGAATAGAAACATACTTTAGCTCTACCAGGGAACCGGCCAGCTAACTCCGTGGCCTTCCGTTTTTCTGGCATCGCGTCGATCACCATGAAGTGAGCATTGAACTGTTTCATAAGAGGGTCGATCTGCTCGAAGTGGTCAACTTCTCCAGCAGCTAGAACTCTGCATTCTGAATTAGCTAATAAATTAAAGTTCTTCTTGATCTTGTAAGCAGCAACGACATAGTGGATCTTTGTACCAATGTCCACCCCTATGGTAATAAGTGTATCCTTTGGTGAGCGAGTATGCATGGCATATCCCTTACGCATAGAATGGTCAAACTTCTCCCATGATAAAGTAGCATCAGGATCTACATGACACTTACCTATTTGATGATTCATCAACTGCTGAGTCTTCATTGGGTCACCAATGGCCTGTAAGTACTTCTGAGCCACGCTCTGAGCATTTACCGTAGGTGATACTAGCTGATTGACATAGAAGCCCCTCATCAGCTTTCCTGGGTGTTCAGCGACGAACTGTGACTTACCATTACATAGTGCATCAATCTTCTCCATCTGTGTAAGAGGTTGTCTACAACATGATGTCATGAAATAACTCTCATTCACCAGCGGATTTTCAGGATCTGTCCCCGCAACGACTACGTTACCATACCGTACAAAGCCATCTCCCATCTCATCACCGATATGATCCCAGTCCAACCAGGTCCACTTATTACAATGAGGACAAGTAAACTGAAAGATCTCTTTCGTACTACTTTCATACTGAGCATTGATCCCGTGACCCTCTAGAGTCGGAGTGGAGAACATACCAAGCAGCGCATCACTCTCATAAGACGATGAACGTTCACGAGCCATCTCTATAATAGTAGGTGAACATCTATCCAGCTCATCAATCAATACAGTAGATACTGTGATACCAGTACTGTCTGCTTCCGAACGTGAACCAAGGATAAACAAAGCCACTGAACCAGAGACTTTAGTATTCTTACTATCCACATCTGTAAACAATCCTTGAAGCTGTGGACTTTCTTTAATTGCTGGATTAAATTTCGTATCTGAAAACCTTGATGCCATAGGTACAGTGGGTAGTATATATAATACAGACTGCTTATCAATGTCAATAGTTTTAAAAGCTATGTTTAAAGCTAGCTGCGTTAATCCTACCTGACTACCTTTTTGGCAGCAAAATCGTCCCTTCGCATCTGAGATCTCTTTGGCCCAGGGGTATCTATCGAACGTATAGGGCTTACCATCTAGGTATCTGTACATCATTGCCCATTCTGAAACTGTTGTTATACCTGCTCTTTGTAGGCCCATAGATAGTGCGCCAAACATATTGTCTAAATTCATAATATATAGCCCGGGGCGAGCCCGGGAGTTAAAGATTACTTGTCGTCTTCTTTCTTCTTAGTCTTTCTCTTGGCCTTAACCTTCTTTGGTGCAGGGGATCTATCAATCATTACTTTCGGACCTATTCCCATTACGCCATGCTCACACTTCATTCCACCATCACAGTAAGATCCTGTGTGTTGGCCTTCAATTAACTTCATTCCATTAAGAGCTGCATGTTTCTCTTCGTCTGTCATCATGCTCCAAATTATATCGTGCATCTTACATTCCTTTTAGTTTAGTTATAATAGCTTCATGTTTCTTCATAGTTCTATATGAGTGGTCTCGCTGCACCGTATGAAGCATCCGGTCTTTGCGCTCTGTATCTGTTTCCAGTAACCATTCATACTCAGCCAACTTAGCCTTGGCCTCTTCATAGAATTGTTGGTGAGCTATAAGAAGGAAGTTTAATTCCATCTTACCCCCACCATCGATTGTTTTAAGTTTATGGCGAAAGAGATTAACGAACCATTTCCATAATCTTTTAATTGTTTTCATTACACATCCAGTGCATTTGCAAATTTACTTATCTCCTCATCGCCTTCATCAGTAACCCCGCCAGCTAATCTGTTGCGAGTAAATGCGCCCTGCTGTCTACCCTTGAACCATTGCGACTTAGGTACTATTCTAGCCTTACCACGCCTTGGTCTCCTAAATACATTAGCCATTAGCTCCTCTCCAGTATATTAGTTCCTGATAGATATGGCGATAGGATTGATTTAACCTCAGTGAATACCACCTGCGTACCAGATCTACTCTTACCAAAGTATTCAACCGTAGACTTAAGTGGACCAACAGCATCTGCAGATAGCTTAACATTACCATCTTGAGCC
>SPKZ01012051.1_pt1 | contig 13104 bp, 15 predicted proteins | sample 2456571 | NCBI WGS metagenome assembly SPKZ01 (sample SAMN11192286, study PRJNA482655) | marine metagenome | biome: ENVO:00000447; feature: ENVO:00000244|ENVO:00000211|ENVO:00000569|ENVO:00002023; material: ENVO:00002151; isolation source: ocean water from marine abyssalpelagic zone ...
CAAGTATTTGTAATTCGCCGATGCGAGAAACGATTTCGTGGATACTATAACGAACAATGGGCACTAAACCATTGGCGATCAAAGCGCCATTATTTAAATTATAGCGTTTTGCTGATTGGGTAAAAGTATCGGTTAAATAGGTATAAAGTGGGTTGTAGGGATCCGCTGAGTTTGGATCTATGTCAACCATATTGAGTAATCTATTTGATATAGGTAAATTAACTATCGCGTAGGTCATTGCACTATGAAACTCAGGTAATGTTACCTCTTGGTCAGCATAGCGTTGGCTGATAGGACGTAACTTATGGCTTTGTGTTGTTAAGTTATCATCATCCTTAGCTAGCTTGTTTTTAGTGAGTTTATTTTTTGAAAATAAATCATAAGTAATATGTTGGTGATCGCGTAGGCGAATATCACTGACATTAATTGCTGCTTTTTTAGCAAAAGCGGTGACCAATTGTGATATTTTTGCATGAAATCTAGCGGCATTCTCTCTGATGTCAGTTCCTGTAGACATAAATAATAAGGATATTTTTTTTGCGCGTTTATTAGCATCAAAAAAAGACTTTTTTAATTGATGACTTTCAGGGTTATAATAAAATAAAATCTGTTGATTGGTTTGCCATTGGTGCATTTCGTGACTAAAACGTACCCTAGTTAGTTTATCATTGGCGATAAAAAGGCAATTTTTTACTTCAAATAGTTCCGATAAATCAAATAACTCTTTCGCTAATACTTGATAAAACTGATAATAGTTTTCTGATGAATTATTTGTGACAGCAGAGGTTATTTTTGCGGGGCTAGTTTGTACTGAGAATCGTTGGATTAATTCATCAGTTATTGTAAATTCAGCCAAAATATATTGATTGTCACGAGCGTTGTGTGGCAGATAGCTTTTATGATCGGCACTACGCTTTCTGATAATTGACATAGTCTTTCCTTGAGTTTGAAAGTAATAATTTCATAGATTTGACCATTATAACTGCGCTAGGTGACATTTTTATGTCAGGTGTAGCTAGCTATCTGACTGACGACAACCTTTTGTATCATCATGAGAAAATAGAGAGAGTTTTGTGTTAGAAAATCAACAAGCGTTAATTGAAGCCGTTAATCAAAGCATGCCTTTTGGCAAATATGCCGGGCGAAAGTTATTACAATTACCTGAGCCTTACTTGGTGTGGTTTCATCGTAAGGGGTTTCCCGAAGGTAAATTAGGACAACAGCTAGCCCTAATGTATGAAGTTAAATTGAATGGTTTAGAAAGCATGCTAAAGCCCTTATTAAGATCAGTATAGCTGCTTTTTTATTAAATTAAATTTACCTATAAAGTTACATTTTTATAGCACTTTATTCTATAAAAAAGTGCTGCATGTTTATAAAGGAATGTTTTCTATAATAGAAATATTTCGCTCAAATAAAAAATATTTTATGTTTGGCTCGCTACGTAACGCTAAGTTGGTCGATTCATTATTTCAATTGGATTACGAGGTATTTAATAATGAGAAGGCAAAAAAGAGATAAATTAGGAAGAGCGCATTCCAATGATTATCAAGTAGGTTTAGGCGGCAAGTCAAAAGAGCACTGCCCTTATCAGGGCATTGATACAAAATCACAATGGCTCGGAGGCTGGCGTGAGGCGGTAACCGATCGGAATATGGGGCTGTATAAGTAACCGTTACCTCAGCTTAAGTAATTTACTCTGAAATTATTATTAAAGCTCTAAGACCATAAAAAGTTACTGCTATAGTATAGTAAATTAGCGTTTTATATTTTCAGGATGGCAAAACTCCTTAACTTTTAGTCTCGAGTTATTCACCTTTACGAGAGAGTCACTTCTTCTCACCACAAACCGTGCATGTTTTTTGTTTCTTCATGGTAAAATGCTGCCATTGGTTTGATAAACCATCAAACAAATTCAATTTATTAATTTGAGCTTTATTACCTGTCAGTAATTTTATTGCTTGTAATGTTTGCATGCCTGCAACGATAGCCAGTACCGGACCTAAAATACCAATTGTTTGGCAATTGTTGGCCGGTGCTTTTTCTGAACTTGGAAATAAACAATGATAACAGGCACTGCTGTCATCTCTTGGGTCTATCACCATTTGTTGACCATCAAAACCCGTTGCTGCACCGACCACTAAAGGTACTTTATGAGTAACGCACGCTTGGTTGATTAAATAACGGGTGGCAATGTTATCTGAACAATCTAATACCAAATCTACCTGTGGTAAATAATAATCACATAGCTCTTGATCTAACATCTCATCAATGGCTTCAATATGACAATCAGGGAATTGTTGATTGAGCTTCTCTGCAGCAGTATCAGCTTTGTTTTTATTAAGATCTTGTTCGCTAAACTGTATTTGTCTAGGTAAGTTACTTAACTCTATGGTATCACCATCAGCTAAATATAAAGTGCCAACGCCTGCGGCAGCTAAGTATAAGCTAGCTGGATTACCTAACCCGCCAACACCAACAATAAGCACTTTGGCGTTACGCAGGGCCATTTGCCCTTGCTGACCAATTTTATTGAGCATAATTTGTCTGGAATATTTTAGTTGTTCTTGCGTTGTTAACACGTTTTTTCCTTTATTTTTTTCTTCGAAAGCGAAATTTAGTACAGATAAGTTCGCACGGCGCCGGCCTTAAACTGTAAGTACACTTGTTGATTGATAGCTAGCGCTAACTTTTGTTGTGAATAGCTGCTGATATGAACAAAAAATTCTTGTGCTGAGCAAATCACGGTAATTAAAACTGAATGTGTCGACTCATCTAAAGCACTCGACTCTATTGCTTTAATTTGGCCGGATAGCTGATTAACAATAGTGCTATTTTGCGGCTCATTTAGGCAAATACTGATATCGCTAGCAAGAATAAAACAACGTAGCTGTTGGTTCTTGATAAACATATCAGGTAAACGAGGTAGTAAAATTTCCTGCTCAGCTAGTGTTAGCACCATTAATCCTTGGCCATTGTCTGTACTTGCTATTGGTAAAGACAAACTGGTTTGTTGATGAATTAATTGTTCACTTGGTAAGCGAGTGCAAAGAAAGTTCAGTTGATGAATTGTTTGGTGAATATTACCATAACTGACTACTTTTCCTTGTGATAATACCAAGATGTTATCACATACTTGTTGTAGCTCATCTACAGAATGACTGACATATAAAATAGGGATATTTAGTTGCTGCTGTATTTTGACAATTAAGCGTAGCAGCTTAGTTTTACTTAGCTGATCAAGGGCACTTAATGGCTCATCAAGTAGTAATAATTTTGGCTCAGTTAATAAGGCTCGTGCTAAGGCAACACGTTGTCTTTGACCACTAGAAATTTCCAGCACATTGGCATCAGCTAACGCTTCTAGCTCGGTTAACTTTAATATATCAGTAAGCTTTAACTGACCATTAACACAGCGCTTTGCGGCGTAGGTTAAATTATCGCGTACGGTTAAATGAGGAAATAAACGGCTGTCTTGAAACACTAAACTGATATTGCGCTGCTCGGGCTTTACACTAAAATTTTGTGCAGTATCAATTAAGGTTTTTTTATTAAAAATTATTGAGCCGCTAATATTTTTCTCTAAACCTGCAATAGCCCTTAAAAGGGTAGACTTACCTGAGCCTGAATGGCCAAAAACCCCAGTGATGCCGGTTAAGTCAAGCGCTTTCTTAATGGTGAAATTAAACGCTTTATAATGTAGGCTGAAATCTAGATTAAGTTTTGTCACTAGCTTAACTCATTTTTTTGGTAATACGGCGCGGTAGGTTTAATAAATAAACTGACGCTAATAAAATCATTGAACCAATCAATAAACTAATGGCAAGGACATGGGCTTTGGCATAATCAAAGGCTTCGACGTGATCAAATAAGGCGATTGATAATACCCGTGTTTCACCGGGAATATTACCCCCTATCATTAATATCACGCCAAACTCGCCAACGGTATGAGCAAAACCTAAGCTAGCTGCGGTAATAAAACTGGTTTTCGTTAAGGGTAACACTATGGTGAAAAACCTATCGATAGGTCCTGCACCTAGCATGGCTCCGGCTTCCAATAATGAGTCACCCAATTGCTCAAAGGCTTTTTGTAATGGCTGTACTACAAAAGGTAGTGAATATAATACCGAGCCAATAACAATAGCCGAAAAACTAAAAGCAAGTTGTTGTCCGGTAGCTTGCTGCCAAATTTTCCCTGGCAAATGCTGCGGTGAAAAGGCAATTAATAAATAAAAGCCTAATACCGTTGGTGGTAAAACTAAGGGCAGGGCAACAATGGCTTCAATAATCACTTTAAAACGGTTGGTCATTTTAGCGAGAAACCAAGCCAGTGGCGTACCAATCAATAACAAGATCAAAGTAGTGAGTGCCGCCATTTTCAACGTAACTGCGAGGGCTAGCAGATCAGGGCTTGGCATTACTGTTCTCTTGTTGATCTAACGGTTGAGTGAAGGCATTTTTAGCGTAGCCAAAATTGACTATTGTTTGCTGAATTTTTGCTGATAATAAAAACTGACTTAACCGTTTGGCCTGGGCAATATTATCCCTGTTTTTAATAATAACTAATTGTTGTTGTATCGGTTGATGGTAACTGCTGGGAATAACGACACCAGCCAATTTGTTCAATACCAGTTGGCTGTTGGCTATTAAACCACTTTGTACGGCTTGGCTGCGCACTTGAGCAAAGGTTTGATTAATATTAATGCCTTTAATTAAGCTGTTTTGATATTGTTGCCATAAACCTAAGTGTTGCAATGTTTGTTTGGCAGCTTTCCCGTAAGGCGCTATGTCAGGGTTGGCAATAGCAAAGTATTTTGGCGGCTTTGCTAAGTCACTCAATTGTGCTTTGTTATTCATTGATAACAGTGCTAATTGACCAATAGCATAAGTTTCTCGACTATTTTTTACGATTAAATTTTGCTGCTCGAGCCGTTTAGGCCTAACGCTGTCGGCCGAGATAAAGATATCGAAAGGAGCACCATGTTTTATTTGTAAAAATAACGCCCCGCTAGCGCCACTAATGATTTGCGTATTAATATTAGTTTGTTGGTGAAACTTAACTAGTAACTCTTTTAATACGGGAGTGAAGTTTGACGCAACGGCAATGCGTAAGGGCTTGTTAATATGATTATTTGAGGCAAAGCTAATGCTCATACACAGTAGATAGCTTATAAGTATTAGTGAGCTAATAAATAGTAGTGAGTATAGCCTTGATAACGTCATTAGTTAACTTACCACTTTTGCGCTTTACTATCGTCAGTGGCTTTTGCCTCAAGCCAGGCTTCGCCTTGTGTTGTGCGTTCTTTTTTCCAAAAGGGTGCTTGTACTTTTAAAAAGTCCATAATAAATTCGTTAGCGGCAAAAGCATCGTGTCGATGTTTACTGGTTACGCCAACAAAAACAATTTGCTCGCCAATGTTAAGCTCGCCAATACGATGGATCACTTTTACCCGGCCAATATGCCAACGTGTTTTAGCTTCATTAATGATTTTCGCTAAGGACCTTTCGGTCATGCCGGGGTAATGCTCTAATGTTAAACCACTGACATCCATGCCATTGTTATGATTTCTGACCCGCCCGGTAAAAGTCACTATAGCGCCATCGATGGCATTATCTTGCTCAAGTAAAGCAACTTCATCAGCCAAACTAAAGTCGGCTGTTTGTATGGATATTTCTTGGTTCATCTTGTTGCCCTTTTACCTTTTTTACTTGCCGTTGATCCTAAGTTTGCCGAAGGGTTAACCGCCGGTAACAGGAGGAAAAAAAGCCACTTCATCACCGGGTTTAATTGGTTGCTCACTATCAACCATATCGTGGTTTATAGCACTCAATAACGAGCTATTATCAAAGAGGGCTTGCCATTGTTCATTTTTACTGGCTAATTGCTGTTTTAAATCAGCCACCGTAGCTATATTTTCACTACTTAACGTTAGTTCACTACACTCTAATTGCTCGCGCAACGCGGCAAAAAAAACAACTTTGATCATGGTTTTATTCTCTTACTATATGACTATAACTCAATTGTTACCGAACAAATCGAAACTAGTTTGCTTGCCAATGACCTGACTTGCCACCTTCTTTCGTTAGCACTTTTATGCCAGAAATTTCCATGGCTGGATCCGCCGCTTTACACATATCAAACAAGGTTAAACAGGCGACAGAAACCGCCGTTAACGCTTCCATTTCTACCCCTGTTTGGCCAGTTAATCGGCACAAGCTTGTTACTTTTACCGATGAATTGTCGGTATCTAGGGTGAAGTCTACTTGTACCTTGCTCAGCATTAACGGATGGCATAAGGGAATTAAATCACTGCATTTTTTTGCCGCTTGAATACCAGCAATGCGTGCCACAGCAAAAACATCGCCTTTTTTGTGCTTACCTGTGGTGATCAGTTCAAAGGTAGCACGGTTCATTTTAATATAACCTTGCGCAGTTGCGGTGCGTGACGTCATCGCTTTTTCGGTGACATCAACCATATTGGCTTCACCTTGCTGATTCAGGTGGCTTAATGCTGGCGAGGAGGTTGTTGAATTACTCATTAGTCGCGCGTCTCACATTGCTTAGCGGAAAGATTCAAATGTGGCACAAAATTACAGGGGCGGTGACTGGCATCAAGCTGCTCTTTAATCACTTTATCCCAAGCTGTTTTACAGGCATTGGTTGATCCCGGAACACAAAGCACTACTGTTTTGTTAGCGATACCGCCAAAAGCACGTGATTGAATGGTTGATGTGCCAATTTCTGCTAATGACACGTGGCGAAACACTTCACCAAAGCCTTCAACATTTTTATCGAATAATGGCATCAGGGCTTCTGGGGTATTATCGCGTTCGGTAAAGCCAGTGCCACCAGTGGAAATAATAGCATTTATCGCTTCATCTGCTATCCACTTAGACACTTGTGCGCGCAGTTGATATATATCATCGATAACAATGGCTTTATCAGCCAAATTATGACCGGCGTTAGTTAAGCGCTCAACTAACGCTTGTCCAGAGGTGTCATTTGACTCGTTACGGGTATCTGATACGGTTAATACCGCAATATTTAAAGGGATAAACGTTTTGCCGCCGTGTGCTGACATAATGGTTCCTTTTACTAATAAATAAAGTAAGTGTTAAAAGTTAAACTGTTTCACTGCCTGTTGCCATTGCTCAGGCGTATTGGTATTAAATAAAGCCTTGCTATCACCACACACAATCGCTTGATGTGGTATCTGTTGTAATAAAGCTTTTATTGAGGGACCATTTTTTTTCGTGGTTTTTTCTGAAAGTTGACCGCTATTTACAGGGATATTATTAGTAAAAACCTTTGCTAAAAACATTTCTATATAGGCATTGTTAGGTAAATATAAGGGAATATTATGACCTTCAAAGTAGGTGGCCTTTTGGCTCAATTCACCTTTAAGGCGCAACTCAGCTAATGTTTTTGTCGTCATAAAGGGTAAATCAACCGGCAGTATCAATAATGATTTAACCTGTGGGAAACGTGAGAGGACACTATAAATTCCGCCAACAGGGCCACTTTTTTTGACCTTGTCTGGGATCTCATATTGATCACCACTTACCACAATATTATTAATACCCGAACCAATCAGTAGTTGCTTAGTAAAATTAAGCATATCTGTGCTATTACGCAATAATTTAGCTTTATCTTGACCCATGCGAGAAGATAGTCCGCCCGCTAGCACTACCCCTAAACAGTCATTAGTTGCCACAGCATTGTTAAAAACGCTCATACTAACCGCCTAACATAGCAAAGTGCTTAGTAGCGCCGGTTAGCTTTTCATGTAAGAAATGCGTGGCTTTCTTATCACCTAATAATGATAAAATTTGCGCTTGTAAGGGCTCAATATTGTCCGATTGCATTTGTTCACGTAAAGACAAACCACTTTCACAAAATAAGCATAAATGTAGCTTGCCTGATGAACTTACCCGTAAGCGGTTACAACTATCACAAAAATCTTTGGAATAGGGCATGATCAAGCCAATGCGGCCTTGATAGTCAGGATGATAAAATTCTTGCGCGGGGCCTGCTGCTTTATCTTGAATGACCGGTAACCAACCATCAAGAATTAAGTTTTGCTTGATACGCGAACCTTGTACATGCTGAGCATCAAAAAACTTCTGATTATCACCGGTTTGCATTAATTCAATAAAACGTAAAGTGATCGGGGTGTCTTTTAACCAATCTAAATAGCTTTGAATATCTCGGCCACTGTATTCACGCATTAATACCGTGTTTACTTTAATACTTGGTCGGCCATCGGCTAATGCCATATCAATACCTTTTAAAATGGTATCAAGTTTATTATGGCCGGTAATGGCAAGAAACTGACGAGGATCTAGACTATCAATACTAATATTAATGGCATCTATACCAGCGTCTAACCACTGAGGTAAATGTTCAGGTAATTTAAAACCGTTACTCGTTATAGCAACTTTTTTAATTCCTTGGGTTTGCTTACAACTAGCAATAATATCGGGTAAATCTTTACGAAGTGCCGGTTCACCACCAGTAATACGAATTTTTTCCGTACCCAAACCAGCAAAAGCAGCCGTTAAGCGTTTTATTTCAGTTAGCGACATAAAGTCACGCGGTTGATCACATTGATAACCGTCAGGTAGGCAGTAATTGCAACTAAAGTTACAAACGTCAGTTATTGATAGGCGCAGGTAATAAAACCTGCGACCGAAGTTGTCTGTTAACATTTCACCTTTCCAAATGTAGGGAGGCTAACGCGTTTCCTTGTTAACCCTGGCAGCAAGCTATTTTAAAAAAAATAGCGGCTACGGCTTATAATTACCTGACCTTATTTGTTAAAAATATAGGGGTTAGTGATTACAGCTCGGTGTAAATTATTTAATTTTAGTCATATGACTAAAATTTAGTATATATCATTATATCGCAACTATAGTAATTGTTTTTGATTAGCATCAATGAATAGCTAACTTAACCAATATGGAAAATTAAATCGCTATTACTTTGTGATAAAAGTGAGCGATACTAGCGCTATTGAAAATAGTTATTATGTTAAAGCTAAGTGAGTACTTATGTCTGATTGTTGTTCTGCCCCTGGTTTATTGCCTTTTGACCAGGCGCTGCAAAATATGTTGTCACAAATAACCCCTGTTACTGAAACCGTTGATTTACCCATAACACAAGCGCTGAACTCGGTATTGGCACAAGATATTTCTAGTCCCCTTAATGTACCAAATCATGATAATTCAGCGATGGATGGTTATGCTTTTGCCCTGGAAAGTTTGAACAAAAGTAAAACCTTAACCTTAGTTGGTCGTTCTATGGCAGGTGCGCCTTATCAAGGGACATGTAAATTAGGCGAGTGTATACGTATTATGACTGGCGCTAAAATGCCTTTATCTTGTGATAGTGTTGAAATGCAAGAAAATGTGCAAGCAGACAATGATGATATTACTTTTTTACAGGAAAAGCTGCTTGGTTCCCATGTCCGTAAAGCGGGTGAAGATATTCTACTAGGACACAAAGTACTGGCTAAAGGTCATAAATTAACCGCAGTAGATATTGGTATCTTAGCCTCATTAGGTATTGGCGAAGTGCATGTTTATCGCAAATTAACGGTAGCGTTAATTGCTACCGGTGATGAGCTGAAATTACCGGGACAAGCGTTAAGCTCTGGTGATATATACGAAAGTAACAGTTTTGTCTTACGTGCTATGTTAGAAAAATTGCATGTTGAGATCATTGATTTTGGTATTATTGCAGATGACTTTAAGGCGATAAAAGCGGCTTTTGTCAGTGCTGATCAGCAAGCCGATGCGGTTATTTCATCAGGTGGTGTTTCTGTTGGTGACGCGGATTACACTAAAACAGTATTAGATGATTTAGGTGAAATAGGTTTTTGGAAAATAGCGATGAAACCGGGCAAGCCCTTTGCTTTTGGCAAGCTAGCTAACAGTGTGTTTTTTGGTTTACCGGGTAATCCAGTTTCAGCATTAGTAACATTTCATCAATTGGCTTTAGTTGCTTTAACTAAAATGCAAAATGCACAACCGTTATCGCGGACAATATTGCAAGTAAAATGTATTAGTGATTTAAGAAAGTCCCCCGGGCGTATGGATTTTCAACGGGGCGTGCTGAGTATAAACGAGCAGGGTGAAAATGTTGTTTTATCAACGGGCTCGCAAGGATCTGGGATTTTATCAAGCTTAGCGCAAGCAAATTGTTATATTGTTTTAGCCGCAGAGCAAGGTAGGGTGGCTGCTGGCGAAATGGTGACGGTGCAGTTGTTTGATCAGTTTATGACTTAATGCTCTTGGTATAACTGCGGTATGGTTTAAACCATACCGCTTAAAGCTAAATAGCGGATGAAATTTTTATTACAATTGTGCGAAACACTTAGCTGCTATTTCAAGGGTTTTTTCGATAACATCATCAGTATGTGCGGTAGATAAAAATCCTGTTTCAAACGCTGATGGTGCAAGGTAAACACCGTGCTCTAACATTAAATGAAAGAAACGATTAAATTTATCACTATCACAAGCCATCACTTGTTCAAAAGTAGTGATGGGTTGGTCATCATCAGTAAAGAAAAAGCCAAACATAGCACCAACATAGTTAATACTTAAATTAACACCATGTCGTTCTGCCGCCGCTTTTAAACCCATGGCTAATTTTTCAGTAGCAGCTGTTAGTTGTTGATGCTTATCACCTTTCGCTAACTCTGTTAACGCGGCAAGACCTGCAGCCATGGCTATTGGGTTACCTGAAAGCGTGCCAGCTTGATATACTGGACCTACTGGTGCAATGTAATCCATAATCTCTTGTTTACCACCGAAAGCACCTACTGGCATACCACCACCAATGACTTTACCTAAAGTAGTTAAATCTGGTTTGATATTGTAATGTGCTTGCGCGCCACCTAATGCAACGCGAAAACCTGTCATTACTTCATCAAGAATCAATACTGAGTTATATTGATCACACACTTCACGCAAGCCTTCAAGGAAACCTTCAACCGGAGGAATACAATTCATATTGCCTGCTACTGGCTCAACGATAATACAAGCGATTTGATCGGGATATTGAGCAAAAATCTCTTTTACTTGTTCAATATTATTATAGCTAACGGTTAACGTGTGCTTGGCAAAATCAGCAGGGATACCCGGAGAATTTGGTACGCCTAAAGTTAATGCACCAGAGCCTGCTTTAACGAGTAATGAGTCGGCATGACCATGATAACACCCTTCAAATTTTAAAATTTTATCGCGATTAGTATAGCCCCGGGCTAAGCGAATAGCACTCATGGTCGCTTCTGTGCCAGAGCTAACCATGCGCAGTGATTCCATTGACGGTACTAATTCACGTACTTTTTCTGCCATGGTTACTTCTAGCTCTGTGGGTGCGCCGAAGCTTAAACCATTTTGGGCAGTGTTAATCACCGCATCTAAAATCGCCGGGTGGTTATGCCCTAAAATCATTGGTCCCCATGAGCCGACATAATCAATATAAGCATTATCATCTACATCATAAATATAAGCGCCTTGAGCACGTTTAATAAACGATGGTGTACCACCAACACTATTAAAGGCACGTACAGGAGAGTTAACGCCACCAGGGATCACTTTTTTTGCTTGATTAAATAGCTCTTCAGACTTATTTGTCACTAAATTTGCAGTTTGCTTCATAAGTTCACTCTTTATTTTTCACTGATTATTTATTTGACTTGAAAAAGGTCAGTTTTAACCAGTAAATAAGGAAAAATTAATGTAATTATTCATCTAGCCTGATTCGGTTCGCCCTGAGCGTGCAGCAGTTGAAGGGAAAAACCGTTCATACTTCGACAGACGGTTCGTTCTTCACCTGCTCAGCACCAAGGTATTAAATAGCCTGCTGAATAGATACAAATTAATATTAGTTAACGGTGTAAATAAGTAATTAACGTTTATTTGTGTACCAGTTTACCTCTTTTTCATATTGGCTTAATTGATCTTCAACACCTAATGTTAAGGCAAATAATGCCATTCTGACTAAAACACCATTTTGTGCTTGCCTGAAAATGGCTAAGCTGTCTAAATCATTTAAATCTATATCTAATTCATTTGCTTCAGGGCGAGAGTCTCGTGGCAGTGGGTGCATAATAACGGTATTTTCACGACAATATTGCTGATATACACTTTTGTTTAAACTGAAATGTCCGCGGTATAAATCAGCCTCATCTTTACTGGCAAAACGTTCTTGTTGAATACGGGTTTGATAAATCACATCGCAAGATAAATTTCCTGCCATGGTGTCGGTAATAATGACTTGATGACCGGCATTTTCAAGGGTTGAAATTACACTGTCAGGCATTTGCAACGCAGTTGGCGAGACCATAGTTATTTTTACATTGTTATACAAACTAAGCAGTTTCGATAATGAATGTACCGTGCGGCCGTGTTTTAAATCACCCATCAAGACAATGTCAAGGTTATCTAAGCCTTTATGAAAGTGCATCATTTCTGATTGTATGGTAAATAAATCTAATAGCGCTTGTGTAGGATGTTCATTCGCACCATCGCCACCATTAATTACCGGTACCGTACTGCCTTGGGAAAATTGTTCAACTGAGTGCATTTGCGGATGACGCATGGTGATAACATCAGAGTAACCACTGATCACTTGCGCAGTATCAAATAAAGATTCACCTTTGCTCAGTGAAGTGTTTTCTTGTCCGACGGTTTCGCGTACATAGCCACCTAGTAGATTAAAAGCGGTACCAAAACTCACGCGAGTACGGGTACTAGGTTCGAAAAATAAATTACTTAAAATTGCACCCTCAAGTACGGTGCATCGTTTCTGGCGAGCAGCATAGGGCGCCATTTGTGCGGAAATATCTAATATTCTGACTATTGCTTCACGATCAAATTGCGAAACTGACAAAATATGGCTACCTTGAAAATTCATCATATTGAAAAGTATTCGAGAAAAAATTTGCAGAAATATAGCACAAATACGTGCTTATTAAAATAACGGTTGAGTAAACTAATGTATATACCCATGTTACCTCAAGATGCAGGATTCAGCTGGAATTAGAAACGTCTTTAGACAAGGTATTGATTGAAGAGAATGGTTGTTCCCTTGTCGAA
>SPKZ01007200.1_pt1 | contig 13094 bp, 13 predicted proteins | sample 2456571 | NCBI WGS metagenome assembly SPKZ01 (sample SAMN11192286, study PRJNA482655) | marine metagenome | biome: ENVO:00000447; feature: ENVO:00000244|ENVO:00000211|ENVO:00000569|ENVO:00002023; material: ENVO:00002151; isolation source: ocean water from marine abyssalpelagic zone ...
AGGGCAGCAATGAGTGGCGGCACTCTAACATATTTATTGTTTTGTTGCGCAATAGAGCGATGCACTTAGTTGATTTTTCTATTATCATGGGTAGCTTATTGAGGGGAAGCGCGGTTGATGGGTGAATTAGAACAATCTGGATTAGAGCAAGCGTTGTATCGCGCGACATTAAGTTTGTTATCAACGGTACTGGTTGAACATCGCGTTAGCGAGACCCATTATTATGTTCATGATGGCCAATTTACGTTTAGTTTAGCGGCGATATATCATCAGATCAAAACAGTCGAGACCATTAGTTATAATCAGTATCGGCGAATGATATTTAGTAGCTCACTCAATCAAGATTTATTACCATATCAGTTAAAAGTCATCAGTCATGGTATTGAGTCGTCGACAAATACTCCGTTGTATCGCCTTGTTAGGTTCACAGGACACTAAAATGAATGAAGTAGAAAAACACCTCAAAAAATCTCAAAATCGTAAAAAAAAGGTTGATCAAGGGATCGCGAAAGCCAAGATTGAGCGTGGTATCATGTTGGTGATAACAGGAAATGGCAAAGGTAAGTCGACCGCCGGTTTTGGGATGGTGACTCGCTGTGTCGGTCATGGTAAAAAAGCCGCTGTGGTGCAATTTATTAAAGGAAAATGGGCCTGTGGTGAGCGTGACTTGTTGGAAGAACATGGCGTGCCGTTTGCTGTGATGGGCACTGGATTTACGTGGGAAACTCAAAATGCTGATCTTGATCGTCAAGCTGCGCTTAAAGTCTGGCAGCAGGCTAAACAATTTTTGGCTGATCCTAGTATTGATCTAGTGCTACTCGATGAGCTCACTTATATGCTGAGCTACGATTACCTACCCAAAGAAGAAGTATTGGCGGCACTGGCTAATCGCCCTTATGAGCAGTCGGTCGCTGTGACGGGTCGTCGTGCTAGTGATGAATTAATTGAAATGGCTGATACCGTCAGTGAGATCAACGATATCAAGCATGCTTTTCGCGCGGGAATTAAAATACGTCAAGGTATTGATTGGTAATTATGATGAGTAAAGAATTTACCGCAACCGACAGTGAAACCTTAAAAGAGATTATGCGATTGCGCCGTGATGTTCGTGGCAATCGTTTTATTGATAGAGAATTGCCGGATGAGGTGATTGAGCAATTACTAGAGGCTGCCTTATTCGCGCCATCGGTGGGATATTCGCAGCCATGGCAATTTGTGGTGATCCGAGACTTAACGATTAAACAGCAAGTATTTGATTCATTCAACATCGAAAATCAACAGGCTAAAACACTTTTTAGTAGTGATAAATTACCAAAATACAATCAATTAAAACTTGAAGGGATTTTAGAAGCGCCAGTTAATATTGCGGTTTTTTATCAGCCTAGTGAAGAACCCGTGCTGGGACAAACTAGCATGGCCGACATGGGTAAGTTTAGCGTGGTTTGTGCGATTCAAAATATCTGGCTAATGGCACGCTCATTAAATGTTGGGCTGGGCTGGGTTAGTATTGTTAATCCGCAAGTGGTTAAACAAGCGGTTAATGCCCCTGATTCTAGTGAACTTATTGGCTATTTGTGTGTTGGTTATGTTAGTGAATTTTTAGATCAGCCAGAACTGAAGACGTTAGCGTGGCAACAACAAAAGCAGCAACAAGAAGTGGTGTTTCACGATCAGTTTTAATTTAGTTATACCTTTGTTTTTAATGATATATTGACTTGCGTTGATTTCATGGTATTTTGACCGCGTATTTTAGGTGCCAAATTTATTTGGATAATCGGGAAGTAGGTGAATAATCCTACGCTGCCCCTGCAACGGTAATGGATTGTTAACAATCCTGAGTCCGGAGACCGGCCTTTTTACAATTAACCTAATTTTTATAACAGGTTATAAGCGTTATGACAAGCAGGGTGACTTGTCTGCAGCGAATTTGTCGGGCGATCTTGCCCGATATAAATCTATGCGATACATCCCAATACACGAGATATTGGTGACATAATTGTCAGTAGAGTCCATTTTTTAGTGGAATTACTTGTTAATAACTGCCGCTATATCCGTACTCGTCATTACCTATGTTAACTAACTTATGCTTTTAGACCGCTCGCGTGTGCGACGATCTCTGGCAATTAACACCAGGAAATATCGTGAAAACTCAACCAACAGCTTTAGCAACCGTGCTGCTTAGTTTCAGTCTAAGTAGTCATGCAGTTGTACCAACTAGTAGTTTAGACTCTAGCAATTCAGAACCGGAAATCATTGAAGTTAAAGGGCGTCATACCAATCTGGTTGGCTCTGCTATTTCGGCTTCGCAAGGCTTAATTAGTCAAGCCGAAATTAGCATTCGACCTTTATTACGCACTGGCGAAATCCTCGAAACAATTCCCGGCCTTGTTGTGACCCAACACAGTGGTACCGGCAAGGCTAATCAGTATTTTCTCCGCGGATTTAATTTAGATCATGGCACCGATTTTGCTACTTTTGTCGATAATATGCCAGTGAATATGCGGACCCATGGTCATGGCCAGGGCTATAGTGATCTCAATTTTATTATTCCAGAATTTATTCAAGAAATTGAATATAAAAAAGGGCCATATTATGCCCAAGTCGGTGATTTTAGTGGGGCTGGCAGTGCAACAATGCGCCAAGCTAGTTCATTAGAGCGGCGACAATTAAGCGTTAGTTTAGGTCGTGATAATTATAGACGCTATTTACTGACCAATCAGCATCAGTTGGCCGAAGGTATACTATTATATGCTATCGAACGTCATACAGGCGATGGTAATTGGAGTGATATTAATGAAGATCTTAATAAAACCAATGGCATTGTTAAATTTAAGAGTGAATTATTTGATGGTGATTTTTCGATAACTGCGATGGCTTATGACGGTAATTGGAACAGCGCCGATCAAATTCCGCAACGGGCGGTTGAGCGTGGGTTAATTGATAATTTTGGTTCGATTGATCCTACCGTTGGTGGCAAATCACACCGCTATAGTATCAGTAGTGAATGGCGCAATCAGCATTGGCAAGTATCCGCTTATGCCATCGATTACAGCATGAGTTTGATTGGTAATTTCACTTATTTCATGGAGGATCCACTTAAGGGTGATCAAATGGAACAAGTTGATCGCCGCCAGCTCTATGGCGCTAATGTTGCTTATCAAAAAAATGGCGAGCTATTTGGTAAAGAGGTTGAGCATCAAATCGGCCTTGAGCTTAGATATGATGATATTGACGAAGTTGCCCTTTATAAAACAAGTTCGCAACGCCGCCTCGGTGCAATTCGCATCGATGAGGTTGCTCAATGGAGTACTGGATTATTTTGGCAAAGCGATATTGATATCACTGATAAATTACGCAGTTCGATTGGTCTCCGCTATGACCGATATAACTTCGATGTCGCCAGCTCTATTGCTAAAAATCATTATGAGGTTGATTTGACTGATAATAGCGGAAAGGCTAGCGATGATAAATTGTCATTTAAATTTAATCTTAGTTATGCTATTGATCAGCATGTTGAGCTATATGGTTCCATTGGCCAAGGTTATCATTCTAATGATGCTCGGGGCACAACCGTGGTGGTTGACGCCATTAGTGGTGATGCATTATCCCCAGTTGATCCGTTGGTTGGCTCATTGGGTTATGAAGTGGGGTTACGCAGTTTCTGGCAAGATCAGTTTAACTTATCATTGGTGTTATGGCGGCTTGAGTTAGACAGTGAGTTAATTTTTGTCGGCGATTCGGGCAGCACAGAACCGAGTGGTGCGAGCAAGCGTCAAGGATTGGAACTGACCAGTTACTATTATTTTGATCATCATTGGACCTTGGATCTCGAATACTCAATCTCTGATTCTATTTATGCCACAGAGCCGAAATCGGCTAATTTAATCCCCGGCACCATTGATAAAGTGGTGCAGCTGGGGCTTAGTGGTCAGTGGGACAATGGTTTGTTTGGCAGTTTACGGATGCGCTATTTCGGCAAGCGTCCGCTGACCGAAGATGGCCTGTTAAATTCGAAATCGAGTAAGGTGACCAACTTTAGAATGGGTTATCGCACGTCAGACTGGTCATTAACCGCCGATATTTTAAATGTGCTGGACAGTAAAGATCATGACATCGACTACTATTATGAGTCGCAACTTAAAGGCGAAGCGCAACCTGTGGCCGATTATCATTATCATCCGCTGGCACCGAGATCGTTTCGGATTGTCGTCAGTTATTATTTCTAATCATTCGTATTGCGGTTTACTTCATCTGGGGTTACCGCATAATGACAATCAATCAACATTGAGTTTAAAAGGGTTTTATTATGTCGACCGTACAATTACAACAAACTACACCTGCACAACAGTCAGCACCATTAACGGAGTCAACACTGACTACCGCCCAACATATTGGCGTGTTCGGCTTTGGCGCAATAATTTTATTTATGGTTGGTTTCTCGCCAATGCCACAAGCCCATAATGCTGCTCACGATACTAGACATAGCATGGCATTTCCTTGCCATTAACGATCAATCAGAGAGGATTTAATTATGTTTCGTCGATTAATTATGGCTGCGATGATCGTTGGTATCATCAGCGGATTAGTGTTTAGTATTGCCCAGTATTTTACCGTAACACCAATTTTATTGGAAGCTGAGTTGTTTGAACAAGCCCCAGAGATCGCAACGTATCAGCATCATCAAATGGCTATGCCAAGTGAATGGTCACCAAGCGATGGACTTGAACGTAGCAGCTATACCTTTGGTGCTAATATTTTAGCCGCGATTGGTTTTGCTAGTCTATTTTTGGTAGTGATGAGTCAATTGGTGTTGCGTAAGAAGATAGAATTGTCAGCAAGCTATGGTGCGATTGCTGGCTTGTTAGCTTATGCCATATTCTTTGTTATTCCGGGCTTAGGATTACCCCCTGAAATCCCTGGCTCTAGTGCTGATCTGCTTAAAAATAGACAATCTTGGTGGCTAATAGCAGTGGTTGGCGCGGCTATTGGGGTGATGGTTATGGTGTTTTCGCCCCTTAAATATAAAGCGCTTGGCTTGATTAGTATAGCGGTGCCTTTTATTATTGGTGCCCCCCATTATGATGGCCCGATGTTTAACCATTCAGATCCACAAGCCGTCGCCAGTTTAGAAGCCTTGCATCAGCAGTTTCTGATTGCGACTAGCATGAATAACTTGATCTTTTGGTTAGTATTAGGAGTTTCAGCGATCTTATTACTTAAAAATTGGATTTATCAACCGGCAGTGGCTAACGCAAATAATGACTAAATCTAACTTTCCTTTTGGCTTCCCTTTTTGTGCGGTCACTGGCAATCAGCCCTTTAAGCTGGCATTGATTTTGTCAGCAATTAATCCCGCCATTGGTGGCGTGTTAGTTAGTGGCCCTCGGGGTGCGGCTAAGTCGACATTAGCCCGTGCCATTGTTGACTTATTACCCGCAGCATCTAAGTTAGTCACCTTGCCGTTAGGTGCTAGTGAAGAAATGCTGGTGGGGAGTCTCGACTTGCAACAAGTGATTAAAGAGCAACAGGTTAATTTTAGTCCGGGCTTATTGGCCAAGGCTGATCAAGGGGTGTTATACGTTGATGAAGTGAACCTGTTAGCGGATCCTTTAGTGGATTTATTACTGGATGTTTGCGCCAGTGGCATCAACGTCATCGAGCGTGATGGCATTAGTCATCAACATCAATCACGCTTTATCCTCTTAGGCACGATGAACCCAGATGAAGGGGAATTACGGGCGCAATTGGTTGATCGTTTTGGTTTGTGTGTCGAACTTGATGAAAAACTCGAGATTGCGCAGCGGGTCAAAATCGTGCAGTTAAGAGAGAACTTTGATCGTGATCCTCAGGCGTTTATCGACTCTTATCAGTCGCAACAACAGTTATTACAACAACAGATTACTAGCGCCAAAGCCCAGTTAGCAGCGGTGGTATGTAACACTCAATTGCGGACTTTAATTGCTACGCGCTGTGTCCAAGCCAAAGTTGATGGTTTGCGCGCCGATATTGTGTGGCTTAAAGCTGCCATCGCCCACGCGGCATGGCGAGGTCAGCAGCAGGTTGCAGCAAGTGATATTGATGCGGTGGCCGAATTAGTCTTGAGCCATCGCCGGCAAGGGGCACCATCCAATCAACCACCGCCACCGCCTAAAGAGCCGCCGCCTTTTAGCCGGCCACCTTCAGTTGAGTCGCCATCATTATCAAGTGATAACAGTAATTCAGCCAGTGATAATAGCGGCGAATGGGGTGCGATGACCCCAATTTCGCAGCGTACTGGTCAATTAGATCGTGAAGTGTTGCCAGCAACGCCGAGTGTTAATCACAGTAAGTCGCCAATGGTTACGCGTACCAGCAATAAATTGGGCAAGATCATTGGTGGTCAAAAAGTCAGTGGCGCTCAACAAGCGGCACCGCTAAGTAAAGCGATTGATTGGTTTGGGACATTAAGCCATGCCATGGGGCAATGGCCGCTAACGGCGTTACGATTTAAACCCGCTAAAACCGGTCAGCCGTTGGTGCATCTGGTATTGCTTGATACTTCAGGTTCAACCTTAAGTCGCCAGCAATTTGGGCAGGCGAAAGCGGTGGTACAACAAATTGCCAGCCGTGCTTATCAACAGCGTGAATTGTTAGTGATTTTTGGTTTTGGCAATCAGCAAGTACAGCAAATTATGGCATTGCAAAAAGCCCCTAAACAACTCGACAATATCCTCGATAACGTAAAAGCGGGTGGTGGCACGCCGTTAAGCGATGCACTAACCACGGTGCTTGATTATCAACATAGTCAGCTACTTGCCAAGCCAATGCTCGCCTTTCGAAATTATTTGATCACCGATGGCCGAGTCAGTCAGCAAGTTACTGGCTTGAAATTACAAGGTCAAACCACAGTGATTGATATTGAAAATAGCGCGGTTAAGCACGGTCGCGGCCAGGAAATCGCCCAACAGCTTGATGGTGGTTATATTCAATTACTGGCGTAACTTTTTAATAGCGACTTTGCTAGGAAATACTCAATGAAACAAGCTTTATGTCCGGCACTGATAATGGCCGCACCAGCCTCAGGTCAGGGAAAAACCACCATTACTGCGGGGATAGCGAGCATGCTAACTCGTCAAGGATTGGTGGTACGAATTTTTAAAGTCGGTCCGGATTATCTCGATCCGAAAATTTTAGCGCAGGCCTCACAGCAACCGGTCGAAGCACTGGATATGTGGATGGGCGGTGATGATTACTGCCAAGATAAATTGTATCAAGCAGCCCTTGAGGCCGATCTTATTTTGATTGAAGGTGCGATGGGGATCTTTGATGGTACGCCATCGAGTGCTGATTTAGCGGCGCGCTTTAATATTCCGATTGCCTTGGTGCTAGATGTCAAAGGCATGGCACAAACCGCTGCTGCCATTGCCATTGGCTTGGCTAATTTTAGAGACGATATTCACTTTGCTGGTCTGATTGCCAATCGCTGTGGTAGCGACCGTCATGCGTCATTAATTAGTAATGCTTTACCGCCATCGTTACCTTTACTTGCGACGCTTAAACGCAGTGACACAGTATGCTTTCCAGAGCGTCATTTGGGACTCGTGCAAGCTGAAGAAATGGCGCTAGAACTTGATTCGATACTAGCCGCCGGGGCGGATTGGATTGTAGATTCTGGCTTGGCTAATTTACTCGAGCAGTTAACCCCAGTGGCTTTTGAGCCGGTTGCCAGCGAAAATTTAGCCCCTGTATCACCGTTATTAACCGGAAAAACCGTCGCGATTGCTAAAGATCAGGCGTTTAGTTTTATTTACGATGCTAATTTGCAACTATTACGCGATTTGGGCGCGAGGTTAACATTCTTTTCGCCGCTTCATGATCTCATTATTCCTGCCGCCGACGCGATGTGGTTGCCCGGTGGTTATCCTGAGTTACACGCGGTGCAGTTAGCTGAAAATAGCCCAATGCGCGAAGCGATTAAAGCCTTCGCGAAGACTAAACCGGTACTAGCGGAATGTGGTGGTTTACTCTATTGTTTAGACTCATTAACCACCCTTGATGGCCTAGAATACCCGATGAGTGGTTTGATTGCTGGCCACGGCGTGATGCGTGATCGTGGCGGTTGTCAGGGCATGCAGACGGCGATTTTTCCTGAGGGCGAAATCCGCGGTCATTCTCATCATCGTTCTAAGGCCGTTGAAACATCGACGGTGATTGGTCATGGCAAACGTCCTTACCATCCGGCACCCGGCGAAGACATTTATCGTACTGGCTTAGTTACCGCCAGTTATATTCATTTATTTTTCCCATCTAATCCACTGGCCGTCAGTCAGTTATTGATGGCAACAGGCAACAAATCATGATCTTAGAATTTTTACCTTTAATCTTATTAGGCTTTAGCCTTGGACTATTGCATGCGCTCGATGCCGATCACGTGATGGCCGTGTCAGCATTAAGTAATCAACGACCAAGTTTACGCCAAACCTTGTATTTTAGTGCCAATTGGGCGCTCGGTCATGGCGGTATTTTACTGCTGGCTGGTGGCTTATTATTTGGGGTAGGGATTGCTATTCCTGCCGCTTTACAACAAATTGCCGAAATGACTGTGGGCGTGGTGTTAATTGTGCTTGGGCTGTATTTGTTTTGGCAATTTAGACAACGGGCACTGTCGGTTAAGACTCATTGCCATGGCGATACGACGCATACTCATTGGCACGATCATAATCATCTTAAGGATGGCTCCAAGCCAGCAACTAAAGACGGTCATTTACCAGTGATGGTTGGAATGGTTCATGGCTTAGCAGGTAGTGCGCCAGCATTAGCCTTAATACCACTGGCTGGGCAAGGTAATATGATGGTGGTCATGAGTTATCTGTTGTGCTTTTCGTTTGGCGTGATGTTATCGATGATAGTGTTTGGTTTTGGCTTAGGCTCGCTGCAGAAAATATTGGTTAAACGCAGTCAGCGGTTATTTCAATGGAGCCGTGGTTTAGTGGCGTTAACATCCACGGTGCTCGGCACTATTTGGTTTTATCAGGCTATTTAATTGATGTGGCCCGAGAGTAAGGAGCAGCCCAAGCAATTAAAAACCGGTTTAACGACCGGCTGTTGTGCGACCGCCTGTTGCGTCGCAGCGGCTTATCATTTACTCGACCAACAAATAATCAAGCACAGTGAAGTGACTTTACCGCGCGGTAAATTAGTTAAGCTAGCGATTGTTACTAACACGCAATTATCCCCGACCATGGTGCGGGCCGAAGTGATCAAAGACGCGGGCGATGATCCTGATGCGACCCACGGCGCGACTATTTTTGTCGAGCTCACTTTAGTGGCACCAGCTGGCGTGGTATTTAAGGCTGCCAGCGGTGTTGGTACTGTCACTAAAACGGGCTTGGCATTGGCCATTGGTGAGCCAGCGATAAATCCGGTGCCACGATTGATGATGACTGAGCATTTAACTGCTCTTGCTGAACACTTTAATTATTGCGGTGGCTTTGAAGTTGCGGTTGGCGTGGTTAATGGCGAACAAATCGCGTTAAAAACTATGAATGGCCGCTTAGGAATTCTTGGTGGCTTATCGATTTTAGGGGTCTCGGGCATTGTACGACCATTTTCATGTTCAGCCTATATTTCATCCATTTTTCAAGGGATTGATGTCGCGGCAAGTAACGGTTTTAGCCATATAGCGGCCTCAACTGGTAACAGCAGTGAAGCGGCGATTAAAGATTATTATCGATTGCCAGATACTGCCTTAATCGAAATGGGCGACTTTGCTGGTGCGGTGATTAAGCAACTAAATAAAGTGGCGATGACTAAACTAAGCGTCTGTGGTGGCATTGGTAAAATCAGTAAATTAGCCCAAGGTAAGTGGAATTTACATAGTAAAGCTGCCTCGATCGATTTTAATTTTTTTGCTCAATTAGCCCTGGAACTTGGCGGTGATCATATTTTGGAGCAAAAAATTATCAATGCCAATACCACCATTGAAGTGCTGCAACATTGTTATGAAGTGAAAATCGATTTAGCAACGGTGATTTGTCAGCACGCTTATCAGCAATTACGGGCTAAGTTACCGCAATCATTAGCCGTCGAAGTCTGGGCAATTAACCGTCAGGGACAGCTAATTGGTTTTGGCGGAGCAAATTATTGATGAAAATATTATTACTGGGTGGCACTGCCGATGGTCGAAAACTAGCTGATATACTGCACCGTCACCAAGAGTATCAACAGCAGATCAGCGTTATTTATAGCGTTGCAGGGCTGGTGCGAATTCCGAAATTAGATTGCGCGGTGATTAGTGGTGGTTTTACGCAGTTTGGTGGGCTTAAGAACTATATTAACCAGCAACAGATTGATGCGGTGTTAGATGTTACGCATCCTTACGCGAGTAAGATGAGTCATCAAGCTGCGTTGGCAGCCAGTGATTGTGCCATTCCCTATTGGCGCTTTCATCGCCCTGCGTGGCAACAATCGGCAGGCGATAATTGGCAAACATTTGATTACCTTGAGCAACTTCCCGCATTATTGGGCCCATACCAGCGGGTATTTTTTACCATTGGTCAACTCAATAGCGAGTTAATCACTGCGCTTGATGTGCAACAAACGGCTAAGTCGCCGTGTCATGTGGTGCGCACCGCTGCACTATCAAAAGCACAGCTAAGTGATTCAATGTTGTGGCTTAAGGGGATTGGTCCTTTTAGCGTTGAAGATGAAATAGCCTTAATGCAACAACATGGTATTGAGGTGTTGGTAACTAAAAATAGCGGTGGTAGATCAACTTGTGCAAAGCTTGAGGCGGCGCGGAAATTAAAGATCCCCGTGTTTATTCAAACTCGACCATTACTGCCCAATACCGATCAGCTATTTGTTGAACCCTGTGCCGTAGTGCAACATATTTTGAAGATAAATAATCATGAATAACTATGAAATGAACCCACAAAGCATCGAGCAACAAAGCTTTGTCCAGATCCGGGCGCTAACCGAGCTCGATCACTTGAGTATTGAACAGCAACAAGTGGTGATGCGTATTGTCCACAGTCTAGGCTTGCCACAGGTTAGTGAATTGGTGCGTTTTAGTGACAACGCTTGCGAGCAAGGCTTGCTAGCGATTACCAATAACACGACTATTTTGTGTGATGTTGAAATGGTGCGACAGGGTATTACCAAGCGAATGAATAAGCTGTCGACTCAATGCTATTTAAATGATCCCCGAGTGCCAGACTTAGCTAAGCAGCGCGGCGAAACTCGCACTATGGCGGCTTTGGATTTTTGGCGCGATGACTTGGCCGGAAGCATCGTGTTAATTGGTAATGCGCCAACAGCATTATTTCGGTTACTGGAGATGATTCGCCAAGGCACGCCGAAACCAGCGTTAATTATTGGCATGCCCGTTGGCTTTGTTGGCGCGGCAGAATCGAAACAGGCATTATGGGATGCTCATCAAGAGTTGGGAATAGAATGTATAACGTTGTTAGGTCGTCAAGGTGGTAGCGCCGTGACCGCCGCGAGTTTAAATGCTTTATTAAGGTGTTCAATTGGAGAGTTGTATTAAGTATTTGCGCAATGAAGAGTCGGCACTTGAACAACAAGACGCCGTGAATCCCTCCATGGAGGCTCTGGAGCAGCATCCATGCTGCTCAAGCTTGTCTTATAAAGTACCAACACTTCTAGTCCAGTTAGCATGCATAAAGCAGGATAATGAAAATGATTGATGTGATTGGTCTTGGGGTGAGTGATAAGGCGTTGTTGAGCTCGGAGGCTCAATTGGCTATCCGCAGTGGCGCAGTGGTGATAGGTTCGGCGCGGCAGTTGGCGACGGTTAATCACTTATTTGAGGCACAGCAGAAAATTGAATTGCCAAAACTGAGCGAACTTAAAAAGCTGCTGGGGCAATATGCTGATCAGGCGGTGGTGATCTTAGCTTCGGGTGATCCGTTGCATTATGGCATTGGTCGTTGGTTGGTTAAGCAGGTTGGTCGTGAAGCGCTTAACTTTCATCCGGCGGTGTCGAGTATTCAGGCCGCTTGTCATCATCTTGGTTTGGCGTTGCAAGATGTTGAGGTATTAAGTTTACATGGTCGCGGTATTGAGAAAATTCGTCGCAGTTTTAAAGCGCAGCAACACTTAGTGATCTTAACTGATCAACACAGTCAGCCAGCGCGGTTGGCCCAAGAATGCCTTGATAGTGGTTATGGCGCTTCAACCTTATGGGTCTGTGAATTATTGGGCTATCCGCAGCAGCGAATCCGTCAATTTAGCGTTGATCAGTTATTAAATGATCAAGAGTTGGAGTTTGATCCTCTCCATGTCACGGTGATCGATGTTCAAGGACTTGGCCAGCGGCCGCAGTTTCCTGGCTTTGCTGATCATTTATTTATTACCGGACAGCCCGATGGCAAAGGAATGATCACCAAGCGTGAAGTACGATTAATGATCCTGTCTTTATTAGCGCCAGCGGTAGACGATATTATTTGGGACATTGGTGCTGGCTGTGGCAGTGTGGCGATCGAGTTAGCATATTGGCAACCTCGCGCGACTATTCATGCCATCGAGCATCATCCACAGCGGTTAAGTTGCTTGGCTCAAAATCGCGATAAATTTGGCGTGGTTGATAATTTATTGATTGTTGAGGGGCGAGCGCCACAGCAATTAGCTGATTTACCTAACGCCAACAAAGTCTTTATTGGTGGCAGTGACGGCGAACTCAACCAATTATTACAACAAACTTGGCAGCAGTTACCGATTAATGGTGTGCTGGTGGCGAGTGCAGTGACCGAACAAACTAAGGCGCAGTTTATCGCGTTTTCTGCTGACGTTGAGCATGGAGATTGTGAAACCATGAGTCTAGCGGTTAGTCGTGGTCAGACGCTGGCGGGACAATTGATGTATAAACCTAATTATCCAGTGACCTTATTCAAAATAACCAAAACCACCAAAATAACAACAACAGCAAGGAGTATCGCTTGAGCGGTAAATTTATTGGGGTTGGGGTTGGTCCCGGCGATCCAAAATTGATGACCATCAAAGCCTATGAGCTGGTCAAAGACGCGGCGGTGATTTGTTATCTGACCGATAGCGAAGGCCATTCACAGGCTAAAACTATTGCCAAGGCTGCTATG
>SPKZ01005585.1_pt1 | contig 13091 bp, 12 predicted proteins | sample 2456571 | NCBI WGS metagenome assembly SPKZ01 (sample SAMN11192286, study PRJNA482655) | marine metagenome | biome: ENVO:00000447; feature: ENVO:00000244|ENVO:00000211|ENVO:00000569|ENVO:00002023; material: ENVO:00002151; isolation source: ocean water from marine abyssalpelagic zone ...
ACACCAATTGCAGTTGCACCTAAGGTATTTGCAAATGTATTGAGTATTAAAATTGATGCAATTGATTTGTCAATATCTGTTTTAAGTGATTTTAGTAAAGTACCAGATGGTGGGTCCTTTTTTTCTAAAACTGAGATGTATGCTACATTAGTAGACAGTAAAATTGACTCTAATACGGAACATAAAAATGAAATTGTAATAACAAGAACAAATAATAGAATTAAGATATCCATTTTGTCCTACTTCTTCGTAAATATAAACTCTGCCTCTGGGGAACGTCCAAGTTCTTCTCCTAAATAAATTAATAGCTAATAATAGCACAAATTAAGTAAATTAAAACAAAATACTTAGAAAATAATACTTAATTTGTAAAAAAACCCTAAAAGATGTATAATAGTTAATATACCTTTTATAGGAGGATGTCATGGAATTTGGATTAGTAGCTAAATTACAAGAGTTTCAGTTTAACTCAAATGAGAAAGTACAGAAAGTTAATGAACTAAAAGCTGTACAACCTTTAAAAGTACATAATGATGTTGACGAAATAAATACGAATGATGTTTCTTCTCTCGATAAAACAAATGAAGTTTCAAAAACTGAAAAATTAAGTACGAAAAACTATAATGAAGTGGTTTTATCCAATTTAAATTTTGGATTTAATGATGCGAGCAAAGATTTTTTTGTAAAAGTTACTAGAGGCACTGCTGAAAATAAATATCCTACTGATGAAATGATGAGATTAAAAGCATATTTAATGCATGAAAATGCACAAAAGATATCTTAGTAATTTAGTATTTTGTTTTTCTGCTCTAATATTTGTTTTGCTAAGATAAATCTGTCCATATTCTCTAATTCTATTTCATCTAATAAAACCTTATATTTTTCAAAAACTTTCCATACTTTAACATAAGCATGAGGTCTTTTTTTTATATGAAGTAATGCCAAAGCCGTGGCTCCATTAATTAGACCCTGCAAAGCTTTTGCATGTTTTTTCATTTCTTTTTTTTTATACAATTTCCAATCGTCTTCTAATAACTCATGGGCTTGTACAAATTCATTTTTTTGAATGGCTTGTATAAATAAGTCAATAGCTAATATTTTAGTCAATAAAAGTTCTTTTATATAAATTCTCAACTTTACTTCTTGCCCAGGGAGTTTTTCTTAAAAACGTAAGACTTGATTTAATAGAAGCATCATAATTAAAACAATTAATATTGATGCGTTTTCCAAGTTCATTAAAACCATATTCTTTTTCAAGAGATATAAGCATTTTCTCTAAGGTAATACCTTGCATTGGGTTTGTATTATTATTCATTTTATATCTTTATTCTTTTTATTTTTTGCATACTATTGTGCCAATTCTGCTTCTAAGTAATAACCCGTATATGAAGCTGTTTTTTTATGATTTGCAGCAATATCTTCAGGTGTTCCTTCAGCCACTATTTTTCCACCCTTACTTCCACCTTCAGGACCCATATCAATAACCCAATCAGAATTTTTTACAATATCTAAGTTATGTTCAATGACTAAAACAGAATTTCCTAAATCAACTAAATGGTGCAATACTTTGGTTAATCTATCAACATCAGCAAAATGAAGACCCGTTGTAGGTTCATCTAAGATATAAAGTGTTTTACCTGTATCTTTTTTACTTAATTCTTTTGATAATTTAATTCTTTGTGCTTCTCCACCTGATAAAGTAATAGCATTTTGTCCTAAAGTAATATATCCCAAACCTACATCACTTAAGGTTTGAAGTTTTGCATGAATTTTTGGAATTTTAACAAGGAATTCCAGGGCTTCATCAACACTCATATTTAATACATCGGAGATACTTTTTGTTTTATAATTAATTTCAAGGGTTTGAGGATTGTATCTTGAACCATGACATTCATCACATTTAACCATAATATATGGTAGAAAATGCATTTCAATCTTGATTTCACCTTCTCCTTGACATTTCTCACAACGCCCACCTTTTACATTAAAAGAGAAGCGTCCTATTGCATACCCTCTTAATTGTGCTTCTTTAGTTTTTGAAAATAACAGTCTTAACTCATCCATTAAACCTGTATACGTTGCTGGATTTGATCTGGGAGTTCTTCCTATTGGGCTTTGATCTAAATAAATCACTTTATCTAAAAGCTCAAGTCCTGTAATTTCTACACCATCCACTTTATTTACTTTTCTTGCATTGTTTAATAATTCTTTTGCAACAGGAAGTAGGGTTTGTAATATTAAAGAAGACTTTCCACTTCCTGATACTCCTGTAATCGAACACAAGGTTTTAAGTGGAATTTTTACATTTAAATCTTTTATATTGTTAATTGTAACATTTTTTATTTCTATAAATGTTTCACAAGGTCTGTTGTGTTTGTAATCAATTTTTTTGGCACCTGAAATATATTTGGCAGTAAGTGTTTTTGCTTTAAGCATTTGTTTATAGGTTCCATCAAAAACAATATTTCCACCAAACTTACCTGCTTTTGGTCCAATATCAACAATATAATCTGCTGCTTTAATGGTTTCTTTGTCATGTTCAACAACAATAACTGTATTCCCTTTTTCTTGTAAGGCTTTTAGTGTTTTTATTAGTTTATTTGTATCTCGTTCATGTAAACCAATAGAAGGTTCATCAAGTACATATAATACACCCGTTAAACCAGAACCAATTTGTGAAGCAACTCTAATTCTTTGTGCTTCTCCACCTGAGATACTTCTTGCATCTCTTCCTAAAGTAATATATCCTAAACCTACATCAAATAAGAAATAAATTCTTTCTTTTATTTCTTTTAAAATAGAAGTAGAAATGAGTGTATCTTGTTCATTCAAATATGAAAAATTATTTTTATCTTGAAAAAAAGTGTGAGAATCTTCTATAGGAATAGACGTTAATTCACAAATTGATTTACTGGCTACTTTAACAGCCAAAGAAGAAGGTTTTAATCTGTGACCACCACATTCAGAACATGTTTTTTCTGTCATGTATTCAGCCATTTCTTTTTCATCTTTAATCATTCCGTAGGCAATTTTTACAACACCTTCCCATTTTCTGCTTAATTTGTGGTTTTTCCAAGTAAATTTTACCTCTTCAAAACCTCCATGATAAATGGCTTTTTTCTCATGTTCTTCTAAGCTTGAAAAAGGAACAGTGATATCTATATTAGCCGCATGACAATAAGCAACTAACATTTTAAAATAATAGCCTTTATTAAAACCATAAATAACTTTAATTGCGCCTTTTTCAATAGATAAGTCTGCATTAATAATTTTTTTCATATCAATGGCATATCTTATTCCTAAACCATCACAAGAAGGACAAGCGCCTTTAGGTGAGTTAAAAGAAAAAGATAAAGGTTCTAAGGGTTCAAAAGATATTTTACAAGCAAAACATGCCATGTGTTCTGAGTAATGGTGATGTTTTTCACACATTACATCTTCATGATTAATTACTTCAATCTCAAGTTCTCCAAAACTTTCTTTTAGACCTTTTTCTACATCTTGGGCTATTCTTTGTCTGTTTTCTTCTTTTACACCCACTCTATCAATGACGACTTTAATAGTATGCATTTGTGTTTTTGCTAGTTCTATGTCTTCATCAAGTCTAACCATAACACCATCAATCATAGCTCTTACATAACCTTTTGCTCGTAACGATTCTAATAAATCAGCAAAAGTACCTTTTTTACGGTTGACTAGGGGTGCTAAGATAACAAGTTTTGCATTTTGGGGCAATGTTAGTACTTCTTCAATAACATCAGAAGCACTCATTACAGAAATAGGGTCTCCACATTGATGACAATGTTGTTCTCCAATCCTTGCATATAAGAGTCTTAAATAATCATAGACCTCAGTAATTGTTCCTACTGTAGATCTTGGATTTTTAGAAGTGGTTTTTTGATCAATTGCAATTGCAGGAGTTAGTCCTTCTATGCGTTCAACATCAGGTTTGGCAATTTTGCCTAAGAACTGACGTGCGTAAGCAGATAAGGATTCTATATAACGTCTTTGTCCCTCTGCATATAACGTATCAAAAGCCAATGTTGACTTACCTGAACCTGATAAACCTGTAAAAACAATGAGTTTGTTTTTAGGTATTTCTAGGTTTATGTTTTTTAAGTTGTTTTCTCTTGCGTTAACTATTTTAATTGTATCTTTCATCACCATTCCATTGAAAAAATAAGTGTGATTATATCATAAGTTATTTAAGACAAAAAGAATATTGCATTTTGAAAGCTTATTAGTATAATAAAAGATTAAAGAAGCATACGCTATTTTATTTATTAATTACTTTAGAGGAGTTACTATTTACTTATGAATATTATTAATAACTTTAAAATACAAAATGAAACCTTTTATTTTTATGACTTATCTTTACTTTATAAAGAATATGAAGTCTTGTTGTTTTTGCCTATTGTTCTAAAAATTCTCTTAGAGGCGAATCTTAGAAAAGCAAAAGACGAAGAAGAATTTAATAAAGTATTGAATGTTTTTCTGGGGAAAAATAAGGAAGATATACATTTTTATCCTTCTCGAATTATCATGGAAAACTTTGATTGTATAACTACCTTACTTGATTTGGCAGATATGAGAGAAGAAGCATTAAAACGTAAAAAAGACAGCTCAAAAATAAATCCCTCTGTAATGCTGGATATACTTTTGGATGATTTTAGCACTAGTACGTTGAATAATGAAGCTTTTGAAAAAAAGCATGACTTATATACTTGTATCAAATGGGCAGAAAAAACTTTTTCGAAAATAAGAGTAATTCCTCCTGGAAGTGGAATGAATCATGATTTACATTTAGAATATCTTTCAAGTATTATACACCTAGAACAAAAAGACAATAAAAATTTTATTTACCCAGAAATGTTGCTTTGTCATAATTCTTTTAATGTTATGCATAATTCTCTAGGTGTGTTTGCTTATAATCTTGAAGGAATACAAGTCAAAAAAGCTATTTTTTCTTCTTCTTTTTGTTTAAAACTACCCAAAGTGCTTGGCATAAATATTCAAAAAGAACTTAAAGAAGGTTTGGATTCAAATGATATTGTACATGCTTTGTGTATGCGCTTGAATACTTATGATCTTAAAGGGAAACTCATAGAGTTTTATGGAGAAGGACTTCACTCTTTAAGTTTAGAAGACAGGGCAACAATACTAAAATTATGTCCCAAATACGGTGCTATCTCTGCTTTTTTTGCGATTGATGACAAAAGTATTTCTTATTTTAACAAAACACGAAAGAATGAAGATTTTTCAAAAATTATTAAAGTATATTTAGAAAAACAAAAAATGTATTTTGATCAAAGTGTCTTAAGATATGATGAAGATATGATTATTGACTTGTCAAAACTTTCTGTTATGCTGTCTTTTTTAGAAAAACCGTCAACTTTTTTTTCTTCAGATGAATTTAACTTAAATAAAGTAAAGAATGAGGGAAAAAAACTTCATGATTACGATATTGTTTTTGCTAGGATTTCTTCTTGTATTTCTACTTCTAATCCTTATATTTTAATACACAGTGCTTTATTAGCTAAAAAAGCCTATGAATTTGGAATTAGAATTAATGCTCGTATTAAATGTAGTTTAGAACTTTCGTCTTTAAAATTAAAAGAATATTTAGTAAAACTGGATTTACTGAAATATTTTGAATATTTGGGTTTTTTTATTATTATTGCAGAATCCTGTGATATTCCTTTATTACAATTAGAAAAAAATATAGAAGAAGACATAAAGAATTATCATCTAAAAGCCGTTTCACTTAGTTCCCTCAAAGATGAAAATAGCACAAAAACACACGCACTTGTAAAAATTAATTATCTAATGTCTCCCTCTTTGCTTATATCTTATGCTCTTCTTGGAAATACAGCTTGTAATATATTAGAAAGTGAAATTATGAGTGTTTCTGATGAAAAAATTTATTTAAAAGATATATGGCCTAGTAATGACTTAATGAAGGAATATTTAGACAAACTCGATTATTGTATTTATAAGAATATTTATCAAGATGTTTTTTTAGGAAATGAACTTTGGAAGGCCATTGCTTATGAAAAAAAAGACCTATATCCTTGGCCAAAAGAATCGATTACTTTACAATCGTTAAATGTATTTCAAGAACAATCGCAAGAGAAAATAACTATTGATAAAGCAGGAATACTCTTACTCTTAGGAGATAATATTAAAAGTGATGAGATTTCGCCCTTAGGGCAAATACCTTTGTATTCAGAAGCAGGTGAGTATTTGGAAAAAAAAGGCATTAAATCTTATGCTTATAATACCTTTTTATCTCGAAATTCAAATGCACAAGTGATGGTACGTGGGAGTTTTGACAGTGATACTTTAGCTAATAAAATGCTTTTCAAAGAAGGTGCTTTTACAAAAGATTATGAGAGTTTGGAAATAATATCAGTATATGAAAAGTCTCAACGTTTTTTTAAAAAGAAACAAGCCTTAGTTATTTTTGCAGGTAAAGAGTATGGAGAAGGAACTTCAAATGAGTGGGCAGCAAAAGGCACTGCATTATTGGGCGTAAAAGTTGTTATCGCAAGCTCTTTTTCACCTTTGCATAAACGAGATCTTATCTCTTATGGGGTACTTCCTTGTGAGATCCTTGATGAAGATATTAAAAGCCTGGCTTTACAAGGAGATGAAATAGTGTCTTTGCACTCTTTAGGGCATACTTTTATTAATGAAAAACTTGATTTAACAATATATGCAAAAAATAAAACAATTTCACTGAAGGTTTTATCACGTATTGATAATGAAGAAGAGTTAAAATACTATAAAGAGGGGGGCGTTTTATCCTACTTGTTAAATAAGATATTAGACTCACAAAAATAAGTTCTGTTTCCTAAAGCCAATAGGCTTTAGGGCAAAAATGTTTTCTAAGTCTTAATAATACATTTTATACAGCATAGAAATTAAAATCAGTAAATATAAGCTTAAAATATATTTTTTATAGGAAACAAGATTTGTTAAATGTTTAAGTTTCACCCCAGCATAAACCCCAAATAATGAAATTCCCCCTATTATCATACCTTCTTGATATAACATTTGAGAATTACTGCTTAAAGATATAAAACCTGCAAGGGAAGAAAACATTACAAAAAATAAAGATAAAGAGGTAGCTGTTTTTAAATTATAATGCATAAAACCAACTAAAATGGGAGTCAACATAATAGAACCACCCACTCCAATACTCATAGCAATCATTCCAATACAAGAGCCAATTAAAATTAAAAAACCTTTTGAAGGTACTTTTTGTTTTTTGTTATGAACTGCGGGAGTTTGTAGTATTTTTAAAATTGAAGCTACTAAGATTGCAAGAAAAAGATATTTTAAACCAGCGTTTGAAATATTAGAGGTAATAAAATAAGATAAAAGACCTCCAATAAAACCACCTATACCTAACATGACTCCATCATAAACAATATCTAATTGTTTTTTAACATTTAAAAAAGATCCATAAGTGGAGGAAAATACCATTTGAAGAATAGAAATTGCAACTGCTTCTTTCATTACAAAACCAGAGATTAAAAGCATGGGAACAAGAACCATTCCTCCTCCCACCCCAAAAAAACCTGATACTAGTCCTGTTATTAAACCAAAAATAAGCAGTTCTGGGATCATTTTTTAATAGAATTCATAGCTGTTATGAATTCTTCATAAATAGATTCTAAGTCATGATCTTCTGTAGATAAATCTATATGATCGTGTTTTTTAAGTGCATGCTCTAAAAGTGCTACTCTTTTTAATAAATATTCAAACATTTCTTTATTAATATCAGGTAAATCTGCATGATTAAGTTTTGTTTTTTTACAGCTGCCTCTGTGAATGATTTTGGCAGGAACGCCTACCGCAGTTGAGTCATCAGGTACATCACAAATAACTACAGAATTAGCTCCAATTCTAGAATTTCTTCCCATAGTAATGTTTCCAAGTATTTTAGCTCCTGAGCCTATTACCGTATGTGCTTTTACAGTAGGATGGCGTTTTCCTTTACTTAAAGAAACTCCACCTAAAGTAACGCCTTGATAAATAAGAACATCATTTTCTATAATGGCAGTTTGCCCAATTACAACACCAATTCCATGATCAATAAATACGCGTCTTCCAATTACGGATGCCGGGTGAATATCCATATTACATAAAAACTGAGTAATTCCCATAATAATACGACCCAATATTTTAAAGTTATTTTTATATAAACGGTGGGCAATTCTATGATTTATAATAGCCCAAACACCTGGGTAGTTAAAAACCAATTCTATAGTAGAATTTAATGCCGGATCATTAACTTTTGGCACATTAAAATCTTCTTTGATTTGTGCCCATAAACTAATAGCTTCATTGTCATTGGAATTGTTTTGCTCAATTTCCTCTGAAGTATTTTCTTTTAAATCGTTTACTGTTGTTTCAACTTTGTTTGTTTCACTAGTATTATCTGAGCTCATTTTTTTAGTCATATTAACTTCCCGTTGTTTTTAAATATGAATTTTCATTCAAATATTTTTGTAAAATACTATAATGAGTATCATCGAGTTTGTTTTTTAAAATATTTTTTATCTTAATTGTATCATAATCTATATCTTCTAAGATATCAATAATTTTTTGTGATTCCAGAATTTTTTCACATTTTACCTCGCCATCTTTAAAAACAACATTAATCTCTGTTGGATGAGAAAATAAGTTATGACGCATTCCTAAAATGTCTTGGTAGGCACCTACATTAAAAAAAGCCAAAAAATACTCTTCTTTTGAAAGATCAACATTATGCAAATACAAAGCTTTATCTGCGTTAAAAGGAATTTCTCCATCAGAATCACAAGTAATATCCCATAAAGAAGCGGAACGTGTAGGTTTTTTATCTAAATGCGTTAGTGGCATAATTGGAAATTCTTGATCTATTCCCCAAAAATCAGGCAAAGATTGAAAGATTGAAAAATTTAATAAATATTTTTCTTGTATTTTACTGTCAATGCGTTTTAATTCATCGTAATCATTTATTTCTAAAAAAGAAATGGCTTTTTTGATAATAATTTGTGTTAAAACTTCTGCATTTGATCTGTCTTCTAAATCAATATATCCTAAATCAAAGAGTTTTAGCAAAGATTCTAAATGATCAATACTGTCATGCATAAACTCTAAAGCTGTTTTTTCATTCATATCTTCATAAAGTTCTAGAAGTTCTTCAATTAAGGGTGGATTTTTTTCTTTTAAGCGTAAATTCTTTTTATCATATTCTGCTGAAAAGAGTTCTAGTACTGGGGTAATTAAAACACAAGATGAAGCCGCAATAAAACGTCCTGATTCTGTAAAAATATTAGGTTCTTCTACGCCTTTTTGTTTGGCAATATTTTTGAGTGTAAATACAACATCATTGGCAAATTCTTGTAAATTATATTGAGTGGTTCTTTTATAAGCAGAATATTCAACATTTAAACCCCCTCCAATATTAATGGCTTTTAAGTTTTTAGCACCAAGTTTTTTAAGAGCTGCATAAATATGACCTGATTCTTTTAAGGCTTTTTTTAGAGGTTGAATGGAGTTTAAAGCAGAACCAATATGAAAATGAATCATAGATAAAGCATCAATTATATTGTGTTTTTTTAAGATATCAAACGCGTCCAGAATTTCTGTTGAACTTAAGCCAAATTTAGAATCAATACCTCCTGATTTTGCCCAAGCCCCACCACCTGCATTAAAAAGTCTTAAGCGTAAACCAATATTAGGAAGTTCAAGTTTAGATTCTTTTTTTACTTCTAAAATAGTTTTTAATTCATTTATGCCTTCAATAGTAATAGTAACATCATGCCCCATTTTTTTTGCAAGAAATGCAATATGAATCATTTCTTTGTCTTTAAAACCATTGATTGTAATAGGAGCACCTGTATTATTATAGGTCATGGCTAAAATAAGTTCCGCTTTACTTCCTGCTTCTAAACCATAAGCATAATTTTCCCCTGCTTCTAGTAAAGGATGTAAAAAATTGGGAAGTTGATTTACTTTTAAAGGAAAAACAGCATTAAAGCTGCCTTTATAGTCGTATTCTTTAATGGCATTATCAAATAATGAAAAGAGTGTATTTATTTGTTTTTCAATTAAATGTGGAAAACGAAATAATAAAGGGCCTTTAAAGTCTTGTTTTCGTATTTCTTTAACAAGGGAGTATAAAGAAGGTTTGTTTTTATAATTAATACACAGTTTATCTTTTTGTATAATAAAATTATCATCGCCCCATATATCTATTCCATAGTTATTCAAGTTTAAAATTCCTCTAAAGGAATACTTTTTTCAGTACCTTGTTTCATGTCTTTTACATAAATAGTATTGTTTTTTATTTCATCTTCACCCATTAAAGCAATAATTGTAGCACCTTGTTTTTGTGCTAATTTAAAATGTTTGTTAAAGTTCTTACTTGCGTATTCTAAGTGTGTTTTGTGTGTTTTTCTTTTTTTAGAAGCAATTTTTGTAAGAATATTTTGTGCTTCTTCACTCATAGCTCCTAAATATAGTAGCTCTTCTTTTTTTTTCATCTTTTTTAATTAATTCTAACAAGCGCTCAATTCCCATAGCAAAACCAATTCCAGGCGTTGCTCTTCCTCCTAAGTATTCTACAAGTTTATCGTATCGCCCACCTGCTGCAATAGTGCTTTGAGCTCCTATTTCATCCGACTTGAATTCAAAAGCTGTTTGGGAATAATAATCTAAACCTCTTACTAAATTAGTATCAATTAGATAAGAAATTTTATTAAAATCAAGAATTTCTTTTACTTTATTAAAATCACTGTCACATTTTTCGCATAAATTATACGTAATCTTTGGTGCATCTACGATGAGTTCTTGACATTTTTCATTTTTACAATCCAATACTCTCATTGGATTTATAAACATTCTTTTTTTACAGTCTTCACATAATTCTTCTTTAAAAGGTGAGAAATGATTAATTAATTGTTCTTTATATTGAGGCATACAGTTTTCATCCCCTAAAGAGTTTAAGTGTAAAGTAAAACCAATTCCAAAAAAGTCTAAAATATCTTTTATTAGCATGATGATATTTGCATCTTCATAAACACTGCTTATTCCAAATACTTCACAACCAAATTGGTGAAACTGTCTTAATCTTCCTTTTTGTGGTCTTTCGTATCTAAACATAGGTCCATTATAAAACCATCTGTATGTTCCCCCAGCTCGGTCACATTTGTTTTGTACAAAAGAACGTACTACTCCAGCTGTTCCTTCTGGTCTTAAACAAACATCGTTTTCACCTTTATCAGTAAATTGATACATTTCTTTATTTACAATATCAGAACTCTCACCAACAGAACGTTTAAATAAAGCAGTTTCTTCTAAAATTGGGGTTTCAATATAAGAAAATCCATAGTTTTCTGCAATTCTAGCTGCATGTTTTGAAAAATAAGTAAAATCAACACTTTCTTCTTTTACTATATCTTTCATTCCCCTAAGACTTTGGATAATTTTTTCTTTATTCATTTATAAATTCCTCTATTTTTAACTCAATTTCTTTAATACTTAATTTTGCATCTATAAAAATATGATTTAATTTTAATATTTTGACTGTTTCTTTCATTCTATTTTGAATATTTAATAAATAATCAATACCTCTTAATTCAATGGCATCGTTTTTTTTCTTGCTTAATCTGCTAATCAGCTCTTCTTTGCTTAATTCTAATAAAACAACATGGCTTGGCATGATATTTGAAGTAGCAAGTAAATTTAAATCAATTACTTCTTGTAAAGGCAGTTGTGCTGCATATGCAATACCTGAAATAACAGACCTATCAGAAATAATAGTCTTGTCTAAATTCTTTTTAATCACTACTTCAATATGTTCAGCCCGATCAGCTAAAAACAAAAACATTTCTGCAATAGGCGAACGTGCTTTTCCACTTAAAGCTAATTCTCTAAGCGTTAATCCAAGTTTTGTTCCTCCTGGTTCTTTAGTAAAAATAGCTTCAGGGTGATTTTTATTTAAAAGATCTAATTGTGTAGATTTACCAGCAGTGTCAATACCTTCAATAACTACATACATTCTTTTACCTCTTTGGGAACTAAATGACAAAACTTTCCTTTAAAACGAATCAATTCTCTAACAATGGTAGAAGATACAAAAGCATTTTCAAGCGTTGGCATTAAATAAAGTGTTTCTAAGTCTTTATTAATTGAGGAGTTCGCATATCCCATTTGTAATTCAAATTCAAAATCTGAAACAGCACGTAAACCTCTAATAATAATACCAATTTCAAGTTTTACTGCTAAATCCACCAAGAGAGTATCAAAACCAATAACTCTTACGCCTTCAAGATCTTTGGTAGCTACTTTTGCAAATTTAACTCTTTCTTCATGAGAGAACATTGGATTTTTTCTTTCACTTTTTGCTACAGAGATTACTACTTCATCAAATATTTTTGCAGCTCTTTTTATAATATCCATATGTCCATTTGTAATAGGATCAAAAGTACCACTGTAAATCGCTTTTTTATATGAGGCTACTTCTTTAAAGTTACTGTACATCATTTCTCCATCGTGTAAATAAATTGTGCTCAATTTTTAATAAATCAAACCATTTTCCAATAATAAAATCTTCCATCGCTTCAAGGCTATCTTGTTTTGAATAATAAGCAAGCATAGGAGGTGCTATTGTTATTCCAAGTGTTGATAGTTTTAACATGTTTTCTAAAACAATAGTTGATAAAGGTAATTCTCTGGGAGCTAGAATAATCTCTCGTTTTTCTTTTAAAGAAACAGTAAATGCTCTTGTTATTAAACTGTCACTTATCCCACAAGCACATTTTGCAAGGGTATTCATAGAACAAGGCAAAATAATCATTTTATCTATTTTAAAGGAACCAGATGCAATAGGTGCAGCTATATCTTTATCTTTGAATATTCTTAGATTTTCTCTTTTTAGAACTTTTTTATAAGAAACATTGTTTTCATGTTTTAATGCAATTTTTGCACTTTTTGATAGCACTACAAATGTTTCTATATCTAAAGGAAGATGTTCTATAAATTTAAGTGCTAAATTAGCACCACTTGCTCCTGTTATTGCAACAATTAATTTCAAT
>SPKZ01003273.1_pt1 | contig 13088 bp, 10 predicted proteins | sample 2456571 | NCBI WGS metagenome assembly SPKZ01 (sample SAMN11192286, study PRJNA482655) | marine metagenome | biome: ENVO:00000447; feature: ENVO:00000244|ENVO:00000211|ENVO:00000569|ENVO:00002023; material: ENVO:00002151; isolation source: ocean water from marine abyssalpelagic zone ...
CGATACACAACTAGCTTACGGTTTGAATATGAACTAGATAGAGAAGTAACGCGATAACTAAATACAAAAAAGCGGTTAACCCAAAGATTAACCGCTTTTACGCATTCAACTATATTAATTTAGCGAGTCTGATTTAACTCAGCGCTCGCTAATTTAGCAATTAGAAGCTGTAACGTGCCGCTAGGTGGAAGTCGTTATCTTTATCCTCAACACCGTTGATGCGGTATTCAGCTACCGTTCGTAGACTCTTATTAAAGTCATAACGAACACCAAATACGAGGTCATCTACAGAATCTGTTTTAGCTGATGTGGTCGTATCTTCAAGCTCTTGCACATTATATAGTACTTGCGCACGAAGCTGCTTCGTAATTTTGTATTCAACAGATAATTCATACGCAGTGTGGTCAACGTTTTGATCTTCAAACTCTGAACCTTGTGCAAAAGTCGCTGCAACTTTCACTGGGCCAGTTTTATAACTAGCACCCACTAAGAAAAGTGATGCATCATAGTCATCCGTCGGTGACTTAGCGCTAAAACCTGCCGCCAGTGTTAAACCAAAATCAAGGTCATATACCGCTGCTAAGCCGTATTCCGCATCGCTTTCTGTTTCTTCTCGATTATCATCAAAACGGTATGACGCATCTAACTGTAAACCAGCAAATTTATTACTGTACTTTAATGTGCTGTTATCACGGCTTGTATTACCCAAGTTGCCGCCATATGCATTAGTATAAGCAACATCCGTCAGATCCGATGCGATTGTAAGCGCGTTGTATTGACGACCAAAACTGAATGCACCGACGTTACTATTAAGACCAACATACGCCAAACGAGTCTTCGTTGTCGGCTCTTTTTCACTATCTTTAAGATCGAACTGTAATTCATAGCGACCAAATGCCGATAGTGAGTCTGAAATGTCTGACTTTAATTTAGCGCCAATACGGATGTAAGAATCATTACCATAATTAGCATTTTTGTCTTCACCGCTAAAATCATGCCCAGCATAAGCACGACCGTAGACGTTAACTGATTGACCGTTATCGTTATAGACTTCAGCTGCGCCAACAGTTGATGCGAATAAGCTTGGTAATACAAGTGCTAGTAATGTTTTTTTCATTTTGAATTCCATTCCATTAACAAATATAAAAGATGTTGTTGAGTAGTTGCTTTAAATTAAAGTCAATTCTAAGGATGAAATATGACAAAGATGTGTGATAAATATGAACAAAAAATGTAAGATAAATGACAACTTTATTACGCATTACAACAAATTAAGCTTTTCGACTTAGCAAAGGTAGCCACATCATGCAGAACAACAGACTCAAATATTTCCTTATCATCAGCGCCATATTAATGTTTATCAATATTCTAGTGGGCACATTAGGCGCCCATTTTTGGCATTCACAACTGGTACTTAATAACGGTGTGGCCAACTTTGCAACGGCGAGAGACTACTTATTTATTCATACGTTAAGTGTGTTGTTTTTGGCTTTATTGGATAATAAATTTTCCGCAGGACGATTTAATTGGATCGCGGGACTGCAACTGGTGAGTATTATTACCTTTAGCGGCAGTTTGATGTTATATGCATTAACGGGTGAGAAATGGTTAAGTAACATCACGCCTTTTGGTGGCAGCGGTCTGATGCTGTCTTGGTTATTATTAGTTTGGCGCGCATTCAAGATTAAATAATCAATACTGCCGCTTTCGTGGGCATGCAGCTCTTCATCAATATGGCGTTAATGACCACGTTCCGAACAGCTAACACATTTTACAATTGAAAACTTTGATACAGGCGAGTATATTCAACAAAAGTTATTCAAAAAAATTTAAGGTAATTAATTATGATGGCGTTAATCTTTGGCCTATATCTGGTCAGCATGCTGCTCGCATTAAAAGGAAAGCGGGTATGGTCGTTCTATGGATTTATATTTTCATTACTCGTGAGCGCATTTTGGTTTTCACATCACGCAACTGACACGCTACAAATTTTACTTTAGGATAAATAATGACTAATAATCTATCTCGCCAGTTAAATGCCCTTGGTGCTATTGCATTATCATTAGTACTTGGATTTGCATTTTATTCACAAATTGTAGAAGACATACTAGCTTGCCCACTTTGTTTATTACAGCGTGTTGGCTTTATCGCGGTTCTATTCGGTTTATTTTGTAATGTGATTTTTGGCCCTCGAATGATACATTACAGCGCTATGCTTGCAGGTGCACTTTTAGGTGCGGCTGTCGCATTACGCCAAGTATCGCTACATGTTATTCCTGGAACACCACACTATGGCGCTCCTTTCTTAGGTATTCATTTTTATACTTGGGCATTTATTACTTTCGCAGTAATCATTGCTGGAACGGCTGTCATGATGGCTTTTTCTGCTCAATATGAAAAAGTTAAATACGTCCCCTTTTCAATGCAGACCGGTATAGCTAAAATAGCCATTATCGCAGTAATCCTGATCACAGCATCAAATATGCTAAATGCATTCGCAGAATGTGGTCCATACGAATGTCCAGGTGACCCTGTAAGTTACTGGCTATTCAGATAATAAAAAAGGGACCTAGGTCCCTTTTTTATTATCTGAATTTTAATACTAACTTGAGTATAAAACTGTGTGTATTCCTAATCAAGCTGATTGACAGTGATCGTTTCAGCGCTTCGTTTTTCAGAAGAGTAAACAACATGCTGCTCATCATCAAATTCGGAACTTGCCATGCTTGTCGCTGAAGTGACTACCATAACCGGTTTATTTTTATTAAAACGTTGGCTTAAACGATCCCCTAATACCAGCATACACGGCGTTAATACCAAGGTCAGCACTGTTGCGAAAGTTAAACCACCCGCAACGGCGGTGGCCAATTGTGACCACCATTGCGTTGATGGCGCGCCAAAGGTGGTGGTGCGATTCACAATATCCACATTCATCTGCAATACCATCGGCATTAACCCTAAAATAGTCGTTACCGTCGTCAGCATTACTGGGCGTAAACGCTGTGCGCCCGTGCGTAATACTGCTTCGACCGCAGACAGTCCCTCTCGTTTAAGCACATTATAAGTATCAATTAACACGATATTGTTATTCACCACAATACCCGCTAGCGAGATAACACCAATGCCTGACATCACGATACCAAACGGTTCTTGTACAACCATCAAACCAAGGAATACCCCCACCGTAGAGAAGATAACGGCCGTTAAGATCAAAAATGCCTGATAGAAAGAGTTAAACTGCGTAACCAAAATAATGGCCATGACCGCCAGTGCAATTAACAACGCATTTTTAAGAAATTCAGCCGATTCTTGCTGATTTTCATTTTGACCACGTAACCGTATTGTCACACGCGGGTCGAGATCTAACGCTTTCATTGATGACATTAACTTCGGTAGTTCTTCATTCAAGTTATAACCTGGTAATAAATCGGCTTCAATTTTAAGCGCTTGGCGACCATCCACTTTACGCACAGCATCTTTTTTCTGCTCAGGTGTCAGGGTCGAAAATACACTGAGTGGCACTTGGCCTGCCGAGGTTTTTAACCGTAAATCTTCTAACCGATCGATATGACGATATTGCTCAGAGAAACGTACACGAATATCCATTTCATCATCCACATCGTCTGCACGATAACCTCCAAGACGTAGACCTGTAGTAACAAACTGCACGTTATTACCCACCAATAAAGCATCGGCACCATAACGGGCAGCAACAGCGCGATCAACTTTGATTTGCCATTCAATACCGGGTTTGGCGCCATTATCACTGACATTGGTAAAAATGCCCTGCATCGCCACAAAATCACGTATTTTCGCTAATGTCGGTTCAAGTAACTCTGGGTAACGTGAGCTTAATTCCAGCTGAAAATCTTTACCTTGCGGTGGGCCACTTTCATCTTTACGCGCTTCAATTTCAATGCCTGCTAATGGCGAAGTTTTGACTAAAATATCCGCAATGATCGCATCTGCTTTACGGCGTAACTGCCAATCCACTAAATTCACCCGCAAAGAACCAATCTGTTCGCCATTTTGGTTATCTTTACCCGTACGCGCATACAAAGTTTCAATTTCTGCCATGCCTAATAATTTAGCTTCGACTTGTTGCATCAACGCGTCTTGCTCATAGATAGATAAATCGCCTTGTGAACGCACGATAATATTAAATCCCGGAGGTTCAACATCGGGGAAAAATTCAGAACCTTGTCCATAAACGCCATACGCTTTAATCACGGCAAAAGAAAATAACACCGCAGCACCTAAGCACCACCAAGGTTTTTTTATCGCACCGTTAAGCACTTTAATATACCAACCCGTCATGCCCGGCATTTGGGTCACATCCCCCTTTTCTGCCAGTTCCGTTTGCTTCTGCTCTAACGCAGATAGTTTACGGCGACGTCCCACAAGACCACCAAGCGTCGGCACGAAAATTAATGCCATGACCAACGAAGCACTCAGTGTTGTGATTAAGGTTAACGGTAAATATTTCATGAACTCGCCCATCATGCCCGGCCAGAACAATAACGGTGCAAATGCGGCTAGCGTGGTGGCTGTGGATGCAATAATCGGCCACGCCATACGTTTGGCCGCCAGTCCGTAAGCTTCTTTGCTACTGCGCCCTTCGTTCATTTCACGGTCGGCAAACTCGGTAACCACAATAGCACCATCCACCAGCATACCAACCGCCATGATCAAGGCGAATAGCACAACGGTGTTAATGGTATAACCCCACATTGCCAGCATCAGAATACCCGCGAGGAATGAACCGGGGATCGCAATACCCACCAATAATGCACTGCGCGCACCGAGACTACCAATAATCACAATGACCACCAGTATGACCGCTGACAGCACATTGTTTTGCAGGTCACTGAGCATATCTTTTACGTCTTCAGAACTGTCGGCGGTAAAATCAACGTTGATCACACCTTGCCAGTAAGCACTTTCTTGGTTTACTAAGGCTTTTACTTTTTCAACGGTTTCGATGATATTTTCACCGGGGCGTTTTTTCACTTCCAATGATACTGCTGCACGACCATCGATACGAGCAAACGACACAGGGTCTTTGTATGAACGGCGTACCTCAGCCACATCACCAAAGGTAATAACCCGTGCCCCTTCTACTTTTACCGGTAAATCGAGCACGTCTTTTAATGAATCAAATACCGATGGTACTTTAACGGGAAAACGGCCTTGACCACTGTCTAATGTGCCAGCCGCCACCAGTAAATTATTACGTGAAATAAGGTTATAAATGTCATTCTGGTCGAGGTTATAGCTTTCCATTAATAAAGGGTCGACTAAGATCTCAATCATATCCTCGCGATCACCACCGACGCTCACTTCCAGTACTTCAGTCAGCGCTTCGATTTTCTGTTTTAAGTCCCGCGATACATTGATTAACGCGCGTTCTGCTACATCACCGGACAAGATAACCGTTAACGCGGGCTTCTGCGTCGCCATGCTGATTTCTTTGACTACCGGCTCTTCCGAGTCATCTGGCAATTGTGCTTTCGCTAAACTGACTTTCTCGCGCACGCTGGCTAACGCAATATTACTATCAATACCCGCATGAAACTCCAGTTGAATTGAGGCATGACCTTCACTGGCGGTCGAGGTCATTTCTTTTAAGCCATCAATACCACGAAGCTCTTGTTCTAGCGGGCGCAGTAAAGCCCGTTCTCCATCTTCGGGGGAAATACCATGGTGATTAATCGACACGTAAATAAACGGGATCGGCACATCCGGTTCCGCTTCTTTAGGAATATTAAGGTAAGTAACACTGCCAGCCACTAAAATAAGGATGAGCAGCATGATCACGGTACGGCTATGATTTAACGCCGCTGAAATAATACTGTTCATTATGGCGTCCTCGTTGGTACCGCATCGACTTTATCACCGTCACGTACAAACCCTTGACCCACAGTGATCACCACAGGCTGTTTACCTAATCCGGTTAACCACGAGCCCTGCGCATCGGCTTTAAGAATATCGACAGGCGTAAAGACTACGTGTTCATTAACGACTGTTTTCACGCCAATCACCCCCTCTTCGTCAAGCGCTAAGGTTGAAGGTGATAACTTCACTGCCCACTCTTTATTCAATGGTAATGATAGCTCGGCACTACCGCCTGCAGATAAGGTCAAATCAGTATTATCAATGGCAACTTCAATCCGGAAAGTATTGGTAGCCGAATTCGCTACCCGTGAAATGTATCTCACTTTACCTTCGACTTCTGTGCCACTGACTAAGCGTACTTTGGCTATTTGTTGCAGTTGCACATTATTGATATCAAGTTCCGTCACATCCGCAACAACAATCAAGGGATTAATATCCGCGATAATAGCGATTGGATTGCCTTTCGCTAAATAGTCTCCGACTTCGACATAACGTTCATTCAAAATACCGGCGATAGGCGCAATAATGACGGTCTTTTTTAACTGTAATTTAATTGTAAATACGTTGGTCGATGCATCACTTAATGCCGTGGCAGCCTCCGCTAACCGGGCTTTGCCTTGAAAACCTTGTGCGGCTAACTTTTTAGCGCCTTCATACTCGATTTCACGTTGTTTATATAACGTCTTAGCGCGTTGCAATAATTGGGGCAGATCATTCTGTTCCATCTTCACGATAATGTCGCCTTTGTTGACAAAGCTACCACGCTTGGCGAGCACGGCTTCAACGCGACCTGCCATTTCGGCACCCAAATTTGTTTGTCGGTCTGCGGCGGTACGACCATAAAGCGAAATAGAACGTGCGATTAATTGCGCTTCGAACTGCTCGGTTCGTACTTTGGGAATGGGTTTTTCGACAACGACATCTGCATTACTGGCAACGGCACTATTCCGCTGTTCAGCACGTTCACCAGTACCACTTGCCATCCATAGTCCAAATACAGCCGCAATTACGGATGCTTGAAATAATGGTTTCTTAACAATAGCCAGTGCTGTGAAGTTATTCATTATCATACCCTTGAACTTAATTGAGTAACTATGATGCAACATATTTAACAAGATAGGAATGGGAACAATGCAAAAACAAGACGATCGGTCACAAACATTAAAAAATAAGCTATAAGCACTAATTTTTTTATGGTTAGTATAATTGAGGGGGAGAAAAACTCGTACTTAGCGAGCGCCAAGTACGAATGAAGGTTTTTAATTAAACCTTAATTAGCTAAAACTTAGATAGAGAAGCTTGAACCACAACCACATGTTGTTGTTGCGTTCGGGTTATTTACAAGGAAACGTGAACCTTCTAAGCCATCAATATAATCAACCGTGCCATCAACTAAATATTGTAGACTCATTGAGTCTACAACCATAGTCACACCGTTCTTTTCAATGACAGTGTCACCAAAGTTAATTTTCTCATCAAATGTAAAACCATAAGAGAAACCAGAACAACCACCACCTGTAACGTACACGCGTAATTTAAGCGCTAAGTTTTCTTCTTCAGTGATCAATTCTTTTACTCTTGCTGCAGCCGCATCACTAAAGTGAATTGGTAATACCATATCGTCTGCACTTGCTTCCACAGCAACAGGTGTAACCGCTTGTTCAACAACATTATTATTAGCCTGAGTTGCGCCAACGTCTGTAAATAGTTCCATATCTGCTCTCACTTAAACTCGATTTATACGTTCAATTATCTAATACCTGACTAATTCCGTCAACTATCGTTTCTTACTGCATTTACCTAGCACTGCAATGATAGATGATTACCCAGAGATAGAGTCACTGGTTTGTAATACGGCACTCCAATCAAAACTTTGTTTTAAGTTAACGCCAGAATTCCAACGATTCCCCTTTACCTTGCCCACAAACGCGACACGCTCGGGTACAAACCCCAACGGGAACTTAATTGATGCTTCCACCGCTTGGAAATAACGAAATGAGAAACTTAATTTTTGTTCTTTTTTATCAACGAGTTCATTCCAACGGTATTCCACTGGTTCGCCGTCTAGACTACCGTAAAAAACTAAATCTGCAGAGGCTTTAATGTGGCGTTTTTTCTTTTTTACCTGCATTAATACCAGCTGCATAAAGTAGTAATCTTCGCTGACTTCGGGAATAAATGTCAGGCTTTCTAATTTTACGCCATTAATGACATCTTCCGGCGCCATGATGCGTTGATAAAAAATGAGTTCACGCTTTAGTTCGGCATTTTCATTAAATAGCGTACGTTGCTGCTCGGTAAGCTGTTCCACTAATACTTGCGCGGTTTGTAGCTCGACTTCAACTTGTACTTTGATTCGACTCGAGTCAGCTAAGTCACTACTAAGTCGTGAAATTTCATCATTTTTCATGGTTATTTTGGCTGCTGACTCCATCCCTTTTAAATAAGAAAAGCCATAACCTAATAAGATAGCGAGCGCTAATAATACGATGTAACGTGGTTTGATAATCTTAAACATGTCAGCCTTGTTGCGTGAATAAGCATAAAAATAGAGCGCTATTTTAACTATTCTGTCGATGAAAACAAAGACTACTTAGATGCAAGTCGCTAAAAATGTAAAAAAGCTACGCTTAAACCACTGAACAGGTATAATAACGCCCTAAAATATTTCTACTATTTTTCTTACTATTTCTTACTATATTGTCTCTGACTGTAGATAAAAAGGATTGCAGATGTCTAAATCAAGCCAACTTTTCACGCAAGCTCAAGCTATTATTCCTGGTGGCGTTAACTCACCAGTGCGCGCATTCAATGGCGTTGGTGGTAGCCCACTCTTTATTCAACGTGCCGAAGGCGCGCGTATCTATGATGTAGACGGCAATGCCTATATTGATTATGTTGGTTCGTGGGGACCGATGATTTTGGGTCATAACCATCCTGCAATCAAATCAGCGGTACTAGCCGCCGTTGAAAATGGGTTAAGTTTTGGTGCGCCAACAGAAATCGAAGTGATCATGGCGCAAAAAGTACAATCTATGGTGCCATCAATGGAACAGATCCGTATGGTGAGTTCTGGTACTGAAGCGACAATGAGTGCGATCCGCCTAGCGCGTGGTTACACAAACCGTGACAAGATCTTAAAGTTTGAAGGTTGCTACCACGGCCATGCTGACTCATTACTGGTTAAAGCAGGTTCTGGCGCATTAACACTAGGCCAACCAAGCTCACCAGGTATTCCAGCTGATTTTGCTAAGCATACACTGACAGCAACGTTCAATGATCTCGCATCGGTTGAATCACTCTTTGCTGAATACCCAGAAGATATCTCTTGTATCATTGTAGAACCGGTTGCGGGCAACATGAATTGCATTCCACCACAAGATGGTTTCTTACAGGGTTTGCGTACCATCTGTGATAAATACAATGCGGTACTTATCTTTGATGAAGTAATGACAGGTTTCCGTGTTGCAACGGGCTGTGCACAAGCGCTTTATCAAGTAAAACCAGACCTAACCACATTAGGTAAAGTGATCGGCGGCGGCATGCCAGTAGGCGCGTTTGGCGGTAAACTTGAAATTATGCAACACATTGCCCCAACAGGTCCGGTATACCAAGCAGGTACATTGTCTGGTAACCCAATTGCAATGGCGGCAGGTCTAGCGGCACTTAACGAAATAGACAAACCAGAAATAGCTGCACAATTAAGTGCAAGTACGAAACAACTTGCAGAAGGCCTTAAGGCTGCTGCTGCACGTCAAAATATTCCATTAGCGATAAACTATGTTGGCGGTATGTTCGGATTCTTCTTTACTGACCAAGCTGAAATCACTGGTTTTGACGGTGTATTCAAATGTGACGCAGAACGTTTCAAACAATTCTTCCACCTTATGTTAGCTGAAGGTGTTTATCTTGCACCATCTGCATTTGAAGCAGGTTTCTTATCCACTGCGCATACCAGTGCCGATATTGAAGCAACAATTGCAGCGGCTGAACGTTGTTTTGCTAAACTAGCGTAACAATTTCGCCCCTAAAAGTATGATAAAAGTACCATTTTTATCATTTTGTTAAGCCCTATTTTTAGGGCTTTTTTGTGTCTTTTTTTTATCGAGTAAAAGTACTAGACAGAAACAAGCTAAACTACTTTGGTTTAAATGACATAAATTAGGTCATTTAACATGATTATTTAACTGCAAAATGTATAATAGCCACCAAAAACAACTGCATGCGAACGGCTTTATAAAAATTAATATTAGCGCTAAACTTTTTTACTTACTGGCCGAAAGTATTACACATGAGTTGATAACATTAGAATTTAATGAATAAATGTCTAATACTTATTAACTAAGGACGCTTGCTGTTACTGTTGCGCGACAAATTACATAGATGAACATGGACTCATTATGAAAAAACAACTACTTGCACTAACTCTTCTTACCGGTTTTTCGAACGGCGTAACAGCTGATATGCTTGGTACCTATTTTGGTGCAGACGTATGGCAGTCTGGTGTTGATGGCACAATGAAAATCGATGGAAAATCTGCTGTTACTAGCTATGAAGATACTTACAACTACCGTATGTATGTGAAATTTGAGCACCCAATTCCATTAATTCCAAATGCTGCAGTTAGCTTTTCAAACGTAGATGTAGAAGGTAAAGGTACGAACCAAAACATTAGTCTGAAAACAGTTGATTTCACACTTTATTATGAATTCTTAGACAATGATATTGTATCATTGGATGCCGGTGTAACATGGCGTCAACTGAACGGTACTTTCCAAGACGGCAGTACTGATGTGTCATTCTCTGGTCCATTACCGATGGGTTATGTATATGGTGAAGTTGGTCTTCCTATGTTCCCACTTAAAGCCTTTGCGATGGTAAATGCGATTGGTATTACGGGTGATGTATACGGTGATGCGGAAATCGGTTTATCTTTCATGCTAAACCCAGGTTATGTACTTGATTGGTCTATCCGCGCAGGTTACCGTATCCAACAACTTGACTTTAAAGTTGATGACGTGAAAGCCGATGCAACAATTGATGGTGTATTTGTTGGTTTTGAAGGTCACTTCTAAAGAGCACTAACAGCGCTGTAACAATGAATAACCAATAACGGTGAACTCTCTCTAACCAAATCAAGTTAGAGAGAGCTCACCGTTTTTATTATGGGTCAATATTAAACACAAATAGCATTCGCTTAAGTCGCGTTAACGCCCATTGCTTTAAGTGCTTTTTTGAAGTTATCAGCGCGATCTTTTAGACCATCCACAGGATCTAATACCCCATCAGGCTTCAGACATTTATCATCTGGGCAACCACGGTTCACGATACCTGAAGTGTCATTAATAAACTTATCTCCAACTAGGCCACCATCAACATAAGCTTTCAGCTCTGTGAAGTAATTCCAGTCCGCATAAGGACCACCAACATCATTGTAACCTTGCACTTCATTCATCCAGAAGAAGATACCTGCAATCCATTTCAGCTCACCGTGTTCCGTTGAACTACAAATTAATTCAGGTTCAGAACAAAGATCAAGATCTGCATACAATGGGTTTTCTGGTGCTGCATCAACCTGAGTACCTTGGATCACGTTGCCAATATTATCTGCGTCTACATGGCTTCGTCCAATAAAGTGATTTAGTTTACCAAAGTTCAAACGACCTGTTGTTTGAATAACACCACGTCCCCACCAGCCACAACCTTCAACTGATTTTCCTGCAATACCATTCCACACAAAACCACCCGCTTTTTGGCCTGGGTATGTTTCACATTTATTGCGGTCATAAACTTGTTTATTCTCCTCAATAGGACCCGCTTCGGCGGTATTACACCAAGAGCTCGTTTCCCAGTAGCCTGCACTTCCGTTCACTAACAGACCTTTTTCTTCTAGTACCGCATCAGGTGCTGCAAACAGAGGCCCTGGAGCACCATACCAAGTTGCATTCGTTAATGCAGACACTTCCATTTTACTATTACGAGGGCAAGAATATGGATTATCGTTACCTAAAGCATCTTCACCATAACTCGCATAGTCTTGCTGTAACTGGCCACAAGAAGCGGTCATTGGATAATCAATAGGCTCGCCAGTATTGATTGACCAATTGTTTTCGTCACATACGTTATATTTGATTGTCTCTTTCATGCTCTGGGCAAGGAAAGCGGCAATGGCTACTTTTTCATATAAGGTATTGGTTGCATCATCGGCGGCTAGATCCATTAACCAGAATTTCACGTCAGCAACGCCCACATTATGCATTGGGTTAAGTGCAGCTAAGAAATCAGCCCACTTATAAACCGTAGAGGGAACATAAGATCCATTTGCTTGCAGAGAAAGGAATACTTCATTATCCATTTGATTTTCAGCGGCAGCTAAATCTTGGTTTAACTGTGCAATAGAGGTGATTTGGCTCGACGTATTATCGCCAGTACCTGCAAAATAAAGTGGCACCTTGGCTTTGCTTTGATAGTTAACCACTTTATCTTGTAACCAGTTACTACTCGTCACGCTGACAGATGATTCGCCACCCCATTGAATTGCAAATACATTGCTGTATGCCGCATGGCGCAAACGGCTAGTACCCCAATCATAATCTTTAGCGGGTTGTAGGACAGAGCCTGCGCGACTTGACCCATACACGGTCGCATCTAACGCTTGGCTTGTTACGTCCAAGCGGATGTTGTCGACAGAGTTGGCAATGTCTTTGTCACCCATAAAGTAACTACCCGCAGCAGACACTTGAGTGAGTGGCGTGGTATCCACTTTGCTCGGCAGGTGACCACCAGGAATTTGCCATAACATTGCAGGTTTATCTAAGAAATCAGTGACCTGTTTTACGTAGGTTAAATAGGTATCCCATTGTGTTGCACCATAGACCTCATTGCTAAGACCTGCGGCAGAGAATGCATCATCTTCTGCTTTATCAAATGCTAAAAAATCCGGTTGCAGCACATTTGTTTTATATGCTTGAATAGACAAAATAAATGCGGTTGCATCATTTGAAGCTTTACTCCAAACCGATCCCAAGCCCGAGTGAGTAGCGTGCACATCAGCACTGTCAATACGCGGAGCAACCCAACCAAATGCGATATCTGGACTGAAGCGTTTCATGATAAAGTTTTGCGATTGCACCCAGCCAATAATATTATTCTCAATTAAGCTATCGACTTCCGTTTGTAAGGCCGTTAAGTCA